>Ga0302320_10001992_pt1 | contig 48746 bp, 41 predicted proteins | sample Bog_T0_3_FD_202130 | JGI IMG/M metagenome (GOLD analysis project Ga0302320, IMG submission 202130) | Peat permafrost microbial communities from Stordalen Mire near Abisko, Sweden - Bog_T0_3 | ecosystem: Environmental > Terrestrial > Soil > Wetlands > Peat | place: Sweden: Abisko, Stordalen Mire... | reverse complement strand
GTCGGGGTTGGGGCTGGGGGTGGGGGCGCCTGTTGCTAAGCGGGTTGAGGAGTTTACGGATGTTTATTCGTTTTTGTGGAGGGAGTTGGGGGTGCGGTGAAGGTCATCCTTTCGCAAGGGCGCGAAAGGATTGGCGGCGCTGCTTGCGGCGGGGTTCTGAGGATAAATAGCCTAGTAACAACAGTTATTTCGTAACTGCAAACTGCGGATTGCTGTTGAGCGTCCCGGTCGGCGTCGCGACTGAGACCGTCCCAGTGGTTGCGCCCTCAGGCACGGTCGCCGAAATATAGGTGTCGGATTCCACCGAAAACGCTGCCGCAACGCCGTTAAACGTTACGGCGGATGATCCAGTCAGCCCGTCCCCCAAAATGATCACACGCGTCCCAATCTTCCCCATCGTGGGCACAGTCTCGACTAGGGGGCTTAGGTTATTCGAGAGGCTGAAGATCGCGCCGTCGTCGTCAGTGCCACCGAAACCGGTTGCCCCGTACAGCGTTCCATTCGTGGCCTGGAGTAGGGTCGTCAGGGGCCAGTTTCCCGTCGTGCAATATCCGGTGCTGCAGAAGCCATAGAACGAGGTGTACTTGCCCTCTGGGGTGACCTTGAAGATGTTTCCATCGCCAAACTCGTCGTTGAAGACGATGGTAGTTCCGTACAAGTCTCCGTCATTCGCTAGAGTTAGCGCAGCCACCGGACTCCCGCCGTGGATCCCATCAAAGTTGTGCAACACCGAGTACTCATTCTTCGGAGTGATCTGAAACACTACCCCGGCAGCTAGGTTGCCCCCTTCGACAGTGGTGCCGTAGAGGTTCCCCGCGGCATCTTGCACGAGTCCAGAAAAAGGGTCGGATCCATCGGCGCAGTTCGCCTGGGAACAGAAGTTGTAGAGGACCCGGTACGAGCCCCCGAGCGTAATCTCGTATACAACTCCCTCTCCGTGGCTTCCTCCGAACTCAATCGTGCCATACAGATTCCCATTTCTCGCCTGGATAGGGCTGGACACTGGAGCGCCACCGTCCGTGCAGTTTTGCTCGGAACAGAACGTGTGCAGCAGCCTGAACTTGCCGGTCGACGTTAGCTCAAAGAGTGTGCCGTAGCCAAACGTTCCACCGGCAGTCGTGACTCCGTAAAAGTTCCCATTACCGGCTTGGACCAGGCCGACCGGACCTTCGCCGTCGCTACACGGTTGAGCTGGACAAAATGTGTAGAGCTTGGTAATTTCGCCCCCAAGCGTTAGCTTGTATACCGTTCCGTACTCATTAGCACTGCCGCCCCCAAAGGTCACGCCGTAGAGATTTCCATCGCTGCCTAGGATCGGGCCATACGGAATTGCTCCGTCGGCGCAATTGTAAAAAGAGCAAAAGCTATAAAGGTCGGTGAGAGTGCCGTCGGGCGTTATCTGGAAGATGGTCCCTTCGGCGTACTTTCCTCCGTACAGTGTAGCGCCGTAGTATGTGCCGTTCGTGGCTTGGGCCATGCTTCCATAACCGGGGGTGGCACCGTCAGTGCCATTGAGGATTGCCAGCGAGGTAAACGTCTGCGCGTTTGCGGCCAACAGCATTCCGCAGCCGACCGACAGAACCGCCGCCACGCCGTGGAGCAGAAATGACCATCCTGAAAATCTCATGGTGTGCCTCGGAGTGGTTTCTGCAACGCCTTTCGAGAGAAGGCGCGTCGGAAACACAAATTGGAATTGGGGCCGAACTTACTAAGGGGAGAAAACCAGACGCGGGAAGCTTAGCACAAATGCGGAGGGTCGATGATCGATAAATCGCGATGGCACTTTATTCGACCCGGCCGTCCGGTTCGACGCGAGTGTCTATTCCGCAGGGGCAGCATCACCACCAGTATCGAAGACCTTCGCTGCGGGCGGCTTGTGGTTCCCACTTCTCGCGAAGTACGTGAGAAATGGTGGCGCTCGACCTTTTATGGCGCGTGCTTAGTGACTTCTGGGGCTGAAGCCCCGGTTGGATTTGCTGGCCTTTTTGACGCAGGCCTGAGGGCCTGCCCCACCCTGTTTGCTTAACGCGGCGCTGAAGCGCCACTCTTTCGCGGTGGTGCGGGCTTTCGGCATGCCTGAAGGCATGCCCTGATACGGATCTTCTTGCCGCAGCAGTCGAAAAGTAAGATCAACGTCAAAGGCAGCGGACAGGAGTGTCCGCTCCACACGGGCAACGTCAACTTCAAAGGCGTGCGCTGCGGGCTTCGGAGTGTCCCACCCCTTCGGCAAGCTCAGGGCAGGCTCTTGCTCACAGAGCGCGCAAGGATGGGGCAGCCTCGATCTTTCTTGGGATCGGGAGTCAAAGTCCAAATCAAGATCAAGATCAAGATCAAGGTCAAGATCAAGATCAAGATCAAGGTCAAGGTCAAGGTCAAGGTCAAGGTCAAGGTCAAGGTCAAGGTCAAAGGCAGCGGACAGGTGTCCGCTCCACATGCAACGTCAACTTCAAGAACGGCGCTGCCGGCGTTTGTGGTTCCCACTTCTCGCAAAGTACGCGAGAAATGGGGCACCCCATTTTTTTGTGGCGGACGGTTCAACGTGGTGGCCTTTGACGCAGGTCTGAAGGCCTGCTCCACCTTGCGTGCTTAACGCGGCGCTGAAGCGCCGCTGTTCCACGGTGGTGACGGCTTTCGGCATGCCTGAAGGCATGCCCTGATACGAATCTCGAAATCAAAGGCAGCGGACAGAGTGTCCGTTCCACACTTGCAACGTCAACGTCAACTTCAAAGGCCTGCGATGCCGGCGTCATTGCTTCCCACTTCTCGGAGAGTATGCGAGAAATGGGGCACCCCATTTTCGGGTGGTGCCGGCGAACAGCAGGTTCCTCCACTCCGCCGTTCCCTTCGCTACGCTCAGGGTCCGGCAGCGGTCGGAATGACAGGATATTGGCTGGGGAGAAAGGTAGAAAGTCAAAATCAACGTCAAAGGCAACGGACGGGAGTGTCCGATCTACACGGGCAAGGTCAAAGGAGCGGACGAGGCGTCCGCTTCTCCAGTCGCTTTTTCCACAGGGGGGATGTTCAGATGTCACATCTTTGCGAAATGGGTTCGGGCTATTCTGGTTGGTGCGGGTTTACGAATTTGGGAGGGATGGATGTCTAGCGATTGGTTGGGGATGGAATCGGATTCGGATTCGGACGGGGATTCGGGGTTGGCTGTGCCGGGGTATTTGCCTTGGATATTTGCGGAGGCGGATTCGGATGCTTCGTGGTGGGAGCGGGCTTGTGGGAATCCTAAGCGGTTGGGGGAGTTTTCGCAGGCGGCGTTTCTGGTGCGGGCGCAGAGGTTGGGATTTGGGCTGGCGGTGCCTTGGGGAGATAGCGAGAAGTGTGACTTTATTGTGTGGCGGCGTCCGGGTGGGCGGTTGTTGCGGGTGCAGGTGAAGGGGACTGGGCGGCTGTATCGCGGAGGGTATGATGTGCAGCCGGTTTATTCGAGTCGGGGTGGAAGGAAGAAGACTTATACGGCTGAGGATATTGATGTTTTGGCGGCGCATGTGATCGCTGGGGAGAAAGAGTTTTGGTATTTGCTGCCGGTGGCGGCGATTGCGGGAGTGAAGAGTTTGCGGCTGTTTCCGGATTTGAAGGGGAGGAATGCGCAGTGGGAGGGGTATCGGGAGGCTTGGGAGTGGCTGGGGTAGGAGGGCTTCGGGCTTCGGGAAGTTCAACACCAACACCGACATCTTTCACCACAGAGGGCACGGAGGACACGGAGGAAGGCACAGGGTAAAACGGGAACAGGTGGTCTGCTGGGTGGGCTTCGGGCTTCGGAGAAAACTTTCGTTGCTTCGTTGAAATTCCCTACTTCCGGCGAACTACGATGGAAACGGGTATCCCTGGTGGCGGGAGATTTGTGGCGGGAGTCGCTAGATTCTTGCGGGATGGCTCGCGGGGGATTTAGAGCAATTGTGAACATCGCTGGGACGGGATTCGGCTGATGATGGGTTGAGAGTCGAGGACTGGCGATGGGCGCAATCTGGATTTATGTGGGCGTTGTGGCGGTGGTGTTTGCCATGGTGGCGGCTTACTGGATGCGGCGAAAGAAGCCGCAGATGGCGGGATATGGGTTGCAGAGAATGTGTCCGTCGTGCGGGCTGATTACGCCGCGGGCGAATGTGGCTTGCGTGGAGTGTGGGAAGGTGATGGCGGCGGGCCGGTGAGGCGGAATGCGGTGGGGTGGTTGGTGAGATGGGGTGGGTCGGCTTTGGAACTTTTCGCTTGGGAAAGGGTTTGTTCCTTAGGTAGCGGAGGTCGCTATGCTGGCATCTAATTCGCAGGTGGAAAAGACTGCTGCTATGTCAGTTTTCGATGAGAAATATCGAGTGGTGGGCGTGGAGGGAGATCGGTTGCTGTTGCGCGGAGTGTTGAGCGGCGCGGTGGTGACGATACTGAACTCGGAGCCTGAGATTCCGCTTACGCAGGAAGAGTATCCGGTGGGGAAGTTGGTGGCCCTTACGGACCCGGCTGGCACGCCTTTGAATTAGGGTCCGCGCGCGCGAGTTTAAGTTTTTTTCAGAGAGTCGAAATCGAAGTGCGCCTCGCTGCGCTAGGCTGGACCCTTCGACTGCGCTCAGGGCAGGCTAGCCGAGGCGGCTGTCCCACATGAACTCTTCCCCACACTTGTTTTGTGGCGCGTTTTTCCATGCAGGATCAAGAAAGAAAGTCAAAGGCAGCGGAGAGGAGTGTCCGCTCCACACGAGCCTTTGGGGCTGGAATCTGCATCGTACTCGCGGGAGTTTGTTTTGGGAGTTAAGCTTAAGCTAAAGAGTGAATTTTTAGGAGGGCGCTTGCGCTGCGGAAAATGCGGCAGTGAGAATGTTGAGGGGCACCGCTTTTGCGGGATGTGCGGGGCGGCTTTGGTCGCGCAGGATACGCCTGCGGCGAAAGTGCCGGTGGCTGCGGCGCCCATGGCTGCGGCGCCGGTGGTTGGCGCGGCGGTTGTGGAGCGTGGTCCGGCGGTGAGTGCGGCTGCGTCTCAGGGTCGGGCTGATACTTGGGCTCGTTCGGATGTGGGGATTACTGGGCCTTCTTTTTTGGGGTTGGGTGCGCCTGCTGGCGGAGCTGGATCGGGGCGCGGCGTGGATGGCGATCGTCAAGCGGATGGCGGGCAGGGTGCGTTGCGGCCTTCTTCCAATGTGGATTATCTGCTTGAGGATGATGAGCCGCCTGGGCGGAGTTGGGGGAAGTTGATACTGCTGGTCGTGGCGCTCGCGTTGTTGGGGGGATTTGGGTATTTGCATTGGAAGCGTGGCGGATTTGATTGGGTGAACGGCGGGGATAAGAAGGCGGCGGCTACGGAGCAGGGTCCGGATGCTGGGCAGAGCGGGGCAGATTCTGGAGCGGGGAATACGGGCGGGGCTGCGGCGCCGGGTGGAACTGGAACGGCGGGTGCGGCGAATCCGGCGGAAGGTGGTGCGGGGCAGGCTCCTAATCAGGCCGGGAGTGTAGCGGGATCGGATTCTTCTTCGCCGAATGCTTCACAACAGAATGTTCCGTCGGCTGCGCCGGCGCAGAGTGGTGCGGCTGAGACTGCTGCCCCGGCGAATGCTGAGGCCCAGAAAAATGGCGCGGGGAATTCGGAAGCGCCGGAAGCTGCGGAGGCTCCGGAGGCTGCTGATTCTGAATCTGAGAAACCTGCGGCTGCGGTTGCCCCGCGAGTTCGAGCGCGCAAGGCTGCTGCGGCCAGGTTTGCTCCAGCTAAGCCTGCTGCGGTGAAACCTTCTGCGGCTCGCGGTGTTGATTCTGTTACTGATGGGGAGCGCTATATTTATGGGCGCGGCGTGGCGCAGGATTGCGAGCGCGGATTGCGGATTTTGAAGCCGGCTGCGGAATCGAATGCTCGGGCTATGACTTCTTTCGGGGTGATGTATTCGACTGGGACTTGCACTCCTAGGGACTTGCCTACGGCTTACCGGTGGTTTGCTTTGGCTCTGCATAGAGAGCCGGAGAATCAGGCCCTGCAGCAGGACTTGCAGAAATTGTGGGGGCAGATGACGCAGCCGGAGCGGCAGTTGGCTATTAAGCTGAGCCAGTAGCAGTGGTCAGTGGTCAGTTCTTGTGCTGGCTTTTTTGTTGGCCTCTACGGTTCGTTGCGCTGTTGATGGATACGGTGCCGGCTGCGGATACCGGCTAGCCTCGCTGGCTAGTTGCATAGATCCTTCGTTGGGAGTCCTCGGCTGTCGCCGAGGACTCCGCTGCCTCAGGATGACATTGGGTCGGGGTTGCTGGGCGATCAGGGACGCACCGCTCACTGCTGCAAAAACACATCCATCCCCCCCTCCGACTGGTAAATGAAATCCAACAACCCATCGGAGTTGAAGTCGCCAACCGTGATACCCGGTTCAGGCAGTGGAACTTGCGCGATGCTTACGGTTAGGGGAGATTGAAAAGTGCCATCCCCATTCCCAAGAAACACAACGAACTGGGGGTTGTTGAAATCTTGATACTCCGATACGAGCAGGTCCGGCTTGCCGTCGGCATTGATATCTCCAATTGCGAAGGTAAACTGCCCCTGATTAAGAGGATCGGCTGTATAGAAAATCGGCGTCTGAAAAGTTCCGTCGCCGTTGCCTAGCATCACTCCAATTTGGCTGCTATCGCAGAAGGCGAGATCAAGCTTTCCATCGCCGTTGAAGTCGCTCAACTGCAGGGCGGGAGCCCCGTCGCTGCATGGCCCCGTGTATGGCACCACCGCAATTCCTTGTGGCGCCTTGAAAGTGCCATCGCCGTTACCCTCAACAAACGAGAGGGTCATATTAGAATTCGAGACGTTCGTTTTCAGGAGTATCAGATCAAGCTTGCCGTCGCCGTTGAAGTCTCCGGCCAACATTTCATGCGCAATGTATGGGTAGTGGGCGCCAGGCCGGAACCTACCGTTCCCCTCGCCGAGATACGTGGTAAGGTTGGCCCCTCTGGCGACCAGATCCAGATTGCCGTCCTGGTTGAAGTCGCCCGCCACCACAAACGTAAGGTTATCCTCATGGCTCCAAATAGGGGGACCCGCAGTGAACGTTCCCTTGCCGTTGCCCAGCATAATGTCCATACGCGTCGGTTCAAAGTCGTCGATGGAGCCCAGTGCTGACCCTGCCGCCACATCAAGATTGCCGTCGTTATTGAAGTCTCCATAGGCGATCTGCCAGGGCGAGAGGTAGTGCCGGTCGACTCCAGACGAAATGGTGAAGCTGCCTTTCCCAGTTCCTAGATCAAGGTCGTAACCGTCGACGAGGTCCAGGATAGCGTCGTGGTTGAAATCGGCCACCAGCAACTGCCAAAATCCGAAGAAATAATACGTGGGCGAGTTCATCACAATCGTCGATACCGGATCGTGTACTTCCACCTGCGCCCAACTTGCGCTCGAACTCCCACCCCCCGGCGCTGGGTTTGTGACCGTGATATAGCCTGCTGTGTTGTTCGAGATATCTGTGGAGAGAATTTGGGCTTGCAGCTCGTGGGCTGAAATGTAGGTGGTGGTGCGCGGGTGGTAGTTCCAGTTCACGGTTGCGCCGGGGACGAAGTTGGCTCCGTAGACGCTTAGGGTAAAGTCTGGGCCTCCGGGTGGAACTGCGTCGGGATTTACTGGGCCTACGATTTGCGGGATGGGATTTTGAGCCAGGGCTGCGGCTGTTAGCAAGGTGAGGGTTAGGGCAGCTGATTTTATGCGGCGTAGCGGGTTAGGTGAGTGGGTGTTCATGTTACGTCCTTGAGGGGAGTGCGATTGGGCCTTGGGGGGCTTGCTGGCGGCCTGCGTTCATGGACGTTACTTCAGGTGGAAGGGGATGTCAACCGGGAAACGCCGTGGGCACTGGTGCTGCCAGCAAGTACAGAGGTCCCTTCGGCAAGCTCAGGGCAGGCCCTTCGTTGGGAGTCCTCGGCGATCGCCGAGGACTCCGCTGCCTTAGGATGACACGGGGGTTGGTGTTGCCAGGTCGATCAGCAGCTTACCGCTCAGTTCTGCAAGAGCACGTTACTTTAGGTGGGGGTGGATTTCGACCGAGCGTACCTCAGCGGCTGAAGCCGTGCGATGATTTGGCTGGTTTTATGGCACGACTGAACGTCGTGCCCTTCCCGAACGCTTTGCTCGGGCTCTGAAGTCGTGCCCTACCCTTGTTACGAGACGAGTCTGGGAAGCGCGTTCATAGAAATGCCTTGCCAGTTCACGGACAGTGCGGACGGGGTAGGGGTCCTTCGACTGCGGTTGTGCTTCGCTTTCGCGAAGCACAACCTTCGCTCAGGATGACAGAGTTACGGAATGCCCAGGATGACAGAGTGGCGGAATGCTCGTCACTACTGCATTACCGAATGCTCATCAAGATTGCCAGGTTACTACTTTGTCGTGGACAACGGCTGGCTCCTGGATGGTGCGGATTGGCGGAGTTTCGGGCTTGGGCTCTTTGGGCTTCGGCGTCGCGTCCGTTTCCATGAAGACCTTTGCGGCTAGCGATTCGGCTACTGCCGGCAGCGAGACTCGCATGGCTTCTTCGATTGACTTTACGTAGTGAATGCTTAGGCCCTCGACTTGTTCGGGCGTGAGGTCCTCTTCTACATTCATTTTGTTTTCCGCGGGCAGAATTACGGTAGTGACTCCTGCGCGCTTGGCGGCGAGGACTTTTTCTTTAATGCCGCCTACTGGAAGCACGTTGCCGCTTAGCGTGATTTCTCCCGTCATTGCTGTGAGCGGACGGATGCGATGGGCCGTTAGCAGCGAGACCAGGGTGGTTGCCATGGTGACGCCTGCGGATGGTCCATCTTTTGGAATGGCTCCGGCTGGGACGTGCATGTGAATGTCATGGTCGGCGAAGAAATCTTCGGCGATGCCTAGCTGCGCGGCGTTGCTGCGCACCCAGGTTAACGCGGCCTGCATGGATTCCTGCATGACCTGGCCGATCTGGCCGGTCATAGTGAATCCACCTTTGCCTTTCATGGCGTTGGCTTCTACGAAGAGCACGTCGCCGCCGGATGGAGTCCAGGCAAGGCCTACGGCTACGCCGGGGCGTTCAGTGCGTTCTTCGATTTCGCCTTCTACGCGGATCTTGATACCGCCTAGAAATTCCTGAATGATTTGCTCGGTGACTACGAGCTTCTCGGTCTTGCCTTCGGCCAAGCGCCGCGCTTGCTTGCGGCAGATGGTGCCGATGGTGCGCTCGAGGCTGCGCACTCCGGCTTCGCGCGTGTAGTGACGGATGACGTAGCGCAGAGCTTCATCGGGAAATTCGATTTGCTCGGCGGTGATTCCGTTTTCTTCCACCTGACGCGGAACCAGATAGCGGCGCGCGATGTGAAGTTTTTCTTCTTCACTGTAGCCCTGGAGTTCGATGATTTCCATGCGGTCGCGCAGAGGCTCGGCGATTGGGTCGAGCATGTTCGCGGTCGTGATGAAAAGAACTTTCGACAGATCGAACGTGACGTCTAAATAGTTGTCGCGGAAGGTCGAGTTCTGCTCGGGATCTAACGCTTCGAGTAATGCGGAAGCGGGATCTCCGCGGAAGTCGCGGCCTACCTTGTCGATTTCATCGAGCATGAAAACCGGATCTTTGGTCTCGGCGCGGCGAATGCCCTGGATGATTTGTCCGGGGAGTGCGCCGATGTAGGTGCGGCGATGGCCGCGGATTTCGGCTTCATCGTGCACGCCTCCGAGCGATAGCCGAACGAATTTGCGGCCTAGCGCGCGGGCGATTGATTTTCCTAGCGAAGTTTTGCCGACGCCGGGAGGTCCGACGAAGCAAAGGATCGGGCCTTTCATGTTCGGCTTCAGACGGCGGACGGAGAGATAGTCGAGGATGCGATCTTTTACTTTTTCTAGATCGTAGTGATCGGTGTCGAGAATTTCTTTGGCTTTGAGAATCTCGATTTCCTGGCCGGAAGTTTTGTTCCACGGCAGTACGGCTAGCCACTCGACGTAGTTGCGCGTGAGTGAATAGTCGGCGGCCATGGGAGACATGCGCGAGAGGCGGCCCAATTCCTTGAGCGCTTCTTTTTTTACTTCGTCGGGCATGCCGGCTTCGTCGATTTTCTTTTTGAGGTCTTCGACGTCGCGCTGGCCTTCATCCTGCTCGCCTAATTCTTTTTGGATGGCCTTCATCTGCTCGCGCAGGTAATACTCGCGCTGAGTTTGCTGGACGCGGTCCTGCACTTCGCTCTGGATTTTGTTGCGCAGTTGCTGGACTTCTAGTTCTTTGGCCAGGTGATGATTAATTTTTTCGAGGCGCGCGCGGATGTCTAGCGTTTCGAGCGTGTCTTGCTTGTCGGGCGTGGAAAGAGAGGGTAGAGATGAGGCGATGAAATCCACGAGGCGGCCCGGCTCGTCGATGTTCAGGGCTACGGTGGAAAGCTCGTCGGAAAGCGTGGGCGAACCGGCGACGATCTGCTGGAACAGCGTCAGCACGTTGCGCTGGAGCGCTTCGATTTCGGAACTGTCGGGCGGTGGGGCCTCGGGGATTACAGAAACTTTCGCGGCCATGAATGGGGTTAACTGCGTGAACTCGCCGAGACGCACGCGCTCCAGGCCTTCGGCGAATACGAAGAGGCTCTGGTTGGGCATCTTGACGACTTTGTGGACTACGGCGGACGTGCCTACGGTGTAGAGGTCACTCGCCTGGGGGCTATCAACGCGGGCTTCGCGCTGCGCCACTACTACGATGGTTTTATCTTCTCCGAGCGAATTAATAAGTTGGACGGAACTCTCCCGGCCTACGGTTAGGGGCAGGACGGCGTGCGGGAACAGGACGGTATCGCGCACAGGAAGTACGGGCAAGGCTCGTACGTCATTGATTTCCCGATGCTTAGGTGCTTGCTCGGAAAGCGGCTTATCGCTCATTGGCTCTCCTTGAGTGTAACTGACTCAAGCTTTAGATGTGATTCCTCGGGAAAGGTTTCAAGGCTTCCCGTGGTCGGCAGAATGAATTCTAGTCCTGTTGAGGAGGGTTTGTGGTGTATCGGAGGTGCAGCAGCTATTGCGGAGGAGATTTCAGTCCCCTTATGGGAAGAGTAGAGCGAAGAGCCAAACCTTTTAACACGGAGGACACGGAGGAACACGGGGTAAACCTTCGGTGGGGATGCGCTTGGACATTTGGCGGGACCGCGGCGTTACTTTGCTTTGTAAATTCCTAGGACTTTTACTTGTTCTGCTACTTCTTTCAGATCGTGGAGGGCGTTTCTTGCTGGTTCGTCGTCGCCGCGGAGGAAGTCTACGTAGAAGATGTATTCCCAGGGGCGTCCGCGCAGGGGGCGGGATTCGATTTTGCTGAGGCTGATGTCGCGGAGGGCGAAGACGCTTAGGGATTTGAAGAGGGCTCCGGGGACGTTTCTTACTTTGAAGGCTATGGATGTTTTGTTTGCGTTGGGCGGGATTAGGCGCTGGTAGCTCGACTTGGCTGCGCTTCCCTTTCTCGCGGTCCGCGGTTTTGGTGATTTGCGAATCAGGAAGAAGCGGGTGAAGTTGCGTTTGTCGTCTTCGATGCCGGCCTGAAGAATTTTGCCGGAGTATTCGCGGGCGGCGTGGCGGCTGGCGATTCCGGCGGAGTCGGGGAGATTGTGGGTTACTACATGCTTCACGCTGCCGGCGGTGTCGTAGAACGGGACGGGTTCGATGCGGGGATGGTGATGGAAGAAATCGCGGCATTGGTCGAGCGCTACCGGGTGCGAGAGCACTTTGCGAAGCGCGCTTAACTTCACACCGGGAGATGCGATTACGTTGTGGACTATGCGGAGCAGGAATTCGGCTTGGATGAAAACGTCTTGCGTGACGAGGAGATCGGCATGCTCGGCTACGGTTCCGGCGAGGGAGTTTTCTATGGGGATTACGGCGGCTGAGACGGATCCGCGCTGGAGGCGGTGGAATACTTCGGCGGAACGGGCGCAGGGAATGACTTCACAGTTAGGCAACATTTGTTCTGCGGCTTCGTGGCTGAAGGATCCTCGTTCGCCCTGGATCGCTACTTTTGTGGCGGGGTTCATTTATTGGCAAGGTAATTGGAGTGGGCGGATTCGTGCAACTTCGGGGCGCAAAAACTTTAATCGCGGGGTTCGCGGAGAACGGCCGCGGAGGACGTTGAGAACAGCTAAGACAAATTTTTTTCGAGGACTAGCGCGTCTACTCCGTTGGAGTAATAGCGGGGATGGGTTTTGATTACGCTGTAGCCGTGGAGTTTGTAGAACTTGAGGGCTGGGATGTTGTCTACGGCGGTTTCGAGTACGACCGAGCGGCAGTGTGCTGCGCATAGGCGATTTTCGGCGGCGTGGAGGAGGAGCGATCCTACGCCGGAGCGGCGGGCGGCGGCGATTACGTCGATCGTGATGATATGACCGGACGCGCGAACGGCTTCGGCTACGATGAAGCCGGCGATGGGAATGTTTGCCTTCGGTTTGGGCGGAGAATTTCTTTTGAGCTTTTCCTGCGAATGCGGCTGATCGGGATCGGTTGTTCCGGCGGGTACGGCTAGCAAGGTAAATGATGAGCGGCGGCGGATGTAGTAACTGAGTTCGGCGCGCGAATAGGAAATGCCGGGAGGAAAGCAATCTTGGTCGATCTGCCAGAGGGTGTCGAAGTCGGTGGGCTGGAAGTCCCGAATAGTGAAGGGCACGGAATATTGTAGCGGGGAGTTTCGCGCAGAGTGAAATTGCAGAATGTTTTTGTCGCGATTACTTTCTCGAGCTAGTGCCTCCTGAGGTTCGCTGCGGCTCGTAGGGAGGTTTGTCGGGACTGAAGTTCGAGCTTAGATAATCGATTAGCGCGTCGCGGTCGGCGGGATCGACTAACGCTCCCCACTTTGTCATTTTGTCGACCTCTTTGGTCCACGCGGCTTTGCTCAGGCGCTGCTGGAGGATGATGCGGGCTTCGTGACATTCGAGACAGGCGGTGGTGGCTTTGGCTTGTATGGAGCCGGCGGGGAGATCGGCTGTGAGGCTTGCTCCTGTGGGCTTTTGGGCTTGGGATGTAATGGACGCGAGCGCGAGCAGGGTGATGATGATGGTTGTGGCGCAGACAGTGCGTCCACTGGGGCTAAAGCCCCGATTATTTTTGGCGCTTGACGCGGCGCTGAAGCGCCGATCTTCCACGGTGCTGCAGGCGTCCATATTCGTCCACGACTTCATAGCTTTATGCGACATGGATTTTCACCTGATCGATGGCGTTGTAGAGGTAGCCGCTGGGGTTCCAGGCTGGGGTTGAGGGCTGGGTGCGGCCCTGGCTGTCGGTGGCTCGGGACTGGATGGTGTAGTCGCCGGACTTCGTAGTTTTCCAGTCGTAGGTCCAAAGGCGCCATGCGTAGTGGGAGTGGTCGTGACCCAATTTCGCGGGATTCCAAGTTGTGCCGTCGTCGGTTGAGATCTCGACCTTCGTGATGTCGGCTTCTCCGGCCCAGGCTGCGCCTTGCACAATTATTTTTCCTGAACTCACGCTTGCGCCGTCGGTTGGACCGGCGATTACCGACTTCACGCTTAATGCGGTTAGCGGGTGCGTGTCTTCGGGCTTCACTGCATCGCCTGGTTTCACCGGTTGGTTCGGCCAGCGATAGGCAGGGTTCATGAAATTCCCGGCGAATTCGGCGTCGAGCAATTTAATTTCGGTGAGCCATTTGCAGGAGGCTGCGCCGATCCAGCCGGGCGCGAGGGCTCGGGCGGGAAAGCCGTGATGCTTGGTGAGCGGCTGTCCATTCATGTGAGTGGCGATCAGAGTATCGGAGTCGAGCGCTTTCTCGATTGGGATGCTGCGAATGAAAGGAGGGACTTTGCCGGGAACTTCATCGAGTCCGCGAAACATTACATGCTTGCCGGTGGGTTTTACCGCGGCACGATGCAACACGTCGCGCATACGCGGACCGGAGAAGCGCGCGGTACTCACCGCGCCTTTGCCCCACTGAATGCCGGGGACTTGCGGGCGATGGAGGCTGCGTCCGTTGCCGGCGCATTCGAGGGTGTTGACGACGGAGTAAGTTTCGAGTTTGGAAAGATCGGCCAGGCTTAGGGTTATCGGCTTTTCTACTTCTCCGCCGATGGAGAGACGCCATTCGTTGGCATCGAGTTGAACCGGTTCGTACATGTGATTGCGTACGAAGAAATGCGGGACGGGCGTAAGCCAGGTGTTGAAATATTCGACGGGAGTTTCGAGATCGACGAAGCGGAAGGAGCGGAGGAGCATTCCGTCTTCGCCGGGGACGTCGACGGATTGTTCCTGCGGGAAGGCCCAGGTTAAAAGGGACGGAGTTGCGCCGGTTGCGAATGCGGCTGCTGATGCGTACTTGAGGAAGTCGCGTCTGGAGTTCATTCTCACCCCTCAGGGGCTAAAGCCCTGAACTTAACTGGCTTTACGCGGCGCTGAAGCGCCGCTCTTCCACGGCTTCGCAACACCAACACTCTTGGTGGCACTTGTGGGGGCGAGACGCCCCCACAACAGCCGCCGAGACGGCGGCGCTACATTCGCTGCCCCGCCGCGCTACATTTGCTGCGCTGCTGCGCTGCTTTATCGCGCTGCGATTCGAGCGGCGTTACGGAACTTGTCATAGATTAAGTTAACACCACCGGCCCGGAAAAAGGAGAGTAGCCCAAAACCGGGCCGGCGGCGTTTCCGAAGGGAAGGCGCCCTCCGAAAAGTTGAGAAGTCGTTAGAACTAGTCGGAGAACCGGATGGTCCCGCGTCAAAGCTGGCGCGGGACCATTTCAGGTTTTACGGCAAGTAATAGCGGAACGAGGTGAAGACCATGCTGTCGAGTCCGTGAGGTTCGGCACCGTGGACTTCGTCAGCCCAGGTGGCGCGGTTCACGTAGGAATACTGCAAGCCCCACTGATAGCGGCCGCGAGGACCATTGTGGAAGCGGTACCAGAGTCCAAGCGTTCCTTCAGTTATGTCACGGGTTTGGGCGGAGCAGTGAGCAAGAGATCCCGCGATCGGCGTGCTCCCCGTCAGAGTGCCTGTTGTCGGGGCAGTCTCCGTGTAGCAGCCTGAGTTGTTGAAGGTCGGCGCCCCATAGCCAACGTTCACATTTTGAATGGGATCAAAACTGTACGTCCGGGCAGCGTACTCGCTTCCGACATAGCTGTAGACATCAAGCTTCTTCCCATGCCATTCCAACGTGGCCAAGCCCTGCAGGTTTTTGACCGGGTGGATAGTTCCATCGGCGTTGATCGAGACATCGGGAAGCTGCGAGGCACCGTAACGGCCGATGCCGCTGCCACCGAAACCATGGACGCCGAAAACGATGTGCTTGTTGTAAAAGTTCCAACGAGCATTGACGCCGAAGCCGCCGCCGGCCTTGGTGCTGTTATAGGCGTCGACCGTGCTGGCAGCGGTAAGGGTGCTCGCCGAGGTGCAAGCGGGCAGGGATGCGACGAGAACCGCGGGCGTGCCGGCGAAAAGAATGTTCTCGCACGGGAAGATGCGGTTTTGGAATCGATCGGACAGGCCGAAGACCTCGTAGTGCCCAAAGCCGGGATCAAAGGCGATCTTGGCGATGAGATCGGGCGAGGGATTGAACCCGTAGGTCGAAGTGCTGTTGTTGGTGTTGTTCGTACCGGGTTGGACGAGCACGTAGTCGTTCGCGTTTCCAGACGTTGTCACTGTGGCCTGAGCGTTCTCCACGGCGAAGGCCAGCGCGACCTTGCTACCGAAGTCTTTGGTCACGCGAAGACCGTCCTGGCGCGCGAAGCTGAATCCGACGTTATACGCTCCGTCGATGGTCGATGGCCGAGAGTCGTTGGTTTTGCCGGTGTCGTCGCTGGGGGCAATTCCCGCTTTGTTTTCGGTCACCAGACTCCACATCTGGCCGCCCAGGATGCTCCAACCACCCTGGAACTTGGCCTGACCCCACACTTGCCGCAGTCGTAGGGTGTAGCTGTTGGACTGAGTTGCGGTGGAGGTTAGACCGGAGGAAAGAAAGTCACCCGAGATGTACGCGGAAAAATCCACGTTTCCCGTACGGCTCGAAATGTAAATAGTTGGCCGCGACTGACGAGCGGTAGCGAAGAACTCGGGCAGATTGCTCTGCGAAGCTCCCGGCATGGTGAGGTTGTTGAAGGGGGTGATGATGTCAGACCCGAGGGCGCGTGAGCGGCGGAAAAATTCGGCCGCTGCAAATCCCCCGGGTGTGATGTTGATGCCTTTGAAGTGGAGGGTTAGCGGGCCTTCCATGTCCCTATTGAGCTTGGTCTGCTGATCTGGAGACGTCATCGGTTGCGTTTCCTGCATCTGCAGGACCGCAGGTTGCAGGGTCGGAGTGCGCGAGGAACTCTGATTCGCATTCTGAATGGTGGCTGCGTCATCGTTCGCCGGTTGGTTCGGCTGGTTCTGCTGGTTCGGTTGGCTACCAGCCTGGATGCGCTGCAGTTGCTGGGTAAGGATTTCGATCTGTTTCTGTTGTGCGGCCAGCGCATCTTTGAGCGACTGGACGTCGGCTGCGGTTATTGGTGCAGCAGGCGCCGGGGATGTGGCCGCGGCGGGGGCAACTGAGTTGGCTGCCGGCTTCCCCGAGGCCGAGTCTTCTGACCAGGCGCCGGCGGTAAGTGCCGCCAGCGTGAGGGCTGCGAGAAATACGTGCTTGATTGGTTTCATGTAAATCCTCTCCTTTTGAGTTTGTTCGAACTACACGTTTGAGTTACGACAAAAAACTCTTCACGAAACTTTTACGGCTGAAGGCCGCGACTGACGGCCTTTACTTTTTGCGGCGTTGCCGAGCAGTACTTTGCCTTCTCAGCCGTTACTACAATTACAATTAACTTACTAGTGATTCGGGACACACAAACTTACATGTTTTTCATGAAGCGAGTGTTAAGGGACTATTAATTCAGTGTTACAAAATCGGGAAAACTTGGGGGAGGGTTTTCCTTCCGTGTGAGGTCGGGTTAGCGGCGTCAAACCTCACTCTTACAGCAAAAGTCTCGTTTACTCACTCTTCTGGCCTCCGACTACCATAGGCAGGATGCTCCCCTTTTCTTTTTCTTTTTTCTTGACCACACGTTTGCCTTTCGTAGAACGGGGCCCTCCGCCGGAGATCAGATCTGCCAGCGTGGTATTTTCCAGGATCTTTGCTGCTGCATCACGCACGTCGAGAAATACCTGATAGAGAGCGCGGTGAGGCAGGTCGCGGTTGATGAGCACGCGCAACTGTTCGGCGTCGGCGAATGGGGCCACGGGGCCGTCAATCAGACGCATGATCTCGCTCAAGGGAATGTCGGCGGGTTCGCGGCGCAACTGATAGCCGCCCTTGGCTCCGCGCACGCTTTCGACCATGCGGGCGTTCTTGAGTTCGAGCAGGATCAGTTCCAGAAACTTTTCCGGAAGGTCCTCTTCGTAGGCAATTTCGCGGATTTTGATGGCGCCCTGATGGTGATGGCGGGCGAGCATCATCATGGCCTGAAGAGCGTAGAGTCCTTTTTGCGAGATTTTCATATTTGGATTTTCTTACGGCGGCGACTATACCATAAAGCCCATTGTATTAGTAGACTTTATTAACATGAACGTCATAGCAATTGCGATTCCCTTTTTGGGAAAGAAGCGTTCGCTAAGTAACTTTAATGCATTCAGATACTTACGTTAATTTTCTGGCTATTAAACCGAAGAGGCATGTGCATGGGATTGCGGTTCAGAGGAAATCCGTTGGAGGAACTCGAGTGGATTCTACGTTTGCGAATCAGTTCCTATGCGCAAGACCTGCAGGGTAATGTTGTCGGGGCCGCCGCGTTGCCGGGCCAGCTTCACCAGCACATCACAGCACTCGGCGGGAGTATTGGCGGTCACGGCCGCCTCGAGTTCAGCCTCGGTCACAACGCTCCAAAGACCGTCGGTGCAAAGTAGGAGGTCGTCTCCCTCGATCAAGTTCACAGGTTGTTCGGCGCAATCGACGGCCAGTTCCCTGCCCGCCCCGAGAGCGGCAGTGAGGATGTGGCGCTGCGGGTGCTTCTCGGCATCTTCAGGACGGACGATGCCGCTTTCTACCAAGCGGCCCACGTAAGAGTGATCGCGAGTAAGGCGCAGGATGCGCGCATCGCGGATCAAGTAAAGGCGGCTGTCTCCAACGTGCGCGAAATAAAGCTGGCGTCCGCAAAGCACCAGAGCGGTACACGTAGTTCCCATGCCCTGAAATGCTGGATGCTGCTCGGCGTAGTCTTGAATGCGGGCGTGAGCTGTGGAGAACGAGTCGACCAAAGCCGCCTGCGGATCGTCATGGAAACTCTGGTCGTAAACTTCGCGAACGGTCTCAACGGCGAGGCGGCTGGCTTCCTGTCCGCCTTCGTGGCCGCCCATGCCGTCTGCGATGACAGCGAGGCGACCCTTGCGCTGGAATTCGGCGGCGCCGGCGGGCTCCCAATAGAGGTAAGAGTCCTCGTTGTTTTCGCGCTGGCAGCCTACATCGCTCAGGCCGGCTACTTCAACTCCGGGTTTCACATTCATGCAATCGACAGACAATTCTTCACTATTCCAATCGGCGGAGTGGATACGATGAGTAATGACAAGCGGGAAAGCCGACTTCCTGCCGGGAAAACCGAAGCCTCACTGTGCCCCGGCCATTATAGACAAGAGTAAGCACAAAAGGGCAAGAGGCAGGCGGAATCCCGAAAATGTAACGGGATGGGAAAAAGAAAAAAGCCGCGAGCATGCGCGGCTTTTGTCGTGAGCTTTCGTCGAAACTTGAAAAGTGGAAGGCTCATCTATTTTTCGGAATGTTTGTCTTTGTGGATCTCCTTGCTGGTGTGGTTCTGCTCTCTGTTGAGCTGGCGCTGTTCGCCCTTGGTCAGGTGACCGTCGTGGGCGGCCATATCCCTCTTTTCCTGATTGTCGATGTGCTGTTCCTGCCGTTCCACGTGCGCGGCCTGTCCCGGCGTCATGGTGCCGTTCTTGACGCCATTGGCGATGCGGTCCTGCTGATTCTGCTCGCGGCCGTTCACTTCGTTGACGCGAGGATGACCGGGATCGACTACGCCTGGTCCCGCGCCGGATGTGTTGCTGTCTTGGGTTTGAGCTGCGGCGGCGCCAACCAACATGAGACCACCCACTGCCAGGACTAAGAGCGACTTTGTGATTGTGTTGATCATGTGAAATCTAAACCCCCGCATCGAAGTTTAGTTGTGCGTCGCGGGCGCGGGCGAATTACGAAGGGGAATGGGTTTGCGTGAGAAAACTTGAGTGGCGGATTTGAAAGGTAATCATGCGATGGTTACATGGGTAACGCATATTTCCCGCGAGCTGAATGCAGAGCTGGGCAAGCGGTAACAAATGGTTCGAGAAAGTACTGCTTCTTGATCGGGCCAGTGCGCTCTCTGCGCTCCGATCGAAAGCGGTCAGGCGTATAATCTTGCGGGCTGGAGGGTCTTCGATGAAACTTACGGACACAATCGCGCTGGTGCTGAAGAGCAAACCGAACAGCCGGATACTTTCGGCCGAACCCGGCCAGTCCGTCTATCAAGCGATTGAGAAGATGGCGGCGGAGAGCGTGGGCGCACTGCTGGTTATTTCCGGCGGCAAGTTGGTGGGCATTCTGTCGGAGCGCGACTATGCGCGCAAGGTAATTCTGAAAGGCCACTCTTCGAAAGAGACCCCGGTTCGCGACATCATGACATCGCCTGTTGTTTTCGTGAGTCCGCGTCACACAGTGGACGATTGCATGTCGATCATGACCAAGCACCACTTCCGCCATCTGCCGGTGATTGGCGAGAACGACGCTGTACTGGGAGTGGTTTCGCTGGGTGATCTGGTGAAGTGGATCGTCTCTGATCAGGCCGAGACCATTCAACAGTTGGAAGGGTATATCACGGGAAGATATCCCGGGTGAGATACGAAGTTAGAGCTAGGAACTTAGCGATCCGATCAGGCGTTCTTCCGCTGTGAGTTCCAAAGTGTAGCCGGAGTGGGCAGCGTCGTCGTGGAACATGCGGACGGTCTCCAAAGAGAACTCGTGCAAGTCTTTTCCAACCAGGCTGACCTTCTTCAGAACGTCGGACGTGACAGTAATAATGTGGCAGCCGATTTCGTCGGCCTGAAAAATATTCAGAAGTTCGCGCGGGCTGGCCCAGACCAGCTGACAGTTGGGCTCGGGAGCCATCAACTCGAGCGCTAATTTCATGAGTGGAATGGGATCGCGGCCGGTGTCGGCAACGCGACCGGCGAAAACTGAGATGTAAGACGGCGCGCCGCCTTGCAGTGCTTTCGCGACGTGACGAACTTGATCGAGGGCCAGCAGCGCTGTGGCGTTTATCTGAATACCATCCGCGCTCAAGCGGCGGATAAGATCGTACATTGGCTCGCGCCGAGTATTGGTTACCGGAATCTTCACGTAAACATTGCCAGGCCAGCGGGCGATCTTGCGGGCCTGCCGCTCCATCTCAGGTTCATCATCGGCGAAGACCTCAAAAGAGATGGGACGGTCGGGAATGTGCTGCAGAATATCGAGAGCGAAGCGCTCGTAGTCGGTGATACCCGCCTTCCGCATCAGAGTCGGATTCGTGGTGAAACCCTTGATGTAAGGCTGCCGGTAGAGCTCGAGCATGCTGGCCTTATCGGCTCCGTCGGCGAACACCTGAACTCGCAATTCAGATACGGACTTCATCGTTTTTGTGAGATCCCCGATTGTGAGGCTCCTTGTTGTGAGGCCACCGGTTGTGCGGCGTCTTCAAGACTACGCGATTCTTTTGCACTGGAGGCGATGATCCAGTCGGCGGCTTCTCGCAACGATCGCACCGTGGCTTCCGGAGGTTGCGCCGGCGCTCGCTCGCTATAGCCGTAATCGATCAGAACCGTCTTGCAACCTGCGGCGTGGCCGGCATCGATATCGCGCCAACGATCTCCCACGAAGAAACTGCGCGACAGATCGATGTTGTGCTTGCGCTGGGCCTCGAGCAAAAGTCCGGGCAGAGGCTTGCGGCAAGCGCAATCATCCGCATCGTCATGATAGCAGACGAAGATATCGTCGATCGGCAGGGTTGATGCCAACTCTTGATGGATGGCTTCGACGGCTGCGCGTGGCTGCTGGCCGCGCGCAACATCGGGCTGGTTGGTGATTACGATGAGCGCAAACCCGTGGGCCTTTAGATCGAGCAAGGACGATGCGACTTGGGGCAGCAGGTCGAGTTCCTGAATTCCGGACGGCGAAAACGGCTTGCCATCGCGGACTGCAGCGCGGTTGAGGACGCCATCGCGGTCGAGAAAAACTGCTGGACGAAGCTGCGCGCTGTCAGAAGCGGTTGATTCCCATTTGGTTTGCTGCTGCTTCACCGCCGGGTGCGAGACCAGCAGATGCCACACGACCGCCTGGAAGGCTTCCGTGTGCGGAGTGATGTGCGCCGGGTTGACTGTAGGAATAAGGATGCACACGTCGGCGACTTTCGCGGTGTGGCCGCCATCCCGGCCAACAATGCCGAGGATTTTCGCGCCTGCAGCCTTTGCGTATCGCAGAGCGGCCACCAGATTGGGGCTGACATTTTTTTCCAGATCTCCGCCACCGACCGAGAGCACGAGCACAAGATCGTTGGCGCGCAAGCGGCTCACGCGCAGCCAACCCTCGAACACGCTGGCCCAACCTTCATCGTTAGTTCGGGCTGTGAGTTCCGATACGTTGTCGGTGGGCGCGTAGGCTTCGATGCCGGCGATCTTGCGGAAGTCGTTCACGGCGTGGGAAGCGTTGGCAGCGCTGCCGCCGACGCCGAGGATGAATAAGCGTCCGCCGGACGCGCGCGTCAGCGCTAGCAAGGATGCGGCTCTTTCAATACTGGCAGCGTCCAGGCGGTCGATTACATCTTTGGCTTCTGCCAGGAACTGCTTCGTGAATGTGTTCTCTTTCGTCATTCTTATGATTTTTGATTGGCTTCTCTTGTAGCCAGGAACTCGGCCGTCTCCTGCAATCCCGCTGGCGATCCAATCTCGTAAAACCGCTCGTGCACTTCAAATGCCGCGAGCTGATTGTGTTCAAGCAAGTCCGAATAGAGTTCAGTCAGATCGCAAGGCTTCCCCGCCGGCAATCTTTCAAATGCCTCGCTGCGAAAAACTCCTAATCCGTAATCGATGTACCGCATGCGCGAAGTGCGGTTTGTCTTACTGTGCGCCAGAATCTTTCCCGTCTTTGATCCGACCGCTTCGAACTCGACGTTGCTGGAGTCCCACTTGCCGTCGTTGCGAAAGACCGTCATCATTCCCAACACACTCGCCGACTCGAAGTTCCGCGCGATAGCCGCGTAGTCGCAAGGAAGATAGGAGTCGCCGTACATCACAAAGAAACGCTCGCCTAACTTTGGCAAAGCATTTCTGATTGCCCCGGCCGTACCCAACAGGGCCGGGCCATCGAATGAGTAGTCTACCTGAAGGCCCAGCGTTGAACCGTCGCCAATGGCGCGCTGAATCAACTCACCGAGATGCCCCACGCAGAGCACGACGCGCTGGATGCCGTTCGACTTCAGCAGCCGCAATTGATGCACGACGAAAGGCTCGCCGTTCACTTCAAGCAGCGATTTCGGCACGGTCTGTGTGATGGGATGCAGACGGGTAGCGAGCCCGCCAGCGAGAATCGCAACCGTCCTTGCCGGATTCCCCGCGGGAGTCAACAATATGTTCTCCTACGAATGCGCCACCACCGTGGTCCCGGCAAAATCGAATTGCATGCGAACCTCCCGGAGTCCCGCGTTGCGCATGACGGCCCTGAGGCGAGTTTTCGCTTCTGTGTAGAACATAAGAAATCCGCCTCCGCCGGCGCCGACGAGTTTGCCGCCGAGCGCTCCGTTTGCTTTTGCGAGTTCATACAACCGATCGATTTCACCGCTGCTCATGCCTGGAGACCGTTTTTTCTTGTGCTGCCAATGCACGTTCATCAGATCGGCGAACTTGCGCAAATCACCTGCCAGCAGCGCGTCACGGCTCTGCATGCCCAACTGCTTGGTGAAGTGAAGATTCTCGATCATCTCAGAGTTGTTCTGTTTGGTTCTCGAATCCTGGTCGCGGAGAATGTCGGACGCATTGCGCGAACTTCCAGTAAAGAATAAGAGCAGGTTATCTTCAAGGTTGGCCAGAGTTTCTGGGGGGATTTTCAGTGGCTCGACGACGACGCCGTCATCGGGCAGAAACTGGAAACACGTGATGCCGCCGAATGCGGAGATGTACTGATCCTGCTTGCCGATGGGCTCGTTGAGCAGCTTCAGTTCGATGTGGCAGGCTTGCTCGGCGAGCTCTCGCGGTGGAATGAAGTCGCGCTTGAATGTATGCAGAGCGCATAGCAGCGCCGTGGTGAAACTGCCGGATGAGCCCATCCCGGTCCCAGCCGGGATGTCGGACAGGCTGACAATTTCAAGATAGGGGCCGGTTACACCCGTCAACTTCAGTGCTTCGCGGATGATGGGATGCTGTATCTGGTCGACGCGCTCAACGTCTTCGAATTTCGAGTACTTCACGATAATGCTGGGACGAAAAGCCTCGTTGATAGTGATGTACACGTAGCGATTGATGGCCGCGGAGAGGACAAAGCCAGTATGCTGCCGGTAATAAGAAGGTAGGTCAGTGCCGCCGCCGCCGAGACAAATTCTCAGCGGACTCCGGGTGATGATCATCGAGCGTGCCCGCTCGCGGGGCACTGCGCATTCGCAGAAATCATCCTCAAATCATAAGCGAAGCGGCTCTTGCAGGTCGAGTGCAAGAGCTGACACCGCGCAACCTTATATTCGCCAACTATTCCACATCAAAATCAGCAGTGCGAGTCTTGCTGGCATTGCCTGCCGAATCCACAGCCCTTAGCTTCATTTGATAAGAACCAGGACCCAGGGTGGAAACTGGCAGCTTGAGTCCCAACGCAATGACCGGATCGCCAGCTTTTCCCGCAGGAGTCCGTTCGCCGATGTGGTATTTTTCCTGTCCACTCTTGCGCTCAACGACGATCAGCTCATAGGCAACTTCCGGAGGATTCGGCTTCTTCAGAAGAGGTTCATAAACCTCCGCGTAGACTGCGGCAACATCCGTCTTCTTGAAGTGATTAGAGGCAGAGGGCGCAACCTGCACACCTTGAAACAGCAACGGAGTGCGGTCTTGCAGCAATTGGCTGTCGAGGCCCGTAGAGTTGTCGGCGGCGCGGCGAATGTCGTTACTCAGTGCGACACCGCTGATGCTGAAATCCTGACCACGGTAGGGATCGATCACGAGTGGGGTTTCGAGTTTGCCGAAAGTGTCGTTGCCAGAACTGAATGCAACTTTTAGTTTGTAATCGCCCGAGGCGACGTCGAACTGATTTTCGTAACGGAACGGTTGTTTCTGAAAGTCTTCGACCTGTTTCTTCTCATCGAAGTCAACATTCACGGTATCGCTGAAACGCGCGGCAATCGTGGCATCCGGCTTGTATGCGATGCCCAGTATGTTGAGCGTTGCGCGTTGCTTCCCTTTTACCTTTTCGAACTTGAGGGCGGCGGAAGGAATCTCCACGGCAAGATGCACCTGGGCGATGTTGGGCGAGGTATAAAAGAAAGGAGCCTGCATCAGGGCAGTGACGTTGCCCTTCATTTCGCCGCCAGCGCGCGCTTCCAGATCTTTCACGACGGGATTGCCGGCCAGAAGATCGGCTGGCTTTACATTGCAATAGCCGCTGCGGGCCCGGACCTGAGTTCCTCCGCGCTCGACTTTGACCTTTAGGGTATGGCAGCTACCATCGGCGGAAACTGCGGGCTTGTAACCCAGAAAGTAATACTGGTTTTGATCCTTGGCGATCCGGTCCATCCCGCCCAACAGGTCGTTGGTATTAAGGATGACGAAACCTCCGGTGCCGTCGGCGAGTTGATAGAGAACCTGCTGATTGTCAGAAGCGCTCGGGGGAAACGGAGGAATAATCTGGCGGGGCTGATTGTACTGGTTGTATAGGTTGCTGTTGTACGGAGTTCCGACGCCACTGGTGCCGGTGCCACCGCCGCCACCGGACTTGCCACCACCCGTCCCTCCTGTGCCGCCGTGACCGCCGCCGCCGGTCCCACCCCCGCCACCAGTTCCCCCGCCACCATGACCGCCTCCACCGCCTCCGCCATGTTGCACGGGAAAAGCCCAGGCCGGTTCAGCAAATGCCGCGAGGCGCAACATGGGCTGACCGTCGGAGTAATGAAATGCGGCTTGAACCACAGATCCCGATGTCGAATGCACCGACGGCGGCGTCAGACGGTTCTGCATACCCGGCAACTGCGGAACCGTCAATCCACGGACATCGATGGGATAGATAGCAACGTTCGACTTGTTGCAGGTATCGATGACTGCGGTCACTTCCGATTCGTACTCTGGGCTCAATGGAAATCCGGAAGTTAACATCACCAGCGTCTTGCGCCCCGGAACGGTGGAAAGATCCTTCGCCAGGCTTCGCAGAGCGAGCAGTACGCTGTGAATGCCAAAGTCAGCTTCTGCATTTCCCAGAGCCGGCACAGGCAATGGTGGAGCTCCCAGCGATGCAACAGTGACGGGATCCGCGTTGGGCGAAACCGAGGAAGTTTTTAAGCCCATGACCACCTGCTTCAAGCGCTGGGCATCGGAGGTAAAGTTTTGCGAGATTTTTACGGTGCCGCCGAAATCGGCAAGAGCGATCAAACGGCCGGGGCCGGCATTCGCATCAATAAATTTCGCGGCCGCATCCCTGGCCTTGGCTTGATCGCCGAAGTCCATGGTGGAGTTGTCAAAGAACAGGACCATGTAGCGCGGCTGAGAATTGGAGGAGCCGGTATTCTCCTCAAAAGAAAAACTGGTGATCGCCTGTTCCTTGCCATCTTCCCAAACCTTGAAATCTTTTTGGGCGAGATCCCGAATGTAGTTGTTTTTTTTGTCGGTCACCACGGCGTCCACGAGAACGAGACGAGTTTCGGCGCGGAAGACGGTCGTGTCGTTGGGTGCGGTCGCGACGGCGGGAGTCGCGGCAGGAGCAGCAGATGTTGGCTGCTGGGCGTGGGCTACTGGGCGCTCGGAGCCCAGTTCGAGGAACATCCAGCAACTGGTTAGGCAGATCAAGCCAATCAGAAGAATCAGCCGACGATTGCGCATATTTCATCCCCCCGTGCGGTTTCTAACGAATCTCAACCGTTCCATTTTCCGCGGACATCAACTGCCCTTCTGCATCCCTTACCACCAGCCGGACCAGGTAGCTTCCGGGTTTTACATCGAAGCTCGTCTTCAGCGTCATGCCGGAATCAAGCTTGTGTGCCAACGTTTCGTCTTTCCAGTGCATGGTGACGGTCTTTTTCGTTCCATCAATGAAGCGGCCATTGCTGTTGAATAAAACTGAAACGCACGTCAAAACGTTGTCGTTCCGTCCTTCGACTTTACGGAAGCGCAAACGCTTTACATCCACATGGGCTACGACGACAAGCTTGGCATTCTCGTCGCTGGCTTTAAAAAACTGCGTCCGCAAGTTGACCGGAAGATTGTGCAACTCCTCCTGCGAGTACATTGCGTCTTCAATTTCCTGCGCGGCCTGCTCATTCGGATCGAGAGCGTTCTTAGGGGCGAAATAACCGCGGCGTGCCTGCAGGGTCAGCTTCTTCTGAGGATTCTTCAGAGTGACCTTGAGACTGTGGAAGCTGCCGTCGAGCTTGAGATTTTGCGGAACGAAGCCCAAAACGTAGGAGTATTCCGGAGACTCGGCAACGCGCCGGAAGCCTTCGTTGAAGTCGTTGTTGTTGTGAAAGAAAGTACCGCCTGTGCCGTCAGCCAAAGTGGCGAGCAGGTCATCCTGAGCGGATGCAGCCGCGGTTTCCATCAAGCTCTTACTGGTAGAAACGGTGCTGTTAAACGAGCTGTCGCCAGGGATGACTGGGGGATTGTGACTCGCATCCCCGTAGGGGGTGACGACGTACAAACCGCGAGCGTCGATCGTATTGACCACGATCTGAGATCGGACAGCGCGATCGACGATGTCCGTATATTCATACTCAAGGTCTGGAGTGATAAAACCTGGAGAGATTAGGACGACACTGCGCTGTCCGGGCTTTAGCGAGAGATTGCGAACTACTTCCTTTAGCGAAAGCAGTGAGACGCGGCTTTCGTGTTCACCAGCAGTAAGCACGCCTACGCTGAGCGCGCTCACGACTCCTGTGGGATTTCCCTGCGGTGCCGCGCCGAATCCTTGCTGGACCGTGGGGCCACATTCGCCGGCCTCCTGAATAGCGACCTGCGTAGCCTCGTTGTCATGTTTGTTGACGATAAGATCGGCCTGGTAGTAACTGATCTCCGGGCACTGATGCGCAAAGTTGCCAGAGTTGATCGGGCTGGGCCGCAAGCGGAGCAACGTATCATGCAATTTGGCGCGATCGTCGGTAAAATCCAGAATCGTTTGACCTGATGTGGTAAAGATGGCGGCGCGATCCGTTGGCTTGAGACTGGCAAAGTGGCGTTCCGCGGCCTCCCGTACATGCGCGAGATCGCCGAATTCGAGATGGACATCGTCGAACATGTAAGCTACAAAACGCTCCGGCGCGGCGGGCGCGTTCGGAGTATTCGGAGCAGCCTCGCTGAAAGGAATATCGCCGGAGTTCTCGATTGACTTCGCGCGCGCTTTTGCGGCCAGCGCTCCGGACTGCTCTACGTCGAACTGCGTAATGATTTGCGGCTTGCCCTTGTCGAAAACCTGAAAGTCCTCTTCGTGAAGATTCCCGATTGCGTGCCCCAAGGAGTCGCGGACTACCGCGCGCACCACCACCAGCTTTACATTTACCCTGAAGGTAGTGGGTTCGTCGTGGGCGACGACTTCTGCTGAAGTCTCCTTTGTTTCGGGTTGCGGGGCGGGGCTTGTAGCCGGGGCCTGCGCGTCCTGCGTGAGTGCCGTTGGACAAGCGAAAAATAACAAGGTGCAGAGGAGTAAAAAGACGTGCGAACAAGCGGCGACGAATATGGTTCTCGCTGCACCGCTGGCCGCAAAAAGCCGCCTGGCTTCCGGAGAACTTCTCATAAAAACTTCCGCAATCGCCGGGGAAAGGCAGGGCGTCCCGCAGTCGATCATCCCATCAGTCGGGATTCCCTTCCAATGCTGCGCAACAGTGTACACCCGTCACAGCCGGCGCGCGACAGGTTGTGTGGAGGACGATATTTTCTGGCAGTGCTCGTACCAGATTGGATCCGAACCGTTGTCGAAAACCGAACAGCCCCATGCTAGCTTGTAGCAGTATTCGCACATTATGAAATTCGATTGGAGTGAAGGCGCCCTGGCGGAAGGCCTGCGATTGTACGAAGCAGGCGAGTTCTTTACTGCGCATGAGGCGTGGGAAACCGTGTGGCTGGCGGCGCCTGAACCGGAGAAGACATTCTTGCAGGGAGTGATACAGGTGACTGCGGCGTTTCATCACCTGCGCCGTGACAATCTGCTGGGAACGATGCTGCTTCTTCAAGCTGCGCTAGGGCGGCTCGACCGCTATCCGGCAAGCTTCGGAGGAATCTCAGTCACACTGCTGTGCCAAGACATTCGGGAGTGCCTGCGGACACTCGAGGCCGGTAAATCGGCATCTCAACTTCCTTCGCCCCGGATACAACCAAGCTAGCTGGCCTCGGTGGCTCTCAAACCTTCAACCAAACCACTGGAAAATCATGGCTGAGTTTGCGGAAGTCAGAATCGCTCGTCACCAACGTAGCCTTGTGTTCGATCGCCAGCGCCGCCGCGAAGCTATCCGCGTAGTGGAGTTTGTAGCGGGCCTTTACCTCCGCGGCTCTGAGTGCCCTCTGCGGCGTCGCGTCCAGCATTTCAATCGATAGCGGACTCAAGATCTGCACAGCAGTGCGCGCTGCCTCCGGGCCAGAGTCGCGCAGAATTCTGCCGTAAACCTCTCCGTAATTCACCGCCGACATCATCACCCTGGCGCGTCCTCGCCGGGCTTCCATGAGCAGCTCCTCAACTTTGGAAGCGCCAGGCTTATCCTGCGCAAAAGCAAATAGCGCGCTGGCATCGAAGACATAGGTCCTCATTTATCGTGCTTGCCTTCCTCGCGATGTTCTTTTTCCCAGTTAGCCAGAAGGTCAGGGCCGTGCGCCAAGAAACCCCTGACCCGGCTAATGTACTCATCGGTGTCGGGTTGCAAGACAATGCGGCCGAATTGATCTTCCAGAATCTTGACCCTGGTTCCCGCTGCGATCTTATGTTTTCGGCGAAGCGCGGCCGGAATGACAAGTTGGCCCTTCGATGTGACGGTAGCACTCATGTCTGACATGCCTTACATTGTATCTCAAGTAAGACAGTTTTCCCCAATGTAAGAAACAGATGCCTCAAGGGGCAGCGAGCCCTGCCAGGCCCTCTGACTCCCACAGCAAGGGACATTCGCCTCCCAAAGGCCAGACGGAACGCGGGATCCTCGGGCCTCGCCTCTACATACCAGAAAAACGGTACGCTTCTCCCTGAATCACCCTAGCGACCAACCACAGTCGCTCCGTGCATCATCTTGTTTCAGTCGACGGAAGAGGGCGCCAGACGGCTGTTTGGCACCCCAGAAAGAGGTTAGACATGTGGCCAAGAACAGTTTTCTTCTGTTGCCTGTCATTCTGGCTTCTGCCTTCGACAGCGCGCAAATCCTGGACGAAGTACCAGGAGCAGCACAATCCGATCTCAAGACTGCGTTCGTTGGGAGGGCTTTAACATGTGCTTGCCCATTCACCATCGTCGATCACGTGCCTTTTCTGTGGCGTGCAGATCTCAAGCCACTTACTCTTTAGCGCGACAGCCTCTACGACGATGCGAACGGGCTCGTCAATATCACGCGAAAAAAAAGAGCAGCGACCGGCAAGATTAGCAGGGCCGCTAGCGGCACATGATAGCTCTGCAACACGGGACAGCAATGCGCATGTGCTAGATTCCACAGGTGCAACGGTTCCCAACTTCATACGGTTCAAACTTAGAGTCAAGGTTAAAAGTCTTGGTTAGAGGTTCTGCTAGATGCCCCTTCCATCACAGCCCGTTGTCTGGCCCGGCCGCCCATACCCGTTAGGCTCAACCTGGGACGGCGAAGGCGTTAACTTCGCGCTGTATTCCGAGCACGCCGAGAAGGTCGAGCTTTGTTTATTTGACAGCGCCGGCAGACGCGAGAGTCTTCGCATAACGCTTCCCGAGCAGACTGACATGGTTTGGCACGGCTATCTGCCAGAAATACGTCCTGGCCAGTTGTATGGATACCGTGTCTACGGGCCCTATGCTCCCGAGCAAGGCCATCGTTTTAATCATCACAAACTGCTGCTGGATCCCTACGGCAAGCAGGTGTACGGGGCAATCCGTTGGAGCGACTCACATTTTGGATACAAGGTCGGGAACAAGCAGGAAGACCTTTCTTTCGACCGGCGCGACGATGCCGCCGGAATGCCGAAGAATCAAGTCATCGATTCCGCTTTCACCTGGGGAACGGATCGGCCGCCCGCCATCCCCTGGCACGAAACCGTGATCTACGAACTCCAGGTGAAGGGATTCACGATGTGCCATCCGGATGTTCCGCCCCACCTGCGCGGAACCTACGCCGGACTGGCGACCGCTCCGGTCATCGAATACCTCACGCGGCTCGGCGTGACGTCAGTCGAGCTTATGCCGGTGCACGCTTTCGTAGACGACCGCCAACTGGTCGAGCGCGGCCTGCGCAACTATTGGGGTTACAACTCGATTGGCTTTCTCGCGCCCGAACCGCGCTACCTCGCGACCGGCTCGATCGCTGAATTTAAAACCATGGTCAAGGTTTTGCACTCGGCCGGATTGGAAGTAATTCTTGACGTGGTCTACAACCATACCGCGGAAGGCAATCACCTGGGCCCAACGCTCTCGTTGAAAGGCATCGACAACAGCACATATTACCGCTTGTCCCCCGCGAATCCCCGCTACTACAACGACTACACGGGAACCGGAAACACGCTGAACATGCGGCATCCGCGCGTGCTGCAACTCATCATGGATAGCCTGCGCTACTGGGTTCTCGAAATGCACGTCGACGGTTTTCGCTTCGACCTGGCTGCAACCCTCGCCCGGGAACTCCATGCAGTCGACCGCCTCGGCGCATTTCTCGACATCATTCACCAGGACCCCGTGCTCTCACAAGTGAAGCTGATTGCCGAGCCCTGGGATCTTGGCGAAGGTGGATATCAGGTAGGAAACTTTCCCGTCGGATGGGCGGAGTGGAACGATCGCTATCGTGATACCGTGCGCAAATATTGGAAAGGCGACGGCGGTGTCGTTGGAGATCTCGCTTATCGCCTCACCGGCTCCAGCGATCTCTACGCGCACAGCGGCCGGCGTCCTTACGCCAGCGTAAATTTTGTCACCGCTCACGACGGCTTCACCTTGCAGGATCTGGTCAGCTACAACGAAAAACATAACGAAGCCAACGGCGAAAACAACCGCGACGGCAACAACGACAACCGAAGCTGGAATTGCGGCGCGGAAGGTCCCACTGACGACGCGAACATTCAAGCACTGCGTGCCAAGCAGAAACGGAACTTCATCGCAACGCTGCTGCTCTCCCAAGGCGTGCCCATGATGTATGCCGGAGATGCGATTGGCCACACGCAGATGGGAAATAACAATGCCTATTGCCAGGACAATCAGATCAGTTGGCTAGGCTGGGTTCTTCAGCCGGAAGATCGCAACCTGCTGGCGTTTGTCCAGCGCATGATCAACTTTCGCAAGCGGCATCCGGTGTTCCGTCGCAGGCGTTTTTTTCAGGGCCGCCCCATCAAAGGCGCAAACGTAAAGGATGTGCTGTGGCTGAATCCAAAGGGCTCGGAGATGAGCGAAGACGAATGGCGCGACGCGTCGGTGCGATGCCTTGGAATGTTTCTCGCGGGCCAGGGGCTGGAAGAGACCGATGAGCGCGGCCGTAAGGTTGGCGACGAAAACTTTCTTGTGCTGCTGAATGCTCATCATGAAGACGTTGCATTCACGTTGCCGGCGTTCCATCCCGGATTTGTCTGGGGCGCGTGGATGGATACATCTCGAGATGATGGCTTGCATCCCGCAGGCACTTATGATTCCGGCGCGGTCTACCCCTTGCAGGCACGCTCTCTCGCTGTGCTGATGGAGCGCCACGGCAACGGCGGTGGAAACGATAAAAAGGAAGAGACGAAAGAAGAGAGCAATGAAGCGCCGTCATAACATGCCGTTTGGCGCGGAGTGCAATGATGACGGGAGCGTCCGTTTTCGCCTGTGGGCTCCGGCCGCGCACAAGGTTGATCTCTGCCTCGTCGGCTCGAACAGTTCAAAAGCTCTTTCCATGGAACCAAGCGATCAGGGCTGGTTTGAGTTAGCGACGGACGCAGCCAAGGCAGGAACCCAATACCGCTTCCGAATCAATGGCGGTCAGGAAGTTCCCGACCCTGCTTCTCGCTTCCAGCCAGAAGATGTGCATGGGCCAAGTGAAGTGATCGATGCGACAACTTTCGACTGGCGAGACGAAGCCTGGCGCGGTCGCCGATGGGAAGAAGCGGTCATCTACGAACTTCATGTCGGAGCGTTCACGCCGGCGGGCACATTTTCCGCCGCGGCCGAGCGTCTCGATTATCTGGCAGATCTTGGGATCACAGCGATCGAACTCATGCCGGTTGCCGATTTTCCCGGCCGGCGCAATTGGGGCTACGACGGCGTACTTCCGTTCGCGCCCGACAGCTCCTACGGCCGCCCCGAAGATCTAAAGGCGCTAATTCAGAGTGCGCACGATCGCGGGCTGATGATTTTCCTCGATGTGGTCTACAACCATTTCGGCCCGGAAGGAAATTATCTCAATTCCTACGCACCGCGATTTTTTACCGACCGACACAAGACTCCGTGGGGCAACGCAATCAATTTCGATGGACCCGAGAGCCGCACCGTCCGCGACTTCTTCATTCACAACGCTTTGCACTGGCTAAACGAATATCACTTCGACGGACTCCGCCTCGATGCAGTTCACGCAATCCTTGACGACTCCGCGCCTCACATCCTCACTGAACTTGCGGATGCGGTGCGAAGTTCCATCGAGCCGGATCGCCAAGTCCAGCTTATTTTGGAAAACGATCACAATCAGGCGCGCTACCTGCAACGCACGGGGCACTGCCAGATCCAGGGCTACAACGCGCAATGGAATGACGATATCCACCACACCCTGCACGTTTTAATCACTGGCGAGCACGATGGTTATTATTCGGATTATGCGGAGCGTCCGCTTGATCAGTTAGGCCGCTGCCTGGCTGAGGGATTCGCCTATCAGGGCGAGCGTTCTATCTTGCGCAACGGGAAAACTCGCGGCGAACCAACCGCTGGTCTACCTCCCAGCGCATTTATTTCTTTCCTGCAGAATCACGACCAGATTGGCAATCGTGCGTTCGGCGAGCGCATTGCAACCCTCGCAGAGCCGCGAGCAGTGCGGGCAGCCACGGCGATTCTTCTGCTTGCCCCATCTCCGCCATTGCTTTTCATGGGCGAAGAGTTCGGCAGTAAGGCTCCGTTTCTTTTTTTCTGCGATTTCGAGAAAGGTCTCGCCGAAGCAGTCGCGGCGGGACGGCGCAATGAATTCGCTCGCTTCGCCAGATTCAACGATCCCGCTTCGCGCGCAGGCATCCCCGACCCAAACGCCGCTTCAACGTTTGACACTTCGCGCCTCGATTGGAAAGACCTGGCGCAAACGCCGAATCGCGATTGGCTGGACTTCTATCGCCAACTCCTGAAACTGCGATGTCAACACATTGTTTGTCACCTGGCGGAAGCATGCGCCATCCAAGCACATTATGAGGTGCTCGAAGATCGTGCTCTCACCGCGCATTGGGATTTTCCAGACGGCGCGAGGCTCGATCTCCTGGCAAATCTCAGTGCAGATTCTCTCTCGTTCACTCCTCCAACTTCTAAACTGATTTATGCAAGCGAGGAAGTGAGTGACGATGCTCTAAACCGAGGAACGCTGCCCGCGTGGTCTGTGGCCTGGTTTTTAGCATGATGAAGGCTGAATCCAAACTTCCGCGCGCGACCTATCGTCTGCAGCTTAATCGCGACTTTACCTTCAACCAGGCGAAGGCAATAGTTCCCTACCTTGCCGCGCTGGGCATCAGTCATTGCTACATTTCTCCATGTTTAAAGGCGCGCCCCGGAAGCATGCACGGCTACGACATCGTCGATCACAACTCGCTCAATCCGGAAATCGGAAGCCCCGAAGAATTCGATGGCTTTGTGGCCGCTCTCCACCAACACGATATGGGACTGATTCTCGACATCGTCCCCAACCATATGGGAGTGATGGGCAGCGACAATGCGTGGTGGCTCGATGTCCTGGAGAACGGCGAAGCCTCGTCCTACGCCGGTTTTTTCGATATCGACTGGCATCCTCTGAAAGACGAACTCGAATCGAAAGTGCTCGTGCCGGTGCTGCACGACCATTACGGCGCGGTGCTCGAAAGCGGCGAGTTGAAACTGGTTTTCCATCCCGAGCGCGGCGAGTTTGATATTTCCTATCGCGATCATCGCTTCCCCGTGAACCCCAGGGTTTACCCTCGAATCCTCGAGCGGGCCACGGGCAAGCTGTCGGCACGACTGGGCGAGCAAAATTTAGACCTGTTGGAATTTCAAAGCTTGATCGCATCTTTCGGGCACTTGCCGGCACGTCAGGAAGTGAGCAGCGATCGCGCGATCGAGCGCAATCGCGACAAGGAAATTCACAAGCGCAGGCTGGCAGAAGTTTGCGCGCGGGCGCCGGAAATAGCGGCCGCCGTGAACGAAGCCGTCGACTCGATCAACGGAAATCCCGCAGACCCCGCGAGCTTCGAGCAACTCCACGAACTCATCAAAGCACAAGCCTTCCGCCTGGCGAACTGGAGAGTCGCCGCCGACGACATCAACTATCGGCGCTTCTTCGACACCAACGATCTCGCCGCCCTTCGCACGGAAAACGAGACCGTGTTTGAAGCAACTCATCGTCTGGTTCTGAAGTTTATGGCCGAGGGAAAAGTCGACGGCCTGCGCATCGACCATCCCGATGGCCTCTACGATCCCGCGCAATATTTCGAACGCCTTCGCCAGGCTATCGCAGCCGCCGTAAATGATCCGGAAAACGAATCGCGTTATGTAGTGATTGAGAAAATCCTTACCGGCGCAGAACGCCTGCCCGCCGGGTGGCCAATTTGCGGCACAACCGGCTACGATTTCGCAAACCTCGTGAACGGATTGTTTGTCGATCCCGCGGCCGTCAGCCGCTTCGAGCGCATTTACCGAAATTTTATCGGCGACACCATCGATTTCGACGATCTCGCTTATCGTTGTCGAAAACTTATTGTCAGGGTCGCTCTGGCCAGCGAGTTGAACGTGCTGGCCCATCAACTTTCGCGCATCGCGCTCGCCAAGCGGCACACTTGCGATTTCACTCTCAACAGCCTGCGGGATGCGCTAACCGAGGTGGTCGCCAGCTTTCCTGTGTACCGCACTTACATCAGCCTCTCCGGCGTCGCAGAGACAGATGTGTCTTACATCGGCACCGCCATCAATTCGGCAAAAGCAAAAAGCCCGGCCAACGACACCAGCGTCTTCGATTTCATTCGTCGGGTACTTCTCACTCGCATCGCCGAAGGCCACGACGATGGCTACCGAAGTGCGGTTACCGCTTTCGCAATGAAATTCCAGCAGTTCACCAGCCCAGTGATGGCGAAAGGGCTGGAAGACACGGCCTTTTACCGCTACCACCGTCTCATCTCGTTGAACGACGTTGGCGGCGATCTTCACCGCTTCGGAATCGCCTCGCCTGAGTTTCATCGGGCAAATGCAGAACGTCTTCGCGATTGGCCGCACACCATGCTCGCGACCAGCACGCATGACTCAAAACGTTCTGAGGACGTGCGCGCCCGGATCAATGTGCTCTCAGAAATGACTGCGCTGTGGCGAATGCGAGTACGCGATTGGAAGCGCTTCAATCGCAGCCACAGGTCCGTGGTCGATGACAAGCCAGCCCCTTCGCCGAATGATGAGTACATGCTTTATCAGACGTTGGTGGGCGCCTGGCCGCTCGAACCTCTGGGCGACAAGAACGATTGGAAGACTTTTTCGGAGCGGATCGAAAACTACATGCTGAAGGCGATCCGCGAGAGCAAGCGCAACACCAGTTGGATCAATCAGAATATTCCTTACGAAAACGCAGTTTCGAAATTCGTGAAGGCATTGCTGAATCCCGGCGCCAAGAACCGTTTTCTGAACGACTTCATTCCCTTCCAGCGCCTTGTAGCTCGCATTGGCCTGTGGAACAGCCTGTCGCAGACGCTGCTCAAGCTGACCACGCCGGGCGTTCCCGACATCTATCAAGGCAACGACTTGTGGGATTTCAGCCTGGTCGATCCCGACAACCGGCGTCCGGTCGACTACGACCACCGCCGGCAAATGTTTGAAAGTATCCGAAAATGGAGTGCCAGCCCGGATGCAGCATCAGTGAGCCGACTCCTTGAAACCCCCGAGGACGGCCGTCTCAAAATGTATGTGATCTGGAAAACGCTCTGCCTGCGCAAACAGTGGCCCGAGGTTTTTCAGCACGGAGAATATCTGCCGCTCACCGTTCAAGGAGCGAAAGCGGATCACGTTGTAGCATTCATTCGAAAAGATGAGCACGCGAGTGTGCTCGTAGTGGTTCCGCGGCTGGTCGCCAGTGCGCTAGCCGACAGCAATCTGCCGCCGACAGGATCAAGTGTGTGGGGCGATACTCAGGTTTTGCTTCCAAGTGGGAGCATGTCCAAAAATTATCAGAACGCATTTACCGGAGAAGCCAAAGACATTCCAATAGGCGACGCAAAGATTGCTGTCTCAGATCTTCTCGCACACTTCCCCGTTGCAGTTTGCCTGCTAGGCACATCGTCTTCCGAATAAGTAGCATCGACTCCATTTCCAGGTATTGCCGCCCTTGCGTTAGTCCCGTTTGCCGACGATACTGGAGTGTTACCCGAAAACTTATAAACGACATCATGAAAACGACAATCTCTCTCACTACGCCTGCTCAACTCGAAACCGAATCTCTCGTCGCCATCGTGCTCAACCACGCCGACCCTACAGGAGAAAAAAACAAAGACGCTAAGCCGCAACTCAAGCTCGCGACCAGTGATACCGCTGTTCAATCCGTCCCCGCCGATCTTCTTGTTAGCGGCGAATTAACCGGCAAGCCCTTTGAAATGAATCTGCTGCATAAGCCCGCCGGACTCAAGGCCAAGCGCCTGCTGCTGATCGGCGGAGGATCGGCGAAAAAATTCACCAGCTACGAACTGCGCCGCATTGCCGGAGCCGCCGTACGCACGCTGAAGTCGCGCGGAATCCGCAGCTTCGCCTTCATTGCACCTCCCAACATTCCCGCCGTAGAAGCCGTGCGGGCGATAGTCGAGGGCGCGCTGGTCGGCAACTTCGATCCTGATTACTACCGCAGCGATCGCAAAGATCAGAAGATTGACGCACTTACGATCCTGGCCAGCGGTAACAGCGATCATGCCGCACTCGACAAAGCTGCCCACGAAGCGCAAGTGATCGGCGAATCGCAGAACTTCACGCGCGACTTGGTGAACGAGCCTTCCAATCGCATGACTCCTACCATCCTCGGCGACCGCGCCAAGAAGATGTGCGAGGAAGTTGGTTTGAAATGTGAAGTTTACGGCGCCGACAAGATCAAAGAATTAAAGATGGGCGCGTTCTGGAGCGTGGCACAAGGTTCCGACGAGCCACCCGCGCTGATCGTGATGAAATACGAGCCCGCCGGCGCGCCAGAAAAACCCGTCTTAGGCCTTGTGGGCAAGGGAATTACGTTTGACACCGGCGGCATCTCGATCAAACCCGCCGATGGCATGGAGAAGATGAAGTACGACATGGCCGGCGGCGCAACCATGATTGGCGCCATGCGCGCCATCGCGCTGCTGAAGCCGAAAGTGAAGGTGATCGGCATCGTTTGCGCGACTGAGAATATGCCTTCAGGTAAAGCGCAGAAGCCGGGCGACGTGCAGATTGCAATGTCAGGCAAGAGCATCGAAATCATTAACACCGATGCCGAAGGCCGGCTCGTGCTGGCCGATGGTCTGCACTATGCCAAGCAACTGGGCGCGACGCATCTCGTCGATGCGGCAACGCTGACCGGCGCAGTCGTGATTGCGCTCGGGTTCCAAAACGCTGGCATCTTCGCCAACGATGACGATATGTATGAGCGCTTCCACAAAGCCAACGCCGAAGCCGGAGAAAAAATGTGGCGCTTGCCGATCGATGACGAATACAAAGAGAACATCAAGTCCACCATCGCCGACATGGTCAACTCCGGCGGACGCTGGGGCGGCGCCATCAACGCGGCCATGTTCCTGAAAGAGTTCGCCGAAGACACTCCGTGGATTCACCTCGACATCGCCGGCACCGCCTGGATGGAAGACCAAAAACCGTGGATCGCCAAAGGCCCCTCGGGGATCGCTCTGCGCAGCCTGGTGGAGTTTGTGAAGGGCTTTGCGGGATAGAAAATGAAGGCCGCACCGTTCGCGTGGGTCGCCGAGACTTTAGGTCATTCTTGTGACAGCGTTTTCGGCTCCGATGTCATCTTATGCGCGGAGGGTGCTCATGAAAGCTCTACTGCTGGTTGGAGTTGTGGTGCTGGTGCTTGGAGTTATTTCGTTCTTCGTTCCCTTTCCGCATTCCGAACACCACGGCGTCAGCCTGGGCGACGCGCACGTGGGCGTCACAACGCACGACGATGAGAGGATCCCGCCGGTCGTAAGCGTGGTTCTGATCGTCGCGGGTGCTGGACTGATGATCGCCGGCAGAAAGAGCTAGGACGCCACATCTAGTCCACTAGGGATGAGGCGTGATCGCAATGATGGTAATCACGGGAGATCGTTTCTTCCCCTTCGTCTCGTCAGGGCCGTAGTGCCAGAATATGCGGTAGCCCGCGGGCGTGTTGTTTTGAGCATACGCCTCGAATACCTTCTCGGCTTTGGCACCGGTCAGCGAAGTGAACTCGTGCGTGTTAAGGCTGGGATGGTGCGGGTCGATTTCGAGGTAGCCGAGCGCCTTTCGAACCTGCTCAAAAATTGAAGCTCTCGACTTGCTGTTTTCGAGAGCGGAAAATTGCTCGTCTGCTGTCGCAGTGAATCTGAGTTTTCGTTGCACGCCTATTCCTCGGCGTGCTTGGCAAACGAGCCGCGATAAACGGTCTTGCCTTCCGCGGACTCCCTCAAACCTCGTTTTACACTGGCCAGGGCTGGCGGATTTTCGTAAAGCCACATCTCGCTGGCGGGAACAGCCTTTACCGGATCAAGAATGAGTTGGCCGAGGCTATTCCTGTAGATGTTGTACGCCGTCGCTCCAGCCAAAGCTTCTCCCAGGGATAAGCGTCTCTTTGCGTCTGGCTGCGCGAACTCTGAAACCAACTGGAAATTGGCATCTCTAACAATTGGGGAACTCGGCATAAAACCCAACATAGCATTAGTAGGAATATGCGTCAAGTGGGCTGCGCCCACTAATCTAATTTTGTGCGAATCATGGTGACTCCGCTGCACTTTGCACTGCTTTCGGTGCAATTCGCCGTAAGTCATTGAATTCATTGTAGCTGCTAGATATTGACGGAATGCGCGCCACGTCGGGTGACAATTGGCGATCTGAACCTTGCGAGGAATGCCATTTGCTGAGCCGGAAACGGCCCTAGGAGCGCGAGTAAGGACACGGGTGGACCTCAGGGTCACTCCGAAAAGAAACGCGATCCTGGGGCGTCCTAGCGAGAACGCCGCTCCCGCTCTATAGCCAGGAGTTAATACCTCAACGACTTACAAACAGTTTCAACAACTTACACCGAATTTCAACAACTTACGAAAAATACCAAGGCTCAGGCACTGAATCTCTCAGCGGCGCGCGCCTTCGCCTTGGCCGCTTCCTCCTCGCGATTCTTCGGAGTCGCGGTGGTTTCGAGCGAATGGAGCAGACGAGCGGAGATGGCGGCTACTTCATCGACCGCGGCCAGGAACGAAGCTTCGTTGGCCTTCGATGGTTTATTGAAGCCGGTGATCTTCCTCACGAATTGCAGAGACGCGGCTCGAATCTCTTCGGCATTGACTGGCGGGTCAAAGTTGAAAAGCGTTTTGATATTTCTGCACATTGATAGAACCTCGACAAGATTAGGACCTCGACAAGAAATGTTTCTAGCGGCGTGAAAATGTAAGTTTGCCATAACTGTCGAATGAAGAAAACAGAAACGGGCGGAGTGCCTACACGATGCACTTTAGCAATGGCCGTTTATTGTGTGTGGCGCGCCTGATTTACGACTTTGTGCACGGCTTCGACCACAGCATCGGGCCGGTCGAACTGGATGAAGTGTCCGCTGTTCTTGGCGATCACGTGCGTTCCGCGCGTCGAAAGGTGCGCCAACTCATCCTGCATCTGTTGCCAGGCGTCACCGGCGGGCTTGATCAGGTCATCGGGCAGATCGGGTTGGGAGTTGTTGGGATCTTCCGAGAGGACAGTGAGCGGCATGTCGCCGATCTTGCCAGCCGTGGCCGCCTGCGCGGCGCTTTCGGAAATTGCTTTCCATTCCGCTGCACCCTCGCGCGCGTTATGGAAGTTGCATTCGGCGGCGCGCACTTCGGCATCGGGCCCGCAGAACCCCATAAGGCGCGGGATTCCGAATGGCATTGTGAATTCCATAAATTCCTGCTCGCGCACCCAGGTCGCGTCCATATCGTTTAGGGCAGGAGGCAGACGTTTCTGCTGCTCGGGGTGGGACGAGTCGACCAAGACCATGCCCGCGACTTCGCTGCGATAAAGACTGGCATAGAGGCGCACATCGAACCCTCCCATGGAGTGACCAACTAAAACGTAGGGCGCGGGGATTCCGGCATTGTGAAGGAGTGTGTGCAATTCTTCGGCGAAGACTTTGCTCGTGCGGGAGCGCGGGCTGGTATCGCTGTAGCCAAGCCCGGCGCGATCATAGGAACAGACGCGCGTGAATTGCGCGATCTTCGGCTGCACTTTTTGCCACGAGAAAAATGAATCGCCGAGGCCGGATTCGAGAATTACAGTGGGAGAGCCCTGGCCCGTGCAATCGATATGCATCTTGTAGCCGCCGACGTCGACGAGTTGACCGGGCATGGGGTGGGCGCGGCGATCGAGGGTGGCGGAGACGGATTGGTAAACAGCTCCGGCAGCGGCAAAAAGAATTGCGACGCCCACCAGACCGATGATTATGCGTCTCACCCAGCGGCTCGACTGCATGGCGGAGGGCATGGTCTGGGTCATGGTACGTTTCTTCTGGCTCGACGCGAACATAGCCTGCCCCTTCGACAGGCTCAGGGCAAGCTCCGAGCGAAGCCGAGGGGAGTGTCCGCGCCACACGATTCTATCCACACAAGTTTATCCGGGTTACATGACCGGCGGAACTGTGATGCCCATGACTGCCAGAGTGCGAATCAGTTCGCGGCGAACTACTGCTACGGTGGCCAGCAGAAATTGCTTTCGCTTCTTATCCGGCTCGCTCAGGATGGGATGGCGGTGATAAAAGGCGTTGAAGAGCTGCGCCAGTTGGAAGGCGTGCTTGGCCAGGTAGGCCGGCTCTGTGGTCGCGATGCATTGATCCACGATGTAGGATGTTTTCGCCGAGGCTTGCCAGAGTTCCCAGAATTCGTCCGCACTGGCATCCGCCAAGAATTTTGCAAAGTCCGCGCCAGCCCCGGCAGCGTCTTTGAAGAAAGTGTCGGGATCGATTGCAGCCTTCTTGAAGATGCTCGTCGCGCGAACTACCGCATATTGCGCGTAGGGACCGGTTTCGCCTTCGAAGCTGAGCGCTTCTTTGAAGTCGAAGGCGATCACCGACAGTTTGGTGAACTTCAGCATGAAGTAACGGAGCGCGCCGATGGCAATTTGCGTGGCGATGGAGAAACGCTCGGCATCGGTGAGCTGGGGATGGCGGGAATCCACCTCGGTTTTGGCCGAGACGATGAGTTGATCGAGCAGGTCATCGGCCTTGACGCCGAAGCCTTTGCGTCCGCTGACCCCAATGAAGGGCCGCGTCTTGTCTTCTTCGCTCAGATCGTAGCCGAGTTCGGCCGCGCAGCCAGGAGTCAGCACGACCATGCCGTAGGAAAAGTGCGTGAAATGATCGGCCGCCTCTCCGTGACCCAGATCGCGCAGGGCTTCTTTGACGGTGTCTTGCGCTTCCGACTGGCGGGCGTCAATGACGTTGTAGTTTTCGGCGACGTCGCCGAAGTGCGGATGTTCTTTCTCGCCTTCTGTGGAAGAAATCCAACACTCGTGCTGGTTGGGATAGCGATAAAACTTGCGGTAGCCAAAATCGCGGCCGAGCAGGCCGAACTTCCACATGTGATACGCGATATCTTTGCCCACGTAGCCGACGGTGCCGTTGGAGCGGACGATTACTTTCTGGTCTTCTTCGGAAATTCCTGAGGGACGAATATCAACACCTGGTCTAAGCGGGATCGGAACCAAGACGTCATCCAGGTCGTCTGTTATTTCTGAGTCGTTCGCCTCCTTTGGAGTGTCGGCAGTCGCGGACGAGGCGTCCGCGGCTCCATGAGCTTTGCTCGTGCCCGCGCGGCGCATGATCCAGCAGCCTTTGTTCTTGCCTTCGTTCTCATACGTGAGAACGCCCGCTTCTTTCAGCTTGGTGAAGGCCGCATCCCAGAAATGCAGGTGCAGGATTTCGCTCTCGCGCGGGAGAAAATCGTATTCGATGTCGAGGCGGTCCATGGTCTCGAGATGGCGGCGGAGCACGGCAGTCGAAATCAGTTCGGCGATCGCTGCAGTATCGCTCGATGCGTCTTCGATGGCATGGAGAGTTTCGCGACGTGCCTGCAGATTATTTTTATCCTGCGCATACCACTGCGAGACACGGGCGTAGAGATCCCAGCAGTAGTAATCGAAACGAGGCTGACGTGTGAGGGCTTCGATTTCTGCGCGAGACTTTTTCTCGATATGCGTGAAGCCCACAACCACGTCGGCGACCTGCACGCCAGTGTTGTCGATGTAATTCTGCACGTCGACTGCGCGGTCCTCGTAACGTAGCAGGCGGACGAATGTGTCCCCGAGAATGGCGTTGCGCAGGTGGCCGATGTGCGCGGCTTTGTTGGGATTGATGCTGGTGTGCTCGACCAGAATCTTTCCCGCTGGAATTTCGGCGGGAGGTTTCTGGTCGGCGCTGAGCGCAGCGGCTAGCGAAGCGCGATCGATTTTGACATTCAGGTAGCCGGGAGGCGCGACCTGCATTTCAGCGATGCCCTCGATGGGTCCGACGCCGGTGCGGATGGCTTCGGCAATCTTCAGCGGGGCGGTGCGCAGCGGCTTGGCGAAGGGAAAAAGGGGAATTGCAAAATCGCCGAGTTCGACTTTCGGAGGCTGTTCGATGACCACGCTGGGCAGAGACGCATCGGGATAACGGCTGCGGAGGAACTCTGCGATGCGCCGTGCTAGACGGTGTTCGAGATCGCGATACAAAGGCTTCCCTGCTTCCCTCAGAGTTGTTTCAGGAGACAGTGATTTTAGCAGAGCGCGTGGCAGATGCAGGTTTGACGCGAGATGCAGCGTTCCCTATGATGAAAAATCGGGCGAAATCAGTCGTTCGTCGTCGGTCGTTGGTCGTTCGCCAACCGCTTGAACAATCGGGTGTTTTGAATTCGCCAACGACCAACGACGAACAGCCAACGACGGTTTTCCATGCGCATAGCGTATCTTGAGTGTTTTTCCGGCATGAGCGGCGACATGTTTCTGGGCGCGCTGGTGGATGCCGGAGTTCCGCCGCAACTCTTGGAAGAGACCGTGGCGGCGCTTGGGCTTGGGGCTCGTCTGGAAATATCTCGCGTGGGGCGCAGTGGGATTTCGGCTACAAAAGTGAACGTTTGGGTGGATGGCGAGAAGGATTTGCCGCGGGAGGAATATTGGAAACAGCAGGATTCTCGGTCTGCTGAGCATTCCCACCACGAGCATGACCATGAGCATGATGCGCATTCACATTCCCATCCTGGTGAGAAGCGGGCGGGATTGGCCGCTTCACACGAGCATGAGCCACACCAGCATAGTCGCGGCTTAACCGAGATTCGGGAGATCATTTCTGCAGCGGCGATTTCAGAGGGCGCTAAGAAAACTGCCATCGCGATCTTCGAGGCTTTGGGCCGGGCGGAGGCGAAGATTCACAATGCTTCCATCGAGAGCGTGCACTTTCATGAAGTCGGTGCCGTGGACGCGATGGTGGACATCGTTTGCGCGGCCGTGGGGGCTGAAGCGCTCGGCGTGGACGAAATTATCTGTTCTTCCCTGAACGTCGGCGGCGGGATGCTGAAGTGTGCGCATGGAACGTTTCCGGTTCCTGCTCCGGCCACGGTGGAGTTGCTGAAAGACGCACCTGTGTATGCTTCGGGCTTGCAGGCAGAGTTGGTTACGCCGACGGGCGCGGCGATCGTGAAGATTCTGGCTTCGCGTTTCGCGGCGTTTCCTGAGATGAGGATTGAGAAGTCGGGCTACGGCGCTGGATCGCGGGATTTTCCGGGGCATCCAAATGTGGTGCGGCTGACGATTGGTGAGTCTACATCGAGCTATCTGGCTGCGAAAACGGCGTCGGAAACGATTACTGTGCTGGAAGCGAATCTTGACGATTTAAATCCCCAGGTATTTGGGTATGTGATGGACCAGTTGTTCGAAGAATCTGCGCTGGATGCTTTTGTGGTGCCAGTGCAGATGAAGAAGAATCGTCCGGGGACGTTGTTGACGGTTTTATGCAAGCCTGAAGACGCGAGCCGACTGACGCAATTGATCTTCTCTGAAACGACTACGCTCGGTGTGCGGCGGCGCGATGAGATGCGGCAGACTTTGGCGCGGCGGTGGGAGAATGTGCGTACTCCGTGGGGCGAGGTGCGGATTAAGATTGCCAGCATGAATGGGACGGTTACAAATTATTCTCCGGAGTATGAGGATTGCAGACAGATCGCTGCTGAGCATCATGTGCCGCTGAAGACTGTGATTCAGGAAGCTGCTCGCGCTTATCTCGGTGACGCTGCAAAACCTTAAACACAGGGGACACAGAGGTTCACAGGGTAATTCAAAAGACTTTATGAGCAGGAAGTTTTACATCACTACGCCGATTTATTACGTGAATGCGCGGCCGCATATTGGGCACGCTTACACCACGATTGCTTGCGACACGATTGCGCGGCGGCAGCGCCTGCTGGGCGCGGACACTTTTTTTCTCACTGGCACCGACGAGCACGGGCAGAAGATTGAGCGGGCTGCGGAGGCCGCGGGCAAGACTCCGCAGCAGTATGCGGATGAGATTTCGGCGGAGTTCCGGCGGTTGTGGAAGCGGATGGGAATTTCGAATGACGACTTCATCCGCACCACGGAAGACCGGCACAAGAAGCGCGTGCAGGAACTTTTCCGGCGCATTCGCGACAACGGCTACATCTATAAAGGCACTTATACCGGGCAGTACTGCGTGTCCGATGAGCTGTATGTCGACGGAGCGCAGCCGGGCGATCCTTGTCCTACTTGCGGTCGCATCACGGAGACCGTTCAAGAAGAAAATTACTTTTTCAAGCTTTCTGCGTTTCAGGACAAGCTGCTGGAGTTGTATGCGAATCCGGAATTTATCCGTCCGGAGGCGCGGCGCAATGAGGTAATTTCGTTTGTGAAGTCAGGGCTGCGCGATCTTTCCGTCAGCCGGTCGACGTTCACCTGGGGCATTCCGGTGCCCGACGATCCCAAGCATGTGATTTACGTGTGGCTGGACGCGCTGGCGAATTACATTACCGCGATTGGCTACGGATCATCGCACGCGGGGGCGCAGGAGGCGTTTAAGAAATATTGGCCCGCGGATGTGCAGATGATCGGGAAGGAAATTGTCCGCTTTCATTGTGTTTATTGGCCGGCGTTTCTGATGGCGGCGGGGCTTGCTGAGCCGAAGACTATCGTCGCGCATGGATGGCTGCTGTTTGAAGAGAGCAAGATGTCGAAGTCGCGCGGGAATATTGTGCGCACGGAAACGATTCTCGACGTGCTGGGCGCGGACGCGCTGCGTTATTTTTTACTGCGCGAAGTTGTGTTCGGGCAGGATGGATCGTTTTCCTTCGATGCGCTGGTGCAGCGCTACAACTCCGATCTGGCGAATGGCTTGGGAAATCTGGCCAGCCGCACGCTGACCATGATTAACCGCTATTTCAAGGGCGAGGTGCCGTATCCCTCGCATGGGGCTTCGAAGACTGCGGCGGATGATGCTGTCGCCGATGTGGCGCGGAAAACGATTCGCGAATTCGGGACGCTGTTTGATCAGTTCCAGTTTTCGCGCGCGCTCGAAGCGGCGTGGGCGCTGGTGGCGGCGGTCGATAAATATATCGTCGAGAATGAGCCTTGGGCGTTGGGCGAGAAGCAAGATGAGGACAGCCGCTCGCGTTTAACAACCGTGCTCTATACCGCGGCGGAGGCGCTGCGGATCGCAACGGCGCTGGCGCATCCGGTGATGCCGGAAGCTACGGCGAAGATCTGGGTGCAGATGGGGTTGGGAGATATCAAGAAACTCGCTTTGAGTGAACTGACCTGGGGACAACTGCCTTTGGGCACGAAATTGGGCGAGGTGCAGCCCGTGTTTCCGCGCGCCGACAAGAGCGCGATTGAAAGGATGCAGAAGATGGAAGAGGAAGGTAGAAGTACGCCGGCCGAGGCAGTGAGAGAGAGTGCCGCGCCAGCAGAGGTGCAGGCTGTTCCGACGCTTCCGGCGCTTGCTCTTGGGACGATGTCCCCAGTCGTATCGGCAACGAGCGAGAAGATTTCGATCGATGACTTTGCCAAGATCGAACTGCGGGTTGGAGTGGTGAAGGTTGCCGAGAGAGTGCCTAAGGCTGATAAGCTTTTGCGGCTCGAGGTCGATATTGGAACCGAAGTGCGGCAGGTGCTGGCTGGGATCGCCGAGGCGTATGCTCCGGAGTCTCTCGTGGGGCGGAAAGTTGTGATTGTCGCGAATCTTGCGCCGCGGAAGCTGCGTGGGATGGAGTCGAATGGGATGATCGTCGCGGCTTCGCTTGAGGGCGGGAAACCTGTGCTGGCCGGGTTCTTGGAGGATGTGCCGGTGGGGGCGAGGCTGAAGTGAGGGCGTCGTTGCTCCTTCGTCGTTGGTCCTTCGTCGTTGGTCGTTGGCCAACCCTCGGCGGTTGAAGTAGAGCGGGCGGCAGTCATATTGTGGACAGGAAGTCAAAAGCCAGCCGAGCTTTGCTCGGCATGGACGGACGAATGCGTCCGTCCCCACATGGGCAGTGCTGGGCACTGGGATTTTGCCAACGACCAACGACTAACGACCAACGACATGTTTGTCGATTCTCACGCTCATCTTGATGGTAAGCAGTTCGACTCGGACCGCGAGGCGGTGATTGCTCGGGCTCGTGAGGCCGGAGTGCAGGCTATCGTCGCAATCGGCAACGGAGACGGGCCGGCCCAAGTGGATTGCGGAATTCGGTTGGCGGAGAAATACGATTTCATCTACGCGACGCTGGGCATTCATCCGCATGAGGCTCGGCTCGCGGATGAGGCCGCTTACCAGAACATGGAGCGGCTGGCGAAGCGTCCCAAGGTAATTGCCTGGGGCGAGATTGGCTTGGATTATTTCTATGATCACTCACCGCGCGACGTTCAAAAAAATGTATTCACGCGGCAGATGGAACTGGCTGCGGCTGCGAAGTTGCCGATTGTCATTCATTGCCGTCCGTCGGACGCGAGCGAGAATGCGTGGGAAGATTGCCTTGGGCTGATGCAATCGCATTGGGCGGCGAATGGGTTGGGCGGAGTTCTGCACTGCTTCACAGGAAACTGGGCGCAGGCACAGAGCGCGCTTGATATGGGATTCATGATTTCATTCGCCGGCAATGTGACTTTTCCCAAAGCGCAGCAGATTCGCGATGCGGCGGTCGAAGTTCCGCTGGATCGCATGCTGATCGAAACAGATTCACCCTACCTGGCGCCGGTGCCGCATCGCGGCAAGCGCAACGAACCGGCCTTCGTAGCGGAAACGGCGCGGAAACTGGGCGGGTTGCGCGGATTAGCGGCCGAAGAAGTCGGCCAGCTGACGGCTCGCAACTTCTACAATTTTTTCAAATTGGCTGAAACTGCTGAAAGCAAAGTTTCAGCAGTTTAGTTGCCGGCCTGAGCGCGTCTTCTGATACCCTCAAGAGTCAGATTCCATCATTTCAGAAAGAATTGAAATCGATGCCCGAAAACACTTTTGACATCGTGAGCAAGATCGACCTGACCGAGGTCTCGAACGCAATCCAGCAGGCGCTGAAGGAGATCCATCAGCGCTTCGACCTGAAGGATTCAAAGTCGAATATCGAGCTCGAAAAAGACGCGATCGTGATGCAATCGGCCGACGAATACAAGCTGAAAGCTGTTAATGACGTTCTGCAACAGAAATTGGTGAAGCGTGGCGTGTCGCTGAAGGGATTGACCTACGGGGCAGTGGAACCGGCGGCGGGCGGGACGTCCAGGCGCAAAGTCACCATGCAGCAGGGGATCGCAATCGAGAAGGCAAAAGAGATTGTAAAGCTGGTGAAGGATTCCAAGAAGAAAGCAAATGCTTCGATTCAGGCGGACCTGGTGCGCATCAGCAGCAAAGATCGCGACACGCTGCAGGAAGTTATCGCGATGCTGCGTGGGCACGATTTCGGAATCGATTTGCAGTTTACTAATTACCGAACCAACTAAAACAAAACCTTAACGCGGAGGACGCTGAGAACTGCCGCGGAGGACACAGAAAAACATTGAGCGCGCCGGCCATTATTAACGGGAAGGAAATCTTCGACCTGCTGCACGACGATCTCGTGGCGCTGGAGGGAGAGTTCGGGCAGGATACCGTCTCCGACGTGCAAGCTATAACGGAGA
>Ga0302320_10001990_pt1 | contig 48751 bp, 43 predicted proteins | sample Bog_T0_3_FD_202130 | JGI IMG/M metagenome (GOLD analysis project Ga0302320, IMG submission 202130) | Peat permafrost microbial communities from Stordalen Mire near Abisko, Sweden - Bog_T0_3 | ecosystem: Environmental > Terrestrial > Soil > Wetlands > Peat | place: Sweden: Abisko, Stordalen Mire... | reverse complement strand
CTCCAGAACGTTCATCCGCGTGCTGTTGCCGCCCACCATCGGCTGGACGAGCGGGGACGGTGGCGACACGAAATTTGTCACCGCTGCGTAAAAATTTGCCGCGCCGGTGAGGTTGTTGCTCTGGCCGAACGAAGGGGCCATCGCCCGCAGATCGTCCGCCATCAAATCCATGGTTGCGCGGCCGGATTCCAGTACGTCGGCCTGCGTGACGCTGGAGCGGAACGCATTCTGCGTGGTGTTGAACACGGCCATCAGTGCAATCACGATGAGCGCGAGCAGCACCACCACCACCATCACCTCGATCAGGGTGAAGCCTGCGCGGATCTGACGCGTGACGCGTGACGTCTGACAGGATTGTGTGCCTGTCATCTTGTCACCCGTTACTTGCCATATGTCACTTCTTGCTTTCATGGCGCGTTGGTGAACGATTGCGACTGGAAAAAATACAGGCCCACGTTGGGCGCCGTGTTCGTGTCCAAACCCATCTGCCCGGCGATGAGCGCGCGATACGTCTGGTGGCCGGTGCCGTAGTAAACAAGGGGCGGCTGCGAGTTGGGCAGCAGCGGCCAGAGAAATGTCAGCCGCAGTTCGTGCAGATTGGCGGTCAATTCCTGGGGGTAGGCATTCCGCATCCAAAGCGCAGATTGACCGGGTTTATCCGTGGCAGAAGTATTAGTAGTTGCCTGCCAATAGGTGACCGGCCCGTTCGTATAGGATACAGAGGCGCCTGCGTTATATGGCTGGGACTGCCATGGCGGCGCATAAATTCCCACCGGCAGATTTTCGCAGATAAGACCGTAGCTGAAGGAACTTTGCCGGATGAGACTGCCGTTGGCTTGCGGCGGCTTTTCCACCGCCGGCCCGCTCATCGAATAGACGAACGCGACCATCCGGTTGCTGTAAGCGTAGCTGGCGGGTGTGCTGGGTTGATAATTCACATCCACATATTCCGGCGTGCTCAAAAGCCCCACGATTTCCGCGCCGCTGGTGAAATTGGAATAGGCGAAATGCGTGTAAGTATTGGTGATCATGAAGACGTAATTCGTCAGATCGTCCAGGCCGCGCGCACCGCCGCGGATGGCGTCCATGAACACGGTCGCGTCCTCGTTGATCACGGTCTGCTCGCGGTTGTCGCGCTGCGTGCGCATCCCGATGGGCAGCACGCCGATGATGCCCACAAGCGCGATGCCGATGATCGCCAGGCTGATCGCGATCTCCACCATCGTGAAGGCGCGGCGGAATTTATGATTTACGATTGATGATTGACGATTGGCGGCATCGGACTTCGCCGATTTTTTACAAATCGTAAATCGTAAATCGTAAATCGTAAATGGAAGTTTCATTGCACTTGCTGGAATCTCAACGTGGCGCGGCCTGTCAGCGGGTCAATATCAACAATGTTGTAGGCGGAACTGGTGCTGTTGCCCGGCGGAATTTCCGACACGGATGGTGAATTGAACTGCAACACCTTGCTGGACGGGTCCAGCGCCGGATACACGCTGCCGCGCGCCAGCGGAATGTATTCATCCTGGGTTGACGGCGCGGGTGTCGATTGCGCCGTCGTCAACTGGCCGAGATAATTGAACGCGATAACGGGCAGCCAAACGCCGCTGGCAGCCGTTTCCGTGGGAAACGGGATGGTGTTCGCATAATTAAATGGCGCGATGGCATACTTTACGCCGGTGACTTGATCCACAATTGTGTAGTTCACGAAGAACTTTTGCATGGCAATGAACGAGCCGTCCGGCAGCGACCGCCACGGCTCAAGATAATGCCAGGCATGTTGTCCCGGCTGGTCGCCCACTGCGCCATAGGAGACAAACGTGTAGCCGCTCAATTGCTTGTCGCATAAATTCGTTGCCGCGGTTTGTTGCGCAAGTGTCAGGCCGGGGGGGCCGCTCCACCATGCAGTGTTAAATGTTTCCGCTGGAGTATTCCAAAAATTTGTCGGCACGAAGACCATATAGACCGTCGTGCGATTCGCGATGGCCAGTTGCCGCGCGCGGGCCACCCCGTCCAGCAACTGGCGCGATGCGCTGCTGGCGGCGTTGGATTTGCCAAGGTTCTTCAGCGCCGGCACCGTCAAAGCCGCCAGGATGCCGAGGATCGAAATCACCACCAGCATCTCGACCAGCGTGAAAGCGTGACGAGTGACACGTGACGCGTGACGCGAGGACGCCTCGCGCCCCGCTGCCGCTTTCTCGTCACTTGTCACTCGCCACACGTCACTCATTTTTACTTCCAGCTCAAAACGTTGTCTTTGTTTGCACCGGAGGTGGCACCGGCATTGGGATCAATTTGCCCGTCCGGCCCGGCGGACCAGACCATCACCTTGCCGCGATATTCCCAATTATTGTCGGCACCCGTTGGATTTGTCGGGTCAACCAATCCATTGGCGCTGCCACCGGACACGGAATTCGTGCAATAGAAGGCGTCTTTGCACATCTCGTCGTAGTTCAAGTCCATCGAGATGATGTAGGGATTGCCCCATGGGTCGCGATAGACCAGATCCGTGCCGACGCCCGGCGAACTCATGTCGCCTGACAATTTTGCGTTCAGGAAAATCGTTTGCTGTGGATTCTTCTGGTAATTGGTGTTTATCGTCGAGCCGCCACCCGGATAATTGGTCATGTCCATCAAAATGGAGATGACTTCGGCGTTGTTCAAAGGGGAGCCGTTCACAAGTGTTCCCACTGGCTGCGGGCCGCCCGGCGTTTGAAATGTGCTGCCGTAGGTGAAATCCGGATTTGCGGCAGCCTGGGCTGCGGCTGAAACCGGGAAGCGGCCATAAGCCGAATCGTAGCCTTGGATGGCCGTGGCGATGTCAACTGCTTCCAGGTGCGCCTTGGTCATGAGCGCGTGCTTGTGGGCCGTCGCCAGCACGGGCAGCAGCAGCCCTGCAAGAATGCCGATGATGGCGATCACCACCAGCAGCTCGATGAGCGTAAAACCGGAGCGGTTCCGGCGTGAATGGGGAAGATTTGTTTTCATGGGTTTTGAAAGGATGAAATTCCGGCGTGGAGAACGAAAGTCTAGCGGCGGCGACGGGGCACGCACCACGATGCGCGGCTGCCATGCGCAGTCCTGCCAGTCCACGGCGATGGACCGCCCGCGCGGGCTGTTTCTGGTTTTTGTGTCGGCGCGCATGAATATTTCAAGGCAGCGGATTGTTGATCTGCACCTCTTTGCTCCAGTTGCAGACGAGATTGGCCTTGCCGCCAATCTCAAGTTGAATCCACAAGTCGTAAGAGTTGGGATTATTGACTCCGGGCGAAACATAACGCCAGGGATTCAAGCCGGACGCTCCAAGCGGCTTATATGTCGAATCGGGACCGCCGACCGAACCCAGCAGCAGAACCACCGGATTGATGGGATCCGCTGCGCTGTTTGTGATATTCAGTCCATACCGGTTTGAATTCAGGCTTGGCAGAAAGTTTTTGGCGGCGCGGGAGTCCTCACCCGAACCGGGCTTGGAGCAGTTGACAAAGCCGCCCACACCCAGCGGAGTGGTGGGCGCCGTCAGCGCGGAAACAAGGATTGAGCCGCTGCCATCCAGCGTTTGATAGCTCCCATTATAATTGGTCGTGCCGAGCAGTTCAAAAAAAAGCGGGCTGAACATCGCGTCATTCGTATTTGCTGGATAGCCCGGATTGCTTGGCGGATAAAATCCGTAGGTGGCATGGTAGCTCTCAATCGCCGCCTGCAACTGCCCCATCTCCGCCTGGGTCTGGCTGATATACTGGTGCCGTTTCACCACGGATAAAACCGGAACCGTGAAGGAGGCCAGGATGCCGATGATGGTGATGACCACAAGCAGTTCGATGAGGGTGAATCCATTTACGATTTTCGATTTACGATTTACGATTTGAAACAAGCGCCAGGAGCCTTCCGGTTTTTCAATCGGCAATCGGCAACTCGCCTCGGCGAAGCCTCCGGCGCAGCCTGGGTCGGCAATCGGCAATTTATTTTTCATTTTATTTTTCGCGCAATTCGTCTTCCATCCGCTCGCTCAACCATTGTTTGATCATGCTCTGGTAATTCAGATACCGCGCCCGCGCCAGCCGCTTGATGCGCGCCAGCATCCGCGGGTCAATCCGCAGCGTGATGGTCACGGACTCGGACGCCTCGCCGCCACCCGCCGTGGCCGCCTCCATCAGCCGCAGGTCCGGCCGGTTTTCCGACCAGAAACCGGCCTCGGCTTCTTCGCTGTCGAAGAGCGGCACCTCTTCCCAAGTCGCAAATGCTCTCATGTCTTGCTGTTCGTCACCCGTCACCGTTCACCCGCACTCAAATTCTGGTCCATTTTCCGCTGGTATAAAAACCGTTCTTCCGGTTCAAACGGCCGGGCGTGCAACACCCGGACCAGCTTTCCATTCGTCCGATACACGCTGAAAATTCCAATGCCGCCCGCCGACATTCCCATGTTGAAGAAACGCGCCTGCACGCCAAAGCGCGCCGAGTCCGGCAGCAGCCGCACGGCAAACGGATCCTCAAACGATTCTTCAATTTCCCGCTGGGTCAAAGAACTATCTAAATCGAAGGGCTGATTGTTCCAATCAAACTCCATATCGAGTTATATGTAAATAGAACGCCCATGCAATGTATTTACAATGTATTTACGCATGGACGGGTCGTTTGTCAACAACTTTTGTGGTTTTTTGGAATGAATCCGGGATTATTGACGGCTATTCACCGCCCCCGCCGCCTTTACCGCCGGTTTCACCACTGCTCATCTGGTTGATCATGGCGATCAGCGGCAGGAACATGGCGATGACGATGCTGCCGACGACGACAGCCAGAAAAATGATCATGATCGGTTCCAGGAGGGAGGTCATGGCCGAAACCGCGTTGTCCACTTCTTCGTCATAGGTGTCGGCGATTTTCAGGAGCATTTCAGGCAGGGCGCCCGTCTGCTCGCCCACGTCCACCATGCTGACGACCATCGGCGGAAACACACGCGAGGCTTCAAGGGGCGCGGTGATGGTTTCGCCCTCCTTGACGCTTTCATGCACTTTCTGGACGGCGTCGGCGATGATGAGGTTGCCCGCGGTCTCCTTCACGATCATCAATGCCTGCAGGATTGGAACACCGCTGCTCACGAGAGTGCCGAGCGTGCGCGCGAACCGTGAAATCGCCACCTTGCTAATGACCGATCCCATGGGCGGCATTTTCAGTTTGAATTTATCCCAAAGATAACGGCCCATCTTGGTCTTCTTGATGAAGATAAGAAAGATGACCACGCATACCGCCACGCCGCCCAGCACGGGCAGGAAATGAAGCCTGACGGTATCGCTGACCGCAAGCACGAACAATGTGAACTTGGGCATGGTAACCCCCATGTTGGCGAATACCTCCTTGAACTTGGGAATGACAAATACCAGCAACAAAGTCAGGATGCCCATGGCGACAAACAGCACGGCTATCGGGTAGAAGAGGGCGGCCTTGACCTTGCCTTTGATTTTCTGCGCCTTTTCGGAAAATTCAGCCAGCCGTTTCAGGACCACTTCCAGCACGCCGCCCAGTTCGCCCGCCTTCACCATGTTGACGAACAGCCGGTTGAACACCTTGGGATGCTGGGCCAGCGCCTCGGAAAAGGTGCTGCCGCCCTCGATGCCCAGGGCCAGTTCGCCCAGAATGCGCTTGAGCGTGGCATTGCGTTCCTGCTTTTCAAGCACGCGCAAACCGCGCAGCAATGGCAGGCCTGCATCCACAAGCGTCGCCAACTGCCGGGTGAACGTCGTCAGCACCTTCGGCTTTACCCCGCCGGTCAGTCCCGGGATTTTGATCTCGAGGCTCATCCCCCCGCCCTTCTTTTTGCCGCCAGCCTTGGCGGCCGGCTTGGCGGCTTTTTTGCCCTTGGTCTTTTCCTGGACTCGTTCGGCCTCGACAATTTTTGTGGGGAACAAACCCATTTCCTTCACGCGGCCGATGGCCTCGTTCTGGCTGCCGACCTCGATGGAGCCTTTCGTCTCCTTGCCGTGGGAGTCCAGCGCTATGTAATCGTATTTGGGCATGGCCTATCAGGTGTATTTGACGACTTCTTCGATGGTTGTATCACCTTCAAAAATGCCACGCAAGCCGTCTTCGCGCAAGGTCACCATCCCCAGTTCAACCGCCTTTTGCCGCACCACCACCGTCGGGGCGCGCTCGTTGACGAGTGTCCGGATCGCCTCGCTGATGACGAGAAGTTCAAATATGCCCTTCCGGCCCTTGTAGCCGGTGTCGTTGCAGGTCGAACAGCCGCGGCCGTAATGAAACACCTTGTCGCCCAGGTCGTGCGGCGAAAGATTCAGCATCTCCAGTTGTTTCTCCGTCGGCTCGAACGGTGTGCGGCAGTTCTTGCAGATCGTTCGCACGAGCCGTTGCCCCAGCACGGCCATCAGGGTCGAGGAAATCAGGAAGGGCTCCACGCCCATGTCCACCAGGCGCGTCACCGCCCCGGGCGCGTCGTTCGTGTGCAGGGTGCTCAAGACCAGATGGCCCGTCAGCGACGCCTGGATGGAAATCTGTGCCGTTTCCAGGTCGCGCATTTCACCCACCATGATGATGTCCGGGTCCTGGCGCAGGAACGACCGCAGCGCCTTGCCAAAGGTCATTCCCACCGAGTCGTTGATGGCCACCTGCATGATGCCTTCAATGTCGTATTCGACCGGGTCCTCGGCGGTGAGCAGTTTGGAGTCGATCGAATTGACCCGGCGCAGGCAGGAATACAGCGTTGTCGTCTTGCCGCAGCCGGTCGGGCCGGTCACGACGAATATGCCGTTGGGCCGCAGGATCACCTCGGTCACGAAATCATAGACGTATTTGGGGAAGCCGAGCGACTCGATTTCCAGGTTGACTGACGAGCGGTCCAGCACGCGTAGCACGACGGACTCGCCAAACTGCGTCGGCAGGGTTGACATGCGCAAGTCCACCTGGCGGTTGGCGATGTTCAGGTTGATGCGGCCGTCCTGCGGCATGCGGCGCTCCGAGATGTTCAGGTTCGCCATCACTTTCAGGCGCGAAATCACCGGCAGCGCCAGGTGCTTCGGCGGCGGCGCCATCTCGTAAAGCGCGCCGTCCACGCGGTAGCGGATGCGAAAATCCGTTTCAAATGGCTCGAAATGAATGTCGCTCGCCCGGTCCTGGATGGCTTGCTGCAGGACGAGGCTCACGAATTTCACGATGGGCGCCTCGTTGGCCAGGCTCTCAAGTTGTTTTACGTCGGTGGCGGCCTCGTCCACTTCGCGCGCAATTTCCTTGTCAGCGCCAAGCTCTTTCAGGATTTCCGCAAAATTTCCGCTGGCATCGTCCTGGCCGTAGAGCCGGTCAATCGTCTTTTTGATTTCGGCGGGGTCGGCCACCACGATTTGCACCTCGCGCTTGATGGCAAAATGGATTTCATCCGTGCTTTGCGGGTCGAGCGGGTTGGCCAGCGCGATTTGCACTGTGCCGTTGTTCATCGCCACGGGCAGGCAATGATACATCTGCGCGATCTTCGCCGGGACGGTCTTCAGCAGCTCCGGCGGATAGGCCCGGTCCTTCAGAGACACCACCTCGGCACCGATGTGGCCGGCGATCACATGCAGGATGTCCTCGATCTTCATGATGCCGAAGTCCTGCAACACCTGCTCCACGGGAGCGTTGTTGCGCTTGAGCTCGGCGACCACCTCCTCGTATTGGAGGTCGTCAACCAGTTCCTGCTCACGGACGAGCGCCAGCAGCGGATTTGAAATGTCTTCGGCCATTTTAAAAAATCATCACCCCTTCGTTGGCGAGGCCTGCGCCTGCGCCATTTCCAGTTCCTGCAGCTTCGCCTGCATGGTCGTCGGGTCCTGCGCCTTGGTCACCACTTCCTCGCGCGCAATCAGGCCCTGCTGGTATTTGTCCAGCAGGAACGAGTCGAGCGTCACCATGCCCCATTTCGCGCCGGTCTGGATGTCCGACTGGATGCGGAAAGTCTTGTTGTCGCGGATCAACGCCCCGATGGACGGCGTGTTGACCATGATTTCAAAACAGGCCACCCGGCCCGGCTTGTCGATGCGGGGAATCAGCAGTTGCGAAATCACCGCCTGCATCACGGTCGAAAGCTGGATGCGCACCATTTCCTGCTGGTTGGTCGGGAACGCGTTCGTGATACGGTCAATCGTCTTGGCCGCGCCGGTCGTGTGCAGTGTGCCGAACACCAAGTGTCCGGTTTCAGCCGCCGTAATGGCGGCCTCGATCGTTTCCAGGTCGCGCATTTCGCCCACCAGCACGATGTCCGGGTCCTGCCGCAGGGCGCGGCGCAGCCCCTCCGCGAAATTCGGCACGTCCACGCCGATTTCGCGCTGCGTCACCAGCGCCTTCTTGTGCTTGTGATAATATTCAATCGGGTCTTCGATGGTGATGATGTGCGCCTCTTCGCGTTCCTCGTTGATGATGTTCAGCATCGAGGCCAGCGTCGTCGTCTTGCCGGAGCCGGTCGGCCCCGTCACCAGGACCAGCCCGCGCGGTTTGTAAAGCAGCTCCTTCACGCTCGGCGGAATCCCGATCTGCTCCATCGTCAGCAATTTGCTGGGAATCTGCCGGAGCACCAGGGCGAAGTTGCCTTTCTCCTTGAACACGCTCACCCGAAAGCGCGCGGCGTCGCCAAAGGCGAAGCCGAAGTCCGCTCCGCCGCGTTCGCGCGTGCTCTGGATGTGCTCCTCGGACGTGATGCTGCGCATCAATTCCTCCGTGTCCTCCGGCTTCAGCGACGGGCCTTCCACGCGATGCAATATGCCGTGAACGCGGATCACCGGCGGCACATTCGTGCGGATGTGCAGGTCGGAGGCCCCTTCCGCCACCACCAGCTGCAGCAAATCGGACATTGAGTAAGACATAAACTATAAAATCGGCGGGAGGTGATTGGAAACATCCGACATTCCACATCCTACGCCGGACACCCAATGCATCCCGGAATGCCGGGCCATTGGGCGTTCGATGTTCGATGTTCGATGTTCGATGTTTTTCATTTCAGTTCTCGTCGCCGGTCGTCGCGCGGATGACCTCTTCGGGGGTGGTCAGGCCCCCAAGCACCTTCCGGATGCCGTCCTCGCGCAATGTGCGCATGCCCATCTCCCGGGCGCGGGCGCGCAGCACGGACGATGACACCTTGTCGTAAATCAATTTCCGCGCCTCGTCGTCAATGATGAAAATTTCAAAAATGCCGAAGCGCCCGCGGTTGCCGGTGTTCGAGCAGTTGGCGCAGCCGCGTCCTTTCAGGAGCGTGGCCGTCTTCAGGTTGTCGGGCGTGATGTTCAGCGCGCGCATCTCGTTTTCCGTCGGCTGGTACGGCTCGCCGCATTTCTTGCAGACCTTGCGCACGAGCCGCTGCGCCATGAGGCAGCGCGTGGATGATGCGACCAGAAACGGCTTCACCCCGATGTCAATCAGGCGGGTCACCGCGCTCGGCGCGTCATTGGTGTGCAGCGTGGAGAATACCAGATGGCCGGTGAGCGACGCGTTGATGGCGATGGACGCGGTTTCCAGGTCGCGAATTTCACCGATCATGATCACGTTCGGCGCCTGGCGCAGGATGGCGCGCAACGCCATCCCAAAGGTCAGCCCGACGGCCTCGCTGATCTGCACCTGGTTGATGCCGGCCAGGACGTATTCCACCGGGTCCTCCACCGTGATGATTTTGCGGTCGGGCCGGTTGATGAAATGCAGGCAGGAATACAGCGTCGTGGTCTTGCCGGAGCCCGTCGGGCCGGTCACGAGCAGGATGCCGTCGGGCAGGCCGATCATCCGCTCAAACGTCTGCTGGTCGTCTGTGAAAAATCCGAGTTCGGGCAGTCCCAGGCGCAGCCCTTCCTTGTCGAGTATGCGCATCACGATGCTTTCACCGTGATTGGTCGGCAGGCAGGACACGCGCAGGTCAATCAGCTTGGTGCCGACCTTCGTCTGGATGCGCCCGTCCTGCGGGATGCGGTGCTCGGAAATGGACATGTTCGACTGGATTTTCAGCCGCGCCACGATGGAGGCCTGCAGCCGTTTCGGCGGCGCCTTCATTTCCTGCATCACGCCGTCAATGCGGTAGCGCAGGCGGAATCGTTTCTCCAGCGGCTCCAGGTGGATGTCCGAGGCGCGCAGCTTGAATGCGTCCACGATGATCTGGTTCACCAGCCGGATGAGCGGCGCGTCCGCATCCACCGCCGCCGCGTCGTCCGCAAGCGCCCCGGGCACGACCACGTTCTCCTCCGTCAACTCCTGCATCACGTCCTTGAAGATTCCGTCATCCATCGTCTTCTTTTCGCCGCCGTAATATTTGTTGAGCGCCGCCTCGATGTCCGGCTCCGAAGCCACTTTCGTGTCTATCTCCGCCTTCAGCAGATGCGTGAGCGAATCAATCGCGTTCAGGTCGGACGGATCGGCGATGGCGATGGCGACCTTGTCGTCGGTCTTGAACAGGGGGATGACGCGGTATTTTCTGGCGGTGTTGCGCGGGATGATGGCGATGACATCGTCATCAATCTTCATTGTGCCAAGCTGGACAACCTCCGCGCCGAACTGCGCGGCCTTGGCCTGCGTCACGTCTCCGGGGCGGATGATATTGTTGGCGAGCAACAACTCCACCACGCCGACGCCGGAGGCGCTGGCTTCTTCGCGGGTCTTGGCGACCAGGTCGGCCGGTGCAAGGCCGAGGTCCACCAATACATCCGCCAGATAATCGTCTTTTTCTGCCACGGTCTGACGTTTCAATCCTGGTTTGCGTGTGGTGTGTCTGGTTAAAACTAACGGCGCGCGCCGGATTGTCAACGCCTCGTCACATCATCGCTTAAACAAAATGGTGCACCCATGAAGAGTCGAACTTCAAACCTGCTGATCCGTAGTCAGCCGCTCTATCCAATTGAGCTATGGGTGCGCCAAAAGGGAAGATAAACTACGGGCCGCAGGCCGGTGGCGCAAGAATTTTCCCGTGCTGCAACCATTCAATTCGTGAAAATATTCCGCAACGCCAGCGCCGCAATGGTAAGCACTATCATCAGGCCGCTCGGCATGAATTTTTTCGTCTTCGCCAGGCGGATGGCAAACACCACCAGTAGCAGAGCCAGGATCACGTTCACCAGGTTGCGGCCGAATGCCGGCTGGAATACTCCCGGCAAAATGGCCAGCACCAGGACCGCCGCGAACACCGCCGACATGATGAGCGACACCTTGCTCTTGGCCTTGTAGAAACCGATCAGCCCGCCGGCCAGCAGCAGGATGATGTAAACCCACAAAACCTTGGTTGCGAAATCATGCACGCAAGCAGGCTGCCTTAATTTCCCAGAACGTCCAAACTTAAAATTTCGCCCGGCTCGCATTCCGCGACAACCTCGAATGGCCGGCAGCAGACTTCACAATCCGTCGTGAACCGCTGGCTGGCAATGCTTGTGTCAATGACCAGTTCAAACGATTGCCCGCAGAACGGGCAGGAAATGGATTCGCAAACTTCCACGCACAAAATTTAACCGCGCTGGGACAAAGTGCAATGGTTCAACGAAAAATGTTTCTTCGTCAGGCTCACAGGTGTAAACGTTGAGGCAATGAATCCAATCAGCAATGTTGTCATTCTGCTTGTCGCAATGTTTTTTATGGGATTTTTTTTTAAATCGCCGTGCCTGCGTCTGCCCCGCAATGGATTCATCAATTTGCGTCGCGAAATTATTCCAGTACAACCGGCCAGACTACACGCAGCGAGGTCACGCACCAAGCCAACTCCAAAGGCAGGATTTTCTATGACGTGGATATTGGGTATCGCTACGAAGTCGGCGGTCAAACATTTGAGTCGGCGCGTTTCCGCTACACCCCTTTGATACGCTGCGCCGATCCCGCATGGACCCAAAACATCGTAAATGCCCATCCCGTCGGTTCGCCGACCCAAGTTTTTTATAATCCGCAGAACCCGGCGGATGCGCTTCTGTCACCGCGCATCAATGGCGATGACTTGGTGGATATTTTGAATCACTGGGGATTGTTTGCGATGATGCCTCTTCTGTGGGCAATCCCCGCTGACTGGTTACGTCGAGTAATTTTCAGACCAATTGCGGGTGGCGTGAAAATTTTGGAAGAAAGACAAATCCATCGCGTTCGGCTTCTGCGCTTTCGTCCAATTTTAGTCACTCTTCTCGTTGCGGTTTTTCTTCCGGGCGGGGTCTGCACTTATGCTTTTGGGGAGTCGCATCCATCTGTGGAAGCGGTTGAAACGGCAATGGCTGTCACCTTTGGAATTCTCGCCGGGCTTTACTTTTTGTGTTTGATAAAAATTTGTTCGGGTGATTACGACCTGATTATTGATGAAGGTTCGCGCACGGTTGGTTTGCCAAAAACCTTATTCGGCAGGGAGCGCGTGACAATTGGACTTTCGGAAATTTCCGCCGTTTCAGTTGAAGTCCTCACGAAACGTGGTTCTAAAGGTGGTGCTTATTTAACTTATGCACCGACGTTGCGTGTGCGTGACAAAGAATCCAAAGCCTTCAAACTTGCAGATTGGTTTGAGCGAGACAGAGCCGAGGCTTTTGCCGAGTGGTTACGTAAGCAGCTTGGCATTGGATCTGACGCTTAACGCGCTTGCCTGCTCGTTTTTTCTTCTGGATCACATCTTCAAGTTTACGATTTGCCACTGCCGCCAGATTCAGAGATACTGTCTCTCCGTTTTTACGGTAATTTATGAAACCCCAGGTTGAAATCTATGACACGACCCTGCGCGACGGTTCGCAGGGTGAAGGCATCAATTTCTCGGTCGCGGACAAACTCCGCATCGCCGAGAAGCTCGACGCATTCGGGGTTCATTACATTGAAGGCGGATGGCCAGGCAGCAATCCCAAGGACATCGAGTTCTTCGCCCAGGCCAAAAAGAAAAAATTCAGGAACGCGCAGCTTGCCGCCTTCGGCTCCACGCGCAAAAAGGGCGTGCCCGTCGAGCAGGACGGCCAGGTGCGTCTGCTCATCGAGGCCGAAACGCCGGTTGTGACCATCTACGGCAAGACTTCCATGCTGCACGTCAAGGAAGTCCTGCGCTGCACGCCGGAGGAAAATCTGGCGATGATCGCCGACACCGTGAAATTTCTCAAAGACCACGGCAAGTTCGTCATCTACGACGCCGAACATTGTTTCGATGGCTACAAGCTCGATCCCGAATACGCCGTCGCCACCTGGCAGGCCGCCGAAAAAGCGGGCGCGGATTTCGTCGTGCTCTGCGACACGAACGGCGGCTGTCTGCCGGGCGAAGTCGCCGCCATCACAAAAGCCGCCATCGGCAAGTTGAATTGCAAGGTCGGCATCCACACGCACGACGACATCGGCCTTGGTGCTGCGAACGCACTGGCCTCGCTTGACGCCGGCGCAATTCACGTGCAGGGGACCATCAACGGCTACGGAGAGCGCACCGGCAATTGCAATCTGACCAGCGTCATACCCTGCATCGCATTGAAGCTGAAAAAAACCTGCGTGCCCGCGAAATCACTGCCAAAGCTGAAGGATCTGTCACAGTTCGTGGATGAGATTGCGAACTCGCGGCATAATCCGCGCCAGCCGTGGGTTGGTTCGTCGGCGTTTGCGCACAAGGGCGGCGCGCATGTCAATGCCGTGCAAAAGCTCACCGCGAGCTACGAGCACATCGACCCCGCGCTTGTCGGCAACCGGCGCACCGTGCTCATCAGCGATCTCGCTGGTCGCAGCAACATCGTCATCAAGGCGCAGGAACTCGGCTTCAAACTCACGAATGACACGCCGGAATTGAAATCCATCCTGAACCGCGTCAAGGAATTGGAGCATGAAGGCTACGAATTCGAGGCCGCCGAGGCGTCGCTGGCATTGCTCATCGGCAAGACGCTGAAACATCGCGAACTGCCGTTCCGCGTGGATGCCTATCACGTTTCCATGCGGCGCGATAACAAGACTTCAGTCTGTGAAGCCACCGTCAAGGTCAGCGTTGGCAACAAGCGCGCGCAGACCGTGGCCAATGGCGACGGCCCGGTGAACGCGCTCGACGGCGCATTGCGCCTGGCGCTGGTGAAATTTTTTCCCCGGCTGAAAAATGTGACGCTGACCGATTACAAGGTCCGCATTCTCGACACCGCCACCGGCACCGGCGCAAAAACGCGCGTGCTTATCCAGTCCACCGACGGCAAACGCGAATGGGGCACCGTCGGCGTGAGCGGCAATATCATCGAAGCCAGCCTGCAGGCGCTGGTGGACAGCATGGAATACGCGCTGTTGAAGAAATGAAGGCGGCACCATCGAACGCCGAACATTGAACATCCAACATCGAATCAAACTCCGGGGCGCGACCGTTCGACGTTCAGCGTTCGATGTTCGATGTTCGATGTTTGTTTTCTGATTTATGGCAGAGATTCCCAAGGCCTACGAACCGCAGTCCGTCGAGGACAAGTGGTATGATTTCTGGCTGAAACAAAATTGTTTCACCGCCGATCCGAAGTCGTCGAAGCCCGCGTATTCCATCGTCATTCCGCCGCCGAACGTCACCGGCGTGCTCACGATGGGGCATGTCCTGAACAACACCATTCAGGACATCCTCGCCCGCAAGGCGCGCATGGACGGCAAGGAAGTCCTCTGGCTGCCCGGCACCGATCACGCCGGCATCGCGACGCAAACGGTTGTCGAGCGCACGCTAAAAAAGTCCGGCGAAATCAGGCATCGCGACGATTTGGGCCGCGAGAAATTTCTCGAACGCGTCTGGCAATGGAAGGAAAAGCACGGCGGCATCATCATCCAGCAGTTGAAAAAGCTCGGTGCGTCGTGCGACTGGACGCGCGAACGTTTCACGATGGACCCGGAGTATTCGCGCTGCGTGCAGAAGGTGTTCGTGGACCTTTACAAAAAGGGCCTCATCTATCGCGGCAAGCGCATGGTGAACTGGTGCCCCGCATCGCTCACCGCTCTGTCCGACGAAGAAGTAATCATGAAGCCCCAAAATGGGGCTCTCTTTTATTTTAAGGTGGAGATTGCGGAAATTCCGGGAACATTTCTAACCATCGCCACGACGCGGCCGGAAACCATTCCCGGTGATACCGCCGTGGCGGTGAATCCAAAAGATCGGCGCTACGCGAAATTTATCGGAAATCACGTGGTGCGACCGCTGCCCGCCGAATTGCCGCGAGAGCAGAAGCTTATTCCCATCATCGGCGACGAGCACGTGGATTTTGAGTTCGGCACCGGCGTTTTGAAAGTGACGCCCGCGCATGACAAGGCGGATTTTGATATTGGCCAGCGGCACAAGCTCGCGCAGATTGAAGTGATTGATGCGACCGGTCACATGAACGACGCGGCGGGCGCAGACTTGCGCGGACTCGACCGTTTCAAGGCGCGCAAGGTGGCCGTGGAAAAGCTCACCGAACTCGGCGCGCTGGAAAAGGAAGAGCCTTACACAAACAATGTCGGATTTAGTGAGCGCGCCGATGTGCCGATTGAGCCGCGCTTGAGCGAGCAATGGTTTTTGAAATATCCGAGCGTGGAAAAAGCGCGCAACTGTGTGGAGCAGGCCGATTCGGTGGGGCGAGCGTCATCGCGAGCCACGAACCCGCAAGACGGCTCGTCAGTAGCCTCGCCCCATCGGCAGATGATGAAGTTTCATCCCGACCGCTGGGCAAAAGTTTACGACCACTGGATGGGAGGCTTGCAGGATTGGTGCGTCAGCCGCCAGCTTTGGTGGGGACATCGGATTCCAGTTTGGTATCGTGGCGCGGAAGTTTATTGCGGCCTCGAAATGCCAGCAGGCGAAGGTTGGACACAAGACCCCGACGTGCTCGACACCTGGTTCAGCTCTTGGCTGTGGCCGTTTGCGACAATGGGCTGGCCGGAGCAGACCGTGACGTTGAAGAAATTTTATCCGACCACCGACCTCGTCACCGGGCCGGACATCATTTTCTTCTGGGTCGCACGCATGATCATGGCCGGCTACGAGTTCATGGATCAGTTGCCGTTCCAGAACGTCTATTTCACCGGCATCATTCGTGACAAGCAGGGGCGCAAGATGTCCAAGAGCCTCGGCAATTCGCCCGACCCGCTCGACCTTATCGCGAAGTTCGGCGCGGATGCACTGCGCTTCGGCGTGATGCGCGCCGCGCCGCTCGGCCAGGACATTTTGTTCGATGAACAGAACGTCGAGCTGGGCCGCAATTTCTGCAACAAGCTCTGGAACGCCTGCCGCTTCCGGCAAATGGTGGGGAGCGCAGGCGGCTCGCCCGAGCAGTTCGAAATTCAGGGCGAAATTGATCCCAAGCTTCTCACGTCTGATGACAAATGGATTTTGCTCAAGCTCGACGCCGCCATCCGTGAATTGAACACCGCGTTCGCTGAATATAAATTCAGCGACGCCACGACGACGCTCTACCGTTTTTTCTGGAGCGAGTATTGCGATTGGTATGTCGAGGCAAGCAAGGCTGCATTGCAAACCAACGATGCCGCGCGCAAGGCGAACACGCTCGCCGTGATTGATTTTGTCCTTTCGCACACGCTGCGGCTGTTTCATCCGTTCCTGCCGTTCATCACGGAGGAATTGTGGCACGGCATGGGTTACGCCGAGGACATGCCGGAAAATCAGGGCGGCAAGACCATCATGTTCGCGCCGTGGCCAAAGCCGCTCGACGACGATTTCAAATCGCACTACGGCTTGAGCGAGAGTGATGAAAAGCAGATTGAAGCGCGCAATGAATTTATTGGGCACGGTCGCAATCTGCGTCGTAACGCGAATATTCCGGCAAACAAAAAAGTGAAATTCATCTTCAAACCCGCCGGTTCCGTCACTGCAAATGACGTTGAGGTTTTGAAATTGCTGCTGAACGCCGAGGCGGTCGAGGTTGGCGCGGATTACCAGCTGGCGAAAGGTGCGCTGGCCGTGCGATCCGAATTGGGCGAGCTGTTTTTGCCGACCGATGGCTTGATTGACGTCGAAGCGGAAAAGGCGCGACTCACGAAGGAAAAGGAAAAATACGAAGCTGAAATTGGGAAGGTGGAACAGAAGTTGAACAATCCGGGCTTCGTCCAAAAGGTGCCCGCAGCAGTTTTGGAAGAGCACAAACAGCGCCTCGTCGAGTGGCAAAATAAATTGTCGCACGCAAAGACTGCATTGGACGCATTGAAGGGTTAGACTGGCGGCGATGAAAAGAATTCCACTGAACCAGGCCCTGGCCGTTGCCGTCAAAGCCGCACGCGCAGCCGGATGCGTCATGTATGACAACTGGCTCAAGCCCAAACGCGTCAAGCTCGACGACGCCCACGACATCAAGCTCGAACTCGATGTGCGCTGCCAGAAGCTCATCGAGAAGATCCTGCGTGCCAAATTTCCGGAAATTCCATTGCTTGGTGAGGAAGGCGATTCCGGCGACGTGACCGCCGAATACCGCTGGGTGGTTGATCCGATTGATGGCACGGTGAATTACTTTTACGGGATGCCCCATGCGGCGGTTTCAATCGCGTTGCAACACCGTTGTAAATCTGTCCTGGGCGTGATTTACGGCCCGTTCACCGACGAGATATGGACTACGGTTCGCGGCGAACCCACGCGGCTGAATGGAAAAATCGTCCACGTCAGCAACCGCTCCAAGTTGGCAGAAGCCGTCATCGCAATGGGTTTTTCCAAAAACCGGGAAAATCTGGAGAAGAGCCTGCCGCACTTGAATCGCCTCGCCCGGCGCGTCAAAAAAATCCGCGTCCTGGGTTCCGCCGCGCTGGAACTGGTCTATGTCGCCAGCGGACGGCTGGATGCCTACATCGAACGCACCATCAACTTGTGGGACGTGGCAGCGGGACAACTGCTGGTGGAAAATGCCGGAGGCGAATTCTACGTGGTGCCCGCGCCGGGCGGCAAACTGCGTATGTGCGCCTCCAACGGCAAGATCCGGAAGAAGCTTCAAATCGGCAGCCTGCTGAAATAAGCAGTTCATTTCCCGCTCACGTTTGCCGCAAAAATGTCGTTGACAAGAACTGGTTTGTATTGAAAACTAGTCTGCAATGAAGAATCCGATCGCTCAATATATCCAATTCGTCAGAAACATTGAACGCGCCAAACGGGAGGGGCGGACCGGCGAACTGCTGAAGGCGGCAAGGGAAAACGCCGAGCTTCAAAAAATCATGATGCGGCCCCGGCAATACACCGTCATCAATGGCGCCGGCGAAATCGGCTGGGGAACGGCGTGGCTGTATTTTGCCTCGTCGAGCTACGCTTCGGTCGTCCTGCCTGCTTCGCCGTGGCGGGGCCATATCGGAATGTTTTTCTTGTTGTGCGCGTGCCTCGCGATGCCCGTTTGTCTTTGGGCCAGCAAGAAATTTGTCATTCAGCCGCGCATTGGCTATGTCGCGTTTCGACGCGGCAAATCCTGGTGGACCGGCATTATTGTCAGCATGGTGGTAGCGGCGGGTATCAGCATCGCCTTGTCTCTCTGGTTGCTGCCTGAAATGATTCACGTCGCGCCGTTGTCCGCGAATCACGCCGTCGCCGCCCCTGCCTCCGGCACGCCAAGCCGGTCAGATCATTTGCTGATTACCGGAGTCGGGCTGATGAACGCGATTTTGTATCTGATGTTCAATGCCGTTTCCATCAAGGAGCATCGTTGGAAATGGATTTGCTTCGTTCTGATTCTGGTCATGCCGCCTGTAATTATTCATTTGCAGCCCGGAAATTATTTGCAAATGTCTCCGCCGGTGATGCTGTTTCAAGGCTCGGTTTATTTTCTTTCCGGCGTCATCACGCTTGTCTGGTTTCTTCGCCATCATCAACCGCCCGCCCCGGAAGCCGAATGAACGAGCAGCTTCGCGCCATTTCCGAACTGGACCGGGTCATCCACGAACCTGGACGGCTGATGATTGTCGCCGTGCTCGCGGCGGTGAAGGAATGTGATTTTCTTTTTTTGCGGAACGAAACCGAGATGAACAAGGGCAACCTGTCCAGCCATCTCTCCAAATTGGAAGCCGCCGGTTACGTCGAAATTGAAAAAACCTACCGGGGCAAAGTGCCGATGACGTTGCTGCGGCTGACGCGCAAGGGTCGCATTGCCTTTGACGAATATCGCAAAGGACTCTTCGCTGCGTTTTAGCCGGGCATTTTGACCAGCTTAACGGTTACTTCGGTGTGAAAAATGCCTTTAGCTTTTCCAACGCCTTCGCGCGATGGCTTAACTGGTTCTTTACGTCCTCGCCCAGCTCCGCAAACGTCTGCTCGAAACCAACCGGCACGAACAGCGGGTCGTAGCCAAAACCATTCTTTCCGCGTGGCTCGAAAATAATCCGGCCCTCGCAGGCGCCATCAAATGTTTGCGATTCAAATTCGTCCGCGTAACAGACCGGTGATGCGACTTCGATTTTACTGGCTGGCACCACTACCAGCGCAATGACGCAGCGGAATCGGGCCGCGCGTTTTTGGTCCAGAATATTTTGTAGCAGGCGCAAGAGTTTGGCGTTGTTGTCGGCGTCGGGCGTGTTGCCGGATTTGGCTGAATCCATCGCTGCAAAACGTGCGGAATGGACGCCGGGCGCACCGTTCAAGGCGTCCACTTCCAGTCCCGAATCGTCGGCGAGAACAAAAGCGGGTGACAGGTGACGGGTGACGGGTGACGTGATGGAAAGCCACCGTGCAAGCTCGACGGCTTTTTTGGCCGCGTTGCCGGCAAATGTCGCCGCATCCTCCACCACTTTCGGCGCGGCGGTAAAATCATCGAGCGTGAGAAACTTGAATTGCGCACCCAGGATGGCGCGGATTTCACCGACCTTATGGGCGTTGCGCGTGGCGATGAGCAGCGTCGTCATGCGCGAAGACTAACAAATATTTTCCGGCAGGCGAGCTTGACGCGGAAATTTTCCGCTGCAAAATTGCCGGATGAAATCACACCTGTCGCTGGCCTTTTGCCTTTGCTGCGCCGTCCACCTTCGCGCCGCCGATACGAACTCCCCTGCAACCACGAACGCGCCCGTCGTAACCGTCGCGCCCTACATCCTCACGCCGCCCGCGCCGGCCACACCACGCATCAACGGCCCGGACGTCTTCGGGGTGCGGCCCGGTTCGCCATTCCTTTACACGATCCCGGCGTCCGGCAACCGGCCCATGATATTTTCGGCAACCAATCTGCCGCGTGGCTTGAAATTGGATGCCCAGACTGGCCGCATCACCGGCAAACTGAAGAAAAAGGGCGAAACCATCGTCACGCTGGTCGCGCAAAATGCGCTCGGCTCGGCACAGAAGAGTTTCCGCATCGTCTGTGGCGACCAGATTGCACTCACACCGCAAATGGGTTGGAACAGTTGGAACTGTTTCGCGGGTGCGGTTTCGGAGGAAAGGGTCAAGAGTGCGGCGGACGCGATGGTTCAGAGCGGCCTCATCAACCATGGCTGGACTTACATCAACGTGGATGATTTCTGGCAGAATCATCGCAACTCAAAAGACCAGACGTTGCGCGGGCCGTTCCGCGACCTGCACGGCTACATCGTGCCGAACTCGCGCTTCCCCGGCATGAAGGGCATGGCGGATTACATTCACGGCCTCGGCTTGAAGGCCGGACTGTATTCCTCGCCCGGCCCGTGGACATGCGGCGGTTGTGCGGCAAGCTGGCTGCACGAGAAACAAGACGCGCAGACTTACGCGAGGTGGGGGTTTGATTACCTGAAATATGACTGGTGCAGTTATGGCAATGTCGTCCGCATCGCGAAGACAAACGTGATGGCCGTTCGCTCGAACGGTTCGGCGGCAAAAACGGGTGAAGAGGCGATGTACCCATACAGGCTCATGGGAAATTTTCTGCGTGAGCAAAAACGCGACATTGTCTTCAGCCTCTGCCAATACGGCATGGCCGATGTGTGGAATTGGGGCGGCTCGGTCAACGGCAATTCCTGGCGCACCACCGGCGACATCGTGGACACATGGAAAAGCATGAGTCGGATTGGATTTAATCAGGATAAGGCCGCTCCTTATGCGAAGCCGGGAAACTGGAACGACCCCGATATGCTCGTCGTCGGACAGGTCGGCTGGGGCAAGCCGCATCCCTCGCGCCTGACTCCGGATGAGCAATACACGCACATCAGCCTGTGGTGCCTGCTGTCCGCGCCGTTGCTCATCGGGTGCGACATGACCAAGCTGGACGACTTCACCCTGAATCTTCTGGAGAACGATGAAGTGCTGGCGCTCGATCAGGACGCGCTCGGCAGGGAGGCGACGTGCGTCGTCACCAATGGCGACGTGCGGGTTTACGAAAAGGAACTGGAAGACGGCGGACGCGCCCTCGGCTTTTTCAATCTCGGCTCCGCACCGGCAACTCTGGAATTCAACCAACTCGTGCAACTCGGCTTCACCGGCACACAGCACGTCCGCGATTTGTGGCGGCAAAGCGATTTGCCGGACGTGGACGCCGTTACTGGCGCATTAAAGATGACGATTCCGGTTCATGGCGTGTTGCTTTACAAGCTGACAACAGCGGCATTACGGAACCCTGGAATGTGAACCCCGGCGGCACTTGGGCAGCTTTGAAAAAGCCTTGCCGCGCCGCCGTTTCTTTTTCATTGTCGGCGCATGAACTTTCCGCCGTATTGGGCCAGAGGCGCCAGCGGGGATTTTTCCTGCTGGCGCTGGTCATCAAATAGCGTTGCCGAGGCGCAAACGCTTGCCGACCAAGCCGCGCAACAACTCGCCGACCGTTTTCCTGCTGGCGACTTTCCTCCGAAAGGAGGTGGTTATTATCCCAACCGTCCGTTTCGCGAGCCGATGCTGCAAGAAATCAAAGACGATGCCGGCGAAACCGCCGCCATCATCACTCGCAATTCCTATGGCTGCCTCGTGCTGAACACCAGCCGCGTGATGTTCGTGGATGTGGATTTGCCGGAGCCAAAGCCGGCGGGTTTGTTCAAAAGGCTTTTCGGCGGTGCGACTACCGCGCCGGTCGTCACGCAGGACAGCGCGATTGCGAAGGTTGAAAACTGGACGCGGGGCCATCCGGATTGGGGCTGGCGGATTTACCGGACGCGCGCCGGATTGAGGCTGCTGGCCACGCACACATTGTTTGATCCCGAAGCCGCTGTGTCCGACGGCGTGTTTGATGCGCTGGGCGCCGACCCTCTTTACCGCCGGCTTTGCAAGACGCAGAAATGTTACCGCGCGCGCCTGACCCCCAAGCCGTGGCGCTGCGGCGTCCGCCACAAGCCCGAACGCTGGCCATTTCTGGACGCCCGCGCCGAAAAATATTTCCAAAAATGGGAGGCGCAATATCAATCCTTTGCCACCGGCTGGGCCACGTGCGAGCTTGTCAAACAAATTGGCAACCACGAAGTGCATCCAGCAGTTCAGCCCATCCTGGTCGTCCACGACCAGATGACACGCGTGGAATCGAAATTGAAACTGGCGTGAACGGCGCCAAAAATTTATTGCTACGGATGGATGGACACGAATTTTAACGCAAAGGCGCAAAGTGGAAGATGGAGGACATCCTGAAAATCTGTATTCGCATCAGGCCATCGCGCGGGCGATGGAGTTCCACCAGGCATCGTGAAGTTCGGCCAGGGGCGCGGAAAATTCACCGGCAGCGGTCTTGATCGTGAGTTTGTCGCCGCCAACCTTGCCGATCTGCATCGCCGGAACGCCCATCAGCTTCGCGCGTTCGACGACTTTCACTGCGTCCAGCGGTTTGCAGGTGATGACAATGCGGGATTGCGTCTCGCCGAAGAGCAGGGCGTCGAGGCGAAGGGCCACCTCACCCCGTCCCTCTCCGTCCGAGCCGGACTGGCCACCGGGAGAGGGGGCCGGTTTATCGGTTCCATCTTTCTGATTTGGGTCAGCGACACGCTGACCCTCCCAATTTACCAAATCAATTGTCGCGCCAATGAGGCGCGGGGTTTCGCGGGCGATGAGCTGGCTGATGCAGCTTTCGGCCAAGCAAACCGCCAGGCCGCCTTCACTGCAATCATGCGCGCTTTTCACGAGACCGCTTTGAATCAGTCCCAGCAGCGTCGTGTGCAACGTCTTCGCCGTCTCAAAATCGCAGCGTGGCGGCGTGCCGGTCTTTTTACCATGAACGACTTGCAGATAGGCCGAACCGCCAAGGCCGAGAATCGGGTCGGCTTTGTCCACAACTTCGCCGAGCAGGATGATGGCGTCGCCCTCGTCCTTGAACCATTGGGTCGTAACGTGCTCCGGTTTTTCAATCAAGCCGACGACCACGACCGTCGGGGTCGGGTCAATCGGGCCGTTCGGGCTTTGGTTGTAGAGCGAGCAATTACCGCCAGTGACGGGCGCGTTGAACGCCCGACATGCCTCGGCCAGTCCGCGCACGGATTCCTTGATCTGCCAGAACAGTTCCGGCTTGAGCGGGCTGGGCATGTTGAGGTTGTCGGTCGTGCCGAGCGGCACTGCGCCGGAGCAGGCGAGGTTGCGGCAGGCTTCGGTCACGACAATTTTTCCGCCCTCGTAAGGGTCTAGATAAACGTAAGTGCCGTTGCCATCCACCGACATGGCGATGAGTTTTTCAGGCACTTGCGTGCCGGCCACCTTGTCTGCCAGTTCTGCGGTCATCACGGGCAAGGAATCCGTTTTGATGCGGATGACTGCGGCGTCGCTGCCCGGCAAAACCACCGAGCCGTCGCGAACCATGTGGTCGTATTGCCGGTAAACCCAGTTCTTCGACGCAATCGTGGGCCAAGCCAATAGCTTTAGCAGATTGAAGATGGGAGATTGGGTATCGGGAATGGCGCCAAGCCGGAATGCGCGGACTTCCTTCAAATATTCCGGCTCGCTGGCGTCGCGCTGATATACCGGCGATTCGTCGGCGATTTTCTTTGCCGGAATGTCGGCGACAATTTTCCCGCCTTGACGCACGACCATCCGGCCCGTGTCGGTGACAAAACCGATTTCCGACCACGGCAAATCCCACTTGTCGAAAATACGCTTCACTTCCTCTTCGCGGCCTTTGTGGACGATGATGAGCATCCGCTCCTGCGATTCGCTCAACATGATCTCGTAGCTGGTCATGTTCGGCGCGCGTTGCGGAACCTTGTCCAACTCAATCTCGATGCCGGTTCCGGCGCGCGCGGCGGTTTCGCAGGTCGAGCAGGTCAACCCCGCCGCGCCCATGTCCTGAATTCCGGCGACCGCGCCGGTGGCGAGCAGTTCGAGACAGGCTTCGCAGACCAGCTTTTCCATGAATGGATCACCGACCTGCACCGCGCCGCGTTGTTGCTCGGCGGATTCCTCGGTCAAATCCTGCGACGCAAACGCCGCGCCTGCCAAGCCGTCGCGACCCGTCGCCGGGCCGACATAAAACACCGGGTTGCCAATACCCTTGGCCGCGCCTCGGGCGATTTGTTCGTGGCGCAGCACGCCGAGGCAGAAGGCGTTCACGAGCGGATTGCCTTCGTAAGATTTGTCGAAATAGACCTCGCCCGCGATGGTGGGGATGCCAAAGCAATTGCCGTAATGCGCAATACCGCTGACGACGCCGGAGAACAATCGCTTGTTATTTGCGATTTGCGATTTGCGATTTGCGATATCAGAGTCAGCGCCTTCGGTGATAGTTAGCCCGCCCTCACCCCGGCCCTCTCCCCCGGGGAGAGGGAGAACGGTGGCGCGGCTCTGATCATTCACGGGAGTTGAATTGAGCGGACTCATGTCCGCTGCTACGCCGGAAACGATTGGACCGAAGCGCAGCGAGTTCACCGCGCAAATTGGGCGGGCGCCCATCGTGAAAATGTCGCGCACGATGCCGCCGACGCCAGTGGATGCGCCCTGAAACGGCTCGACGGCACTCGGATGATTGTGCGATTCGATCTTGAACGCGATCGCGATGCCGTCGCCGATGTCAATGATGCCGGCGTTTTCCTCGCCTGCGCCGACGAGAATCTTCGGCGACTTGGTGGGGAAGGTCTTGAGCAGCGGGCGCGTGTTTTTGTAGCTGCAATGCTCGCTCCACATGACGGAGAAAATGCCCAGCTCGGTGTAGCTCGGCGTGCGACCGAGAAGACGCTGGATGTTGGCATACTCGTCCGGCGTGAGGTTGTGTTTCGCGACGAGTTCGGGTGTGATGGCGGGTTCGGTCATGTGGAACTTTAATTTTGGGCAATTGCCTGAATGGATTTGTAAAATGGAGTTTCTTTGTCACGCACCAATCCGACTCTGGAATGACAACGGAGACCTGAATGAGCTTTGTCCGCAGCTTCAAGCGCTATTTTTGCAAATTCCTTGGCCTTTTCCGTTTCACCTTTGTGCGCCGCAATGATTGAGCGAATGCCAAACGCTTGAAAAATATCAGACGGAAACTTGATTCCCCGCAAATCCAATTCTTTAAGTTCTTCCAAGGCTTCGTCGAAAAGCTTCGTCAGATTGTTTTCAACAACGAGTCTTCCAAATTGCATGAAAGCACCGGTTTTCACGTTTGGAAATTCTCGCTCGGTTTTAAGTGCGCGTTGGTAATTGGCAATAGCCTGATCAATCTCGCCAAGTTTGGCCAAACAGCTTGCTTTCTGGCCATAAGCAGAAGCTAATTGAGTTTTGTCTGGAAATTCTGCTAACATTTTACCCAAGAGTGCCAGCGATGCTTTCAAAAGTTCCGGCGAACCGATGCCTTCAAGATGGTAGGCTTGAATTCGCAAATATTGCGCTTTGTTGTATACCGTGCGGCTTCGTTTGAGACGAGTAAAGAAATCAGCTTGATTGGCTTCGCTCCAACTTGTTTTTCTATACCAGTCGTTCGCCATGAAAAACTTAATTCAAACTTTCCATGCCGAGCAGGTGGCAGATTTCCACGCCGTCGTCGAGATGCTCCCAATAAATCGCGTAACCGCCCGGTTCGAGCGACCAGTTCGCGCGCTGTTTCGGCGTGGCTTTGGCGAGCCATTTCAGCCACGGAATTTTTTTGTACGGCACGCTCAACTCGCGCCCGTCGGATAATTCGATGCAAAGGTGGTCGCCCGCGAAACTCACGTCACGCGCGCTTACCGTCGCCGTTGGTTTATCGAGTAAAGTATTCATTCCAGTTCTCCAGCAAACGAGCTTGGTTTTCTTTCGTCAGCTTCAAAATATAGTTCAACTCCGCCCGGTTGTAACCATGATTGTATTCGGTCGAAACCGGCCGCAACCAAATCTTCGCCACCATGTCACCGTCAATGACGTGAACATGCGGCGGTTCGCCGATATCCGACGAGTAAAACCTGAACTTGTAGCGTTCGATTTTTATCGTCGGCATAAACTTACGCCGCTTGCGCGACGGTTTTGCCTTTGAGCGCGGCGAAGATGCTTTCGAAAATCCATTTGCCGTCGTCGCTGCCGAGCGCGGGTTCGCTGGCGCGTTCGGGATGCGGCATCAGGCCAGCCACGTTGCGGCGTTCGTTGCAGATGCCAGCGATGTTCTGCACCGCACCGTTGGGATTCGCGGTGTCGGTCAGGTTTCCGTTCGCATCGCAGTATTGCCACAGCACCTGGCGGTGAGACATCAAGCGGTCAAGCGTCTCCTTGTCCGCGTAGTAGCAGCCTTCGCCGTGGGCAATGGGCACGCGGAGAATTTTTCCCGCGGGAATTTTGCTCGTGAACGGCGAGTCGGGTGTGGCGGTTTTCAGGTAAATATGTTCGCAGTGAAATTGCAGATCGCGGTTGCGGATAAGCGCGCCGGGCAGCAGGCCGGCCTCGGTGAGTACTTGGAAGCCGTTGCAAATACCGAGAACGAGGCCGCCGTTATCGGCAAATTGTTTCACTGCCTGCATGACGGGGCTGAACCGCGCAATCGCGCCGCAGCGCAGATAGTCGCCGTAACTGAAGCCGCCGGGCACGATGACGGCGTCCGCGTCGCCGAGGGAATTTTCCTTGTGCCAGATGTAGCGCGCGGAATGGCCCAGCAACCGGACGGCGTGGATGGCGTCCTGGTCGCAATTGCTGGCGGGAAATTGTAGCACTGTAAAGTTCATAGTCAGTAGTCAGCAGTCAGTAGTCAGTAGCAAGGGTTCGAGCATCACAGCTACGAACCACTGACTACTGACTGCGGACAATTCATTCGATTTCCAGTTTATAATCTTCGATGACCGGGTTGCTCAAAAACTTGTGCGCCGCATCGTTCAATGCCTGCTGGGCGGCGGCCTTGTCCGCGCCGGGCGCGAGGTCAATCTCGATGTACTTGCCGATGTGGACGCCGGTGACGCCCTTGTAACCCATTTGTTCGAGGGCGTTCTGGACGGTTTTGCCCTGCGGATCCAGCACGGCCTTCTTGGGGGTGATGACAATTTTCGCTTTCATTCGCGCGCGAAAATTTTGGGGAAACAAGGCACCGGAAGCGAGCCAAAAAGCATTCCTGAAGCGAATCCCGCACAGAAGACTTGAAACTTTGCGCAATTCATCCATTGTTGCCTCATGTCAGACCACACGATGACTTTCCAGCTCAAAGACATCCGTAAGAGCGTTGATCCCTGCACCATTGTCATCTTCGGCGCTAGCGGCGACCTCACCGCGCGCAAGTTGATTCCCGCCTTTTACCATCTGTTCAAGGACAAGCTGATGCCGCCGACTTTTCGGATTGTGGGCTTTGCGCGGCGCGAAAAGACAGACGACTCGTGGCGGCAGGAATTGCGGACGGCGCTCGACCAGTTTTCCCGGACGAAACCCGTTGACGAAACGGTCTGGAAGGAATTTGCCGCGAATGTTTTTTATTGCCGGGGCGACCTCGCCGAAGCCGCAGACTACAAAAAACTTGAGGAACTGCTGACCTCGTTTGGCAGCGGGCCGTTGCGTGAAAACCTGCTGTTTTATCTCGCGACGCAGCCGAGCCAGTTTGGCCAGGTGATCGAGGAGCTGCATCGCGCCGAGTTGCTTCACAAGGAAGGCGCCGGCTGGCAGCGCATCGTCGTGGAAAAACCTTTCGGCCACGACCTCGCGTCCGCGCAGGTGCTCAACCGCGAACTGACGCGCTACGCGAACGAAAACCAAGTCTGCCGCATTGACCATTACCTCGGCAAGGAGACGGTGCAGAACATCCTGATGTTCCGCTTTTCCAACTCGGTTTTCGAGACGCTCTGGAACCGCAATTCCGTGGACCACGTCCAGATCACCGTCAGCGAAACACTCGGAGTGGGCGAGCGCGGCGGTTATTACGAGGAGGCCGGTGCGCTGCGCGACATGGCACAAAACCATATGCTGCAGGTGCTATCGCTCATCGCGATGGAGCCGCCAGTGTCGCTCGAAGCTGAATCTGTCCGCGACGAGAAGGTGAAGCTGCTCAAATCCATCCGCCCGATCACGCCTGACGATGTGGCCAAACAGGTGGTGCGCGGCCAATATTTCGCCGGCCTCGTGAACGACCAGCCACGCCCCGGTTACCGGCAGGAACCCAAGGTGAAAACGGATTCCAACGTCGAAACCTATGTCGCAATCAAGCTCTTCATAGACAACTGGCGCTGGAGCGGCGTTCCGTTTTATTTGCGCACCGGAAAGAACCTGCCGATGAGCGCGAGCGAAGTGCGGATTCAATTCCGCCCCACACCGAATGTGCTGTTCGCCGCGCAATGTGGAAACCATCTTGATGCCAATGCGCTCACGCTGCGCCTGCAGCCGAACGAGGGGATTTCGTTGCGGTTCAACGGCAAGGTTCCCGGCATGAGCCTCGGCGTGCGGCCCGTGCGGATGCATTTCAGCTACGGAGCGGAATTTGGCGCCTACACGCCGGAGGCCTATGAGCGGCTGCTGCTCGAAGCGATGGCTGGCGACGCGACTCTTTTCATCCGCCGCGACGAAGTGGAGACCGCGTGGGGCATCGTGGACTCCATCCGCGCGAGCTGGGAAGGCAAGCCGCTGACGAACCGGGAATTTTACGCGGCGGGAACATGGGGACCGGTGGCGGCGGAAGATTTGCTTGCCCAAAGCGGCCACGTCTGGCGCGACCCGCAGGTGATCAAATGATTTTTTGATATACGATTTACGATTGACAGTGATTCAGTTGCCATTTTATGTCCGAATACAAGGCCACAATCAAATGGCAGCGAACGAGTCCGGATTTTCCCAAGGGCAAGTATTCGCGAGAACATACGTGGACATTTGACGGCGGCGTCACCGTCCCAGCGTCGCCCTCGCAGCACATCGTGCCCGCGCCATGGTCGAATCCAGCCTGCGTGGATCCCGAAGAAGCCTTCGTCGCAGCGATTTCAAGCTGTCACATGCTTACGTTTCTTTTTCTGGCCTCAAAGCAGGGATTTCAAATTGACAGCTATGAAGATGAAACCGTTGGCGTGCTGACCAAAAATGAAAGAGGCGTGCCGTGGGTCAGTCTGGTTACGCTCAATCCACAGATTGTTTATAGTGGTGACAAACTGCCCGCGCCGTCGGATGAAAAACAGTTGCATCATTTGGCGCACGAGCAATGTTTCATCGCGAATTCGATTAAAACCGAGGTTGTCGTTCATTCCAAATAGAACGATTCCGTTCCTGTGAAAGATTTTGAACTGATTTCCTTTGCCAATGCCGATGAACTGGCTTCGCGTGCCGCTGGCGCATGGCTGGACGAAATCGTGGCGGCCAATGGCGCGGGCAAAATGCATTGCGTCGCACTTTCCGGCGGTCGCATCACGCAAAAATTCTTCGCCGCAACCGTTGAGGAGGCTAGATTGCGGAAAATCGGGGACGGCGGCACGCCGTCCCTCCCGGCGAACGTCCATTTTTTCTGGGCGGACGAGCGTTGCGTCCCGCCCGATGATCCGGAAAGCAATTTCAAGCTGGCAAACGACCTTTTGTTCGCACCGTTGAAAATCCCGGCAGGCCAGGTTCATCGCATTCGCGGCGAAGAACCGCCTGACAAGGCGGCTGCGTTGGCGACGACTGAAATAATTCGCATTGTTCCAACTACTTCTCCCTCTCCCCGACGAGGAGAGGACCAGGGTAAGAAGGCCAGCATTTCAAATTCAAAACCCCTCTCCCCGACCCTCTCCCCGTTTGGGCGGGGAGAGGAAGTTGATACGCTGCCGGCGCTGGATTTGATTTTTCTGGGCATGGGTGAGGATGGCCACGTTGCGTCGCTGTTTCCCGGCGCGCCGCCCGAAATTTTGAATTGCACCGACCCGTTTCTGGCCATTGAAAATTCGCCCAAGCCGCCACCGCGCCGGATTTCATTGAGCTATGCCGCCATCACCGCCGCAACAGAGGTCTGGGTACTGGTTTCGGGTGCGGGCAAGGAGGCGGCATTGCGGGAATCGCTACGCCCCGATGGCCAGACACCCTTGGCGCATGTGCTTCAATCGCGTTCGAACGTCAGCATTTTCAGCGATATTCGTTTGTAACCAAACGGTGAATAAGTCGCTTTCCACCTGAAAAATGGTTGAAAATCAAGGGAATTAGCAGGTTTCCAGCGTGGGATTATCGCGGGTTAAACACCCGATTGAGAATATATGAAAAAAACTTCAAATATTTTGAACCAAATGACAACGAGTTGCGTCTGAACATTCAGCGAACGAAGATTTCGCTGTCCGTTTAGGGTTGGCATAGAGGTTTTGCTCGCGGCGCGGCTCGGACAGCGCCCCCAAGTTGGTCGCGTCGCCCTTCTGAGCGCCTGGGTGAAGGCGTATAAACCTCGTCATCAAGAGAGGCCGGACGAAAGTCCGGCCTTTCGTTTTTCCGGAATTCCGCATTGATTGAGCCTCAAAAAAAGTCCAAGCTTCCCGACGCATGAAACATCAGCTCGATTTCGAGAAGCCGATCATCGAACTGCAAGCCAAGCTGGAGGAATTGCGCCAGCACCCGGAAAAGCACTCGCTCGGCGTCAGTTTCGAGGAGGAAATCCAGCTCATCGAGAAAAAGCTGATGGAAACCCGGCGGCACATCTTCTCCAATCTCACCGCCTGGCAGCGCATCCAACTCGCGCGCCATCCCAAACGGCCTTATACGCAGGATTATATCAACAGTTCGTTCTCAGATTTCCAGGAATTGCACGGCGACCGGCTTTTTGCCGAGGACCGCGCGATGGTCGGTGGTTTTGCGAAATTGGGTGAACACCGCGTTGTGGTCATCGGCACGCAAAAGGGCCGCGACACCAAGGAAAACATTCTGCGCAATTTCGGTTCCGCGCATCCTGAAGGTTACCGCAAGGCGCTGCGCTTGATGCGGCTCGCGAACAAATTCAGCCTGCCCATCGTCACGCTCATTGACACGGCGGGGGCGTATCCCGGCGTGGGCGCGGAGGAGCGCCACATCGCCGAGGCCATCGCCGTCAATCTGCGCGAGATGATGCTACTGGAAGTGCCCATCATCGCCGCGGTCATCGGCGAGGGCGGGTCGGGTGGCGCGCTCGGCATCGGAGTGGCCGACCGCGTGTTGATCCTGGAAAACGCCTATTATTCCGTCATCAGCCCGGAAGGCTGCGCAGCGATTTTGTGGAAGGACCGCGCCAACGCCGCCAAGGCCGCCGCCGCGCTGAAAATCACCGCGAATGATCTGCTCGGACTCAAACTCGTGGACGAAATCATTCCCGAACCGCTGGGCGGCGCGCACACCGACCATACCATAGCGGCGGCGAACCTGAAAACTCATTTACTCAAGCATCTGGGAGTGATTCTTGCGCTGCCGATTTCCGAACGGTTGAAAAAGCGTTACGAAAAATTCCGCGCGCACGGGCATTTTAACGAAATAGCCGAGCCGGCCGGAAACGGCGTTGTTCCCATCGCCGCACCCGTTTAATCCGCCGTGCTGTATCCATTCATCTTCCAGCCCATATTCAAGGAACGCATCTGGGGCGGACGCGAACTGGAACGGCTTTACGCCAAACGATTGCCGCCCGGCAAACCCATCGGCGAATCGTGGGAAATCAGCGACCGGCCGGGCGACGCCAGCGTGATAGCCAACGGCGCGCTCGCCGGAAAAACCCTCCGCTGGCTGATGGAAAATCACGCAGCGGAAATTCTCGGTGACGCGAAACCGGCGTCGGAAGGCCGCTTTCCACTGCTTTGCAAAATTCTCGATGCGCGGGAAAAATTGTCACTGCAAGTCCATCCGCCGGCAGCGAAGGCAGCGGAGCTGAATGGCGAACCGAAGACCGAAATGTGGTACATCGCCGATGCCGCGCCGGATGCGAGCCTTTTCGTTGGCCTCAAACGCGGCGCGACGCGAGTGGAATTTGAGAAGAAAATTTTCGACGGCAGCGTGGCGGATTGTTTTCACCGCATCCAGGTGCGCGCGGGTGACTCGATGTTTCTGCCCAGCGGCCGTGTGCATGCCATCGGCGATGGGCTTGTGATTTTTGAGATTCAGCAAAATTCGGACACGACGTACCGCGTCTTCGATTGGAACCGCGTCGGGTTGGACGGCAAACCGCGCGAATTGCACATCGCGCAATCGCTCGCCAGCATTGATTTCAATGATTTTGAGCCGAAGCTGGCGGAGACGAAATTCACCGCTGAAGGAAAAATTCAGAAGCGGACACTAGTGAATGACCCGCTGTTCAACGTCGAAACCTGGAAGCTGAAATCCGGCGCGGGTGGTCTGCTGAAACCGGAAAAACTTCAAATTATCGCGGTGACGGCTGGCGAAATTGAAATCAAGAGCGGTTCAACAGCGGCAACATTGTCCGCCGGCCAGTTTAGCCTGATTCCGGCAAGCCTGAAACAGACGGAGATCCTGGCGAAGTCAGACGCGGCGTTGTTGCGTGTCGAGGCGAATTGATTTCACCACAAAGTTCCGGGCGACGGTTTGTGGTGCAACACCTTTTCGCGCTGGAGAAATTCCTCCGCCATGCATTCGCGAATCTTACCTTTTTCAACCGGAGTTGCCTTTGCCAATTCGGCGACATATTTTGTTTCGATTGATTCGGAAGTCATGGTTCTTTTGCCCTGCAAAAACCTGCGGTAGCCATCAGCGACGAATTTGTTCTTCATGGCCTGTCAATTCAGCGACAAATCGTCCGGCATCTGCGCGAGCAATTTGTTCTTCCAGCCGCCCTTGTTCTTGACGATTTTCTGCCAGAGCGTTTCGGGCGGCGTTTCAAACACGAGTTCCAGCGACGCGGGAAACGTCAGCCACGATTTGCGTTTCATTTCCATTTCAAGCTGGCCGGGCGACCAGCCGGCATAGCCCGCGAACATCTTGACCTTTTTCACGGGAGAAAATGACTCGCCGATTTCCAGCAAATCGTCGAGCGAATGGCCGAGAGCGAGATTCGGAAACACGTTGGCGTCTGGAATGAAATTGTCCGAGTGCAAAAAACTCAACGCCGTCGGCTGCACCGGTCCTCCGAGGAACAGCGGTGATTCCTTGAGAGTGTCGGGCAAGTCAGCCACCATAACCTCGCCGACCTTGTTGCCGGCGGCGCGGTTCAGGACGAGGCCGAATGCGCCCTCGGCATTATGCTGGCAGACGAGGACGACCGTGCGGTGAAAAAACGAGCCGCTCAAACCACCGCCGTCCAGCAGCAGCTTGCCTTTGAGATATTTTCCAGACGCGCTCATCGCTAAGGCCAATGTGCATCAGGAATGCGAGATTGGCAACCGGTGAAAATTTCAGGTAGTGCCTTAATTTGATTGCAGGGCAAGACGCAAGAAGCGGACTCAGACGACTCGTCACCTCGTCGCCTACAAATCCGGACACCGCGAAATTTTCCGGCCTATTTGCCGAACGGAAGGAGGTCCCTGAAACTTGAGGGGTGTTCAAGCGCCTCAAATGGAAATTCAACCATCACCGCCGCCTCGAAAAAATCGTTGTATTGCGATGACGACGAGTTCCACAGACCCCGGACAACGTAGCGGAAATCGCTGCCTGTTTTTCTGTAGAGTGGAAATTCGGCGAGGACCTGGCGGCGCAGGCCGGGCAACCCGCCGCTTTGCCCGACAGAGTATTCGATGAACGCATCCGGGTTGGCCGCCAGCCGAGCACCACCGTATCGCGTCCAATGCACGTCGGTATCCGCGCCGCTGAAGGCTTCTTCCAAGCCACCGGCCACGGTCGGCCCCAGGGTGAAATGAATTTTGCCGGGGGAACCGTTTGTGGCCGCGCCGGGACGCCAGTTCAACCACGGCCAGTAGAAACCCGCGTTCAGCCGGATGCCACCCGCCGTTGTCGGCTTGCCGCCGGCGGGCTTGTAGGGAATGGCTGAATGGTCAATCTCCGCCAATGTGTCTGGAACGAGCGCCGCTCCGAGAAAGTTGGTACCTTCCTTCAATTCATCCCGCCAGGACTGCGGACGATAGTAGAATTTCACGCCCGCCATCCACGTGTCCCTGCCGCCGCCAAGGCTGGTGTGTTCATAGCCCGCGCGGAACCGGTAGAAAAGCTCCTGATTGTCCGTCAGATCATTTGTGAAGCTGTCCGACAGAAAATCCGCCATGATCGAGCGCATGGCCGCCTGAGAAGGCGCGGTGGTGTTTGGGGTGATGACTGTTTCTGGAACAGCGTTTGTGATGGCATTGGTGGGAGCCGCATTGGTATCGGCGGCGGAGAGGACCGGAGCGGGGGGTGGCAGATTGGTTTCAGGCACCTCGGGAGGATTTGTTTCGACGGGCGAGGGTGTCGCCAGAACAACGGGCGGATTGGTCGGCACCACTTCCGCGATCACGTTTGTGGCGGGGGCATTAGTCTGCACGGCCTCAACTACCGGCGGCGGGTTCGAGCCAAGCGACGGTGCAACCGGCGGCGGACTGGAGACAGGCGACGGAGCCACCGGCTTGGGCTCATTCACAAAAACAGCCAACAAACCCACCAAGCCAATCAAAAACAGAAGCGCGATAATACCGTTTTTCTTGTTCATACGAACAATCTGCCGTAAAGCTGCCTCTCAACTTCAGACCAACGACTTCGCTTTTTTCACAATTGCGGCGGCGTCTATGCCGAAGTGCGCGAGCAGTTCCTCGGCCTTGCCGGAACGCGGCAGGCCGTTCACCGCCAGCTTGTGGACTTTGACGCCGTCCGCGCTCAATTCGCCAGCGACCGCGTCGCCCAGTCCGCCTTCGGAATAATGATCTTCGACAGTGATGACGGTGTTGTTGGTCTTTTGCGCGGCGGCGAGAATTTCCTTTTTGCCGAGCGGCTTGATGCTGTAAGCGTCAATGACCGTGATACCGATGCCTTCGGCCTTGAGCGCTTCGGCGGCCTTGAGCGCTTCGTGCAGCGTCACGCCGGCGGCGACGACGGTGACCTTGTCGCCGGCGTTCTGGCGCACCACCTTCGCGCCTCCAACCGGGAATGATTCGTCGTTGCTGTAAATGACCGGGGATTTCGGGCGCGACGTGCGGAGGAAATGGACTCCCTTCGAGAGCGCCATCTGTTCAAGCAATTTTTCCGTGCTGACTGCGTCGCTCGGATACAGGACAACGCTGCCGACAACCGCGCGCATCATCGCCAGGTCCTCCAGGCCCATTTGAGTCGGGCCGTCCTCGCCGATGCTGACGCCGACGTGCGAGCCGACGAGTTTCAGATTCGCCTGCGAAATGCCCGCCACGCGAATCTGGTCGGCGGCGCGGGTAAAGAACGTGGCAAACGTGGACACGAACGGCACCTTGCCGCGCGTGCCGAAGCCCGTGGCCACGCCGACCAGGTTTTGTTCGGCGATGTAACATTCGGTGGAGCGTTCGGGGAATTTTTTGAAAAATTTGTCGGCGTAGGTCGAATTTTTCGTGTCGCCGTCCAACGCGACAATGCGCTGGTCCACTTCGCCAATGCGCGCCAGCGCAATGCCGTAGGCCTCGCGGGTGGCGACCTTGTCGCCAAGTTTGTAATTGAGCGGGGGATAACCGGCGGGCGCGGTGTTGTCCGGCGCAGGCAACTGGTTCGGCGCGAAAATCGGCACGCCGACGCCGGATTTTGAACTCGGCTGAAGCTCGGCAATGGCTCTGGCTGCTTCTTCCGTGTTCAACGGTTTGCCGTGCCAGCCGTCCTGGTCCTGCAAAAAGGAAACGCCGGCACCCTTGTAAGTCTTGGCGATGATGGCGAGCGGTTTGTCGTCAAGGCCGACACCGCTCAACACCTCGACAAGTTCCTCGATGTCGTGGCCGTCCACAACTTCAACGCGCCAGCCAAAGGCGTCAAATCGTTTTGCGTACACGCCGATGTCGTGGCCGAATGCCGTCGCCTCGCTTTGACCGAGGCGGTTTGCATCCACAATGGCGATCAAATTGTTCAGCTTGTAAATGCCGGCAAACGATGCGGCCTCCCAGACCGAGCCTTCGGCGATCTCGCCGTCGCCGAGCAGGACGTAGGTGTTATAATCCAATTTGTCGAGTCGCGCGGCGAGCGCCATGCCCGCGCCTACGCTCAAGCCCTGTCCGAGCGAGCCGGTTGCCACGTCCACGAACGGCAGCCGCAGCGTGGGATGGCCTTCAAAGTTGGATCCAAATTTGCGCAACGTCAACAGTTCACTGGCGGGGAACAAGCCGGTTTCCGCCCACGCGGCGTAGAGCAGCGGCGCGGCGTGGCCCTTGGAAAGGATGAACCGGTCGTTATTGTAATAGTGCGGGTTCTTCGCATCGTAACGCATGTGGCCGAAAAACAGCGTGGCCACGATGTCCGCCGCCGAGCAGCAGGAAGTGGGATGGCCGCTGCCCGCCGCAGTGGTGGAAGTGATGGAGTGAATTCGCAATTGGTTTGCGATGCCCTTTAAAAGTTCGATGTCGGTCTCAATCATGGAACGCGCAGTCTAGACGGGAAGCGCCAAAAGCCAAGACTGAAATTGTGCCAAGTGTGTTACTGCGGCAGCGCGTGGCCGGGAATCGAGCAGGTTGGCGCCTGGCCAACAGCATTTATAGTATAAGTGCCGCCGGACGGGCAGACGGGTATAACCTCGTCCTTGAAATACGGCAGCAAATCCTGAGCGGTCGGGATTGAATCCTCCGGCTTGCTGTATTCCAGCGCCCACTGCAATTTGGCCGCATCAATCAGCTTGAGATTGGCGATGCAGGCGTTGCGTTCGATCATCGCCTGCGATTGCGCCTGCTGAACGACGGTGCTGGCCTGCCGGCTGGCGGCGTCCCATTGTTGCAACCGCTGCTGCTGCTGCTGCGCGACTGCACCGAGGGTGGCCAGTTGTTGTGCCAATTGCTGGTTTGCCTGTTGCAACCGGTTGGTTTCGTTTTTCAACTGGGTGAGGGCTTGGAACAGGTTCTGATTTTCCCTGCGCAAACGGTCACCCTCCGCACCCTGCGCTGCGGCGGCGGAAGCCTGGAACTGTTCCAAGTCCGCGCGCGCCTGTGACGCCTCGTGCTGCGCCGTATCGCGCGCGACAATCGCGGCGGCCCTCTGCTGGTTGGCCTTAAAAAGCATGACCTCGCCCATCACCAGCAGCGCGAGGCACAACCAGAGAAACCAGCGTTTCAGATTCATGGCTGGTTCCTTTTCGCCGTTTCAAGGGCTGCCGTCAAATACGAAATGAATTTGGAAAATGGATTCCGACCGGCCCAAAGTTCGGATCGACGCGAGCGTCCGCGAACGTGACGCGCCTGCATTCGATTTTGACGTGGCGCATCCGGTTGCAACCTTTTCAGTGAAGAAACGTCTAACTTCATATTCATGAAAACAATTCCTCTTCAACTTCAGGTTCACGCGCTTGCGATTCTGGCCATGCTGGCTTGCTTTGCGCCGGACATCGGCCGCGCGGCGGAACCGTTGCAACCGATACGCGTCTCCGACAATGGGCATTATTTTGTCAAGGCGGACGGCACACCGTTCTTCTGGCAAGCGGATACGGCATGGAGCATTTTCGATCATCCAAAACCTGCGGACGTGGATGTTTATCTGAAGGACCGCGCCGCCAAGGGGTTTAACGTGATTCAAGGCGTCATTGCCCTCTGGGACTATACCCGACACACCAATTGCGACGGTGAGCTTCCCTTTGTAAACGGCGATCTCGGCCAGATCAATGAGGCGTTCTACAAGAATGTAGATTCAATCCTCGACAAGGTCGAAGCGCATGGAATGTATATGGCCATCCTTCCCTACTGGCACAAAAATGCCGGCGACAGGCTGGGAACCAGCGGCACACCGGAAAAGATGCAAGCCTACTGCAAGTTCCTGGCGCAACGTTATGCCCGGCGGAACGTCTTCTGGATTCTCGGCGGCGACTCGACCGCGGATGGCGAGGCTGGTGAGAAAATCCAGCACATCACCGATCTGGAAGCCCAGGGACTGATCGAAGGCGCCAAGGCAGCCGGTGTTGACAAGATCATGATCAGCTACCATCCCACCGGGCGGCAAAGCTCGTCGTTCTGGTTTCATGATTCGCCGTGGCTTGACTTCAATGCGATCCAGTCCGGGCATTTCATCCACTCAACCAACTTCCGGCTCGTCGCCAATGATTTCGCGAAGACTCCCGCCAAGCCCACGCTCGACATGGAGCCGGGCTACGAAAACATCACCGACGGCCTCGTTCGCAACAGGACGAACGCCGTGCGCATCACCGCCACTGACGTGCGGCGCTCGGCTTATCTGGCGGTTTTTGCAGGCGCGGCGGGCCACAGCTACGGTTGCGGCGAGGTTTATGAATTCTGGTCGCCCGAAACCCGCGGGCCGTTGCCCGGCTGGGGCGCGGGCCTGCCGTGGCGCAAATCGCTAAAACTGCCCGGTTCGAGCCAGGTGCAATATGTCCGTCACCTGATTGAATCGCGCCCGATGCTCGACCGCATCCCGGATCAATCACTCCTTGCCGAAGGAGACTTGCCGGTGTTGGAACGCGTTGAAGCCACCCGTGCCGACGACGGCAGCTATGCATTCATCTACACTGCCGACGGGAAACCGTTCCAGGTGCAAACCAGCAAGCTGTCCGGCGAGAAACTTGTCGCGTGGTGGTATGACCCGCGAACCGGCAAGGCAAAAAAGATTGGCCATATCGCCAAAACTGACACGCGCGAGTTCACTCCGCCGTCCAGCGGCATCGGCCACGACTGGGTGTTAGTACTGGATGACACCGCCAAAAAGTTTCCGCCACCGGGCAAACGGCGCGGTGCTTGAAGCCATCGGCAGCTTCAAAAAATCATTGCTTTGCTGAAAGGATGGGTGGACAATCACCTGCACAATCCCTGCTTATGAAAAGTGCCATTCATGCCGCATTTACTTTTGTGGCGACCGTGCTGCTTCTACCTCAAATTGTTGCCGCCGACACCGTCATCCTGCACGAAGCGGACGAAGTCATCCCGACCTACAAGTCTGGCCCGCCCGAACCAAACCCGATGTTTTATTTTGGACGCGATTCACAGGGCGCGGAGGGCCGCATTTATCCGTATCCTCTTTACGACAATCTCACCAACGTCCGCGGCGAGCAGTCGTATCACCTCATTTACCTAGAAAACGAATATATCAAAGTCGACATCGCGCCGGAGATTGGCGGAAAACTTTTCTCGGCGGTGGACAAATCGGACAACTACGACTTCGTCTACCATCAGCACGTCATCAAGCCCGCGCTCATCGGCCTCATCGGCGCGTGGATTTCCGGCGGCATCGAATGGAACATCCCTCATCATCACCGCGCGAGCACGTTCCTGCCGGTGCAATACCGCACGGAGTCAAACGCGGACGGCAGCAAGACCGTCTGGGTGGGCGAACTCGAACCACGCCAGCGCATGGCTTGGGCGGTCGGCTACACATTACGTCCGGGCAGTTCTGTGCTCGAATGTTCCGTGCGCATCATCAATCGCACGCCTCTCCCGAACTCTATGCTTTGCTTCGCCAACCTGGCCGTGAATGCCAATGAAAATTACCAGATCATCTTCCCGCCGGACACGCAGTGGGTGACGTATCATTTCAAGCGCGATTTCGCCGCGTGGCCGGTTGCCAGCGGACTTTACAACGGCAATGATTTCGGCGCGGGCACCGACGTGAGCTGGTATAAAAACCATCAGAACGCCAACTCCATGTTCGCCTGGAATTATACAGACGATTTTTACGCCGGTTATGACCATGGCAAAAATGCCGGCACCATGAGCATCGCCGACCATCACATCGTGCCTGGCAAGAAATTCTGGACGTGGGGCAACGGCCCGCGTGGCAGGATGTGGGACAACATCCTCACCGACACCGACGGCCCGTATATTGAATTGATGGTCGGCGCCTATTCGGACAACCAGCCGGATTATTCATGGTTGCAACCTTTCGAGGAACGCTCCTTTCAGATGAACTGGTATCCATTCCGCGACATCGGCGGCGTGAAGAACGCGAACCTCGAAGCCGCCGTGAATCTCGAAGTCACCAACGGTCTGGCCAAGTTTGGCTTCTGCACGACCAAGGAGTTTCCGCGCGCTACCGTCAGACTCATGGCGGGCGACAAAATTGTTCTCGAAGAAAAGATTTCCATCAATCCGGCCAAGCCCTACACAAATCAGATCGTCGTTCCCGCCGGCGTGGATGAACACGACGTGCGCGCTTCGCTTTCCATCGGCGACCGTGAACTCGTCGCGTATTCGCCGGTGCGTTTGATCCCCATGCCGCGACCCGCCATCGTCACGCCACCGCCCGCGCCGGACACATTCACGAACGACGAGGAACTTTATCTTGCCGGCCTGCGCATTGACCAGTTCCACGATCCAGCGCATGATCCCGATCCGTATTGGGATGAAGTCTTGAAGCGCGATCCGGGCGACAGCGCGGCGAACACCGGCCTTGGCTTGCTGGATCTGCGCAACGCGAAGTTTGCCTCCGCCGAGCAGCATTTCCGCAAGGCGCTGGAGCGGCTCACCGCGAAATACACCACGCCCAAAAATGCCGAGCCGCTTTATTGCCTTGGCGTCGCACTCGCAGCGCAAGGCAAGACCGACGAAGCCTTCGACACTTTTTACAAGGCCGCGTGGAGCCAGGAATGGAAGTCGCCCTCTTATTTTTCGCTCGCGGAGATTGCCTCGGCGCGCGGTGATTTTGTTGCCTCGCTGAATTACGCGAACAGTTCGCTCGACGCCAACACGCTCAACGTCCGCGCCTACGGTCTGAAAATTGCCGCGCTGCGTCATCTCGGTCGCGTAAAGGAAGCGCAGGAAACCCTCGAATTCGCGATACAAAAGACCGATCCGCTGGACGTTCGCCTCATGACCGAACAATGGTTTCTCACTCGCGACAAATCCGTCGCAAGCCAGTTGTTCAAGACGCTCAACGCGTTTCCCGCGACGGCGCAGGAAATCGCCGCCGAATATTCCGATGCCGGTCTTTGGAGCGATGGCGCGGAAGTTCTGGTGCAATCCGTAGCTGACGCGCCCGACAAATCCAAGATTTCGCCGATGGTTTATTATTACCTCGGTGATTTCGCCGATAAACTTGGCGACACCACGAAAGCCGCCGGCTACCGCCAGCAGGCGATGGCGCAATCGCCAGAATATGTCTTCCCGTTCCAGTCTGAAGCCATCGGCATGCTGCGCCGCGCGATGACCGCGAACCCGTCGGACGCCCGCGCACCGTATTATCTTGGCAATCTGGTATTCGACTGGCAGCCGGACGAGGCGGTTGCGCTTTGGGAAATATCTGCCGCACTTGACCCGAATTTTCCGATTGTCTGGCGCAATCTGGCACAGCCCTGGTCGCACAAGGACGATAATGTGTCGCGAGCAAAAGCGATTGCCTATCTCGAAAAAGCGGTTGCGCTGCCCAATCCCTATCCGGACCATTTTGCGGAGCTCGATTCTCTTTATCAGGCTGCAGGCGCGCCCGTGGAAAAACGTCTCACACTGCTGGAGCAACACCAGTCGGTCGTCGTGCAAAAGGACGAAGGTCTGGCAGCATTGATTGGGCTTAAAACTTTCGCTGGAAAACCCGACGAAGCCATCGCGTTGCTGGAAGGCCGGACGTTCAGCCTGTGGGAGGGCGGGACGCGCTTCAACACCGGCGAAGCCTGGGCGGACGCGCATCTTGTTCGCGGCTTACAACGCTTCAACGCGAAACAGTTCAGCGACGCGCTCGCCGATTTCGAGGCTGCGCTCAAGCCGCCGGCGAATCTGCGCGCCGAACAACCCGGCGGAACGCTTCAGTCGGAACTAGCCTATTGGATTGGCTGCGCGAACGAGGCGCTCGGCAATTCGGACCAAGCCCGCCAGTCGTGGATCACCGCCACCGTTACGAACGTGCCGGCCACTGGCAACCGCCGCGGCAACCAGCTCGCTGCGCGTGCCTCGCGCTATTTTCAGGCGCTTGCGTTTCAGAAACTCGGCCAGAACGACAAGGCCGAACCCATCTTCCAAGAGCTCGTGGATGCCGGAACAGCCGCGCTCAATTCCAACGGTGATGACACACCATCCTTTTCACCACAGCCCGCAAACTTGCGTACCGCAAACGCTCATTACCTTGCCGGCCTCGGTTACGCCGGTCTTGGCGAAAATGAAAAAGCCCGCGCGGAATTTTCCGCCGCGCTCGCGGCTGCGCCCGATCATCTCCCCTCCAAGGTGGCCTTGGAACAATTGTGATTTCCCGACTTGTTTCTATGCCTTCGGCAGTTGTGAATTTTCCGCCGCCGTCTTTATCGCCTCCAACTCCTCCCAGCGTGAGTAGAGCTTTAAAACGTTTTTCTTCGCTGTCTCCAGGTCTTCTGTAAGCTGATTCACCTGTGTCGCGTGGGTGCGGAAAAAATCCGGATTGGAAAACAAACCCTCGATGCGCGCGACTTCCGCCTCGACCGCGTGAATTTGCGCCTCGATTCCTTCCAGCTCACGCGCTTCATTGAACGATAATTTGCGCGGCTTTGTGGATTTTGGCGTGGCGACTACTCGTGCCGCTGTTTTGTTCGTGGATATGATGGCGGCGCTCTGCCGGGCCGACGCTGCCTCCGCCTTCTGTTTCTTCTCCAGATAATAATCGTAGTCGCCGACGCTGTGATGGATTTTTCCGTCGCCCTCAAACGCGAGGATATCCGTGCAGACGCGGTTGAGAAAATATCGGTCATGACTGACGACGCAAGTCACGCCGGGAAATGCGATTAAAGCCTCCTCCAGCACGCGCAATGTCGGCAGATCCAAATCGTTTGTCGGCTCGTCGAGGATGAGGAAGTTGCCGCCGCTTTTCAAAATGCGCGCGAGCAGCAGGCGGCTGCGCTCGCCGCCGGAAAGTTTTTTCACCTGCGTCAGGATGCGCTCGTCGGCAAACAAAAACCGCTTCAGATACGAACGCACTGACAGTTTCGCGTCGCCCCATTGCACGAACTCGGTGCCATCGGCAACCTCGTCGAGCACCGTGCGTTCCTCGTTCAATTGCAGCCGCCCTTGGTCCACGTAATTGAACTTCGTAAGCTGGCCGGTCTTCACCGTGCCTTCCGTGGGCGCAAGCTGGCCGATGACGATTTTCAGCAGCGTGGTCTTGCCGAGGCCGTTCCGTCCGCACACGCCGACGCGCTTGCCATTTTCAAACGTGAAATTAAAACCGGAAAATAATCTCTTCCCGGCGATTTCCATGCCGAGGTTGCTGACTTCCACGGTGCGGTTGCCGAGTTGCGGGGGCGGTGGAATGACAAGCTCTACATCCTCCTCTATCACTGGTCCGTCCTTCGCCGCCTCGTCGTAGTAACGCTCGAAACGATCCTTCTGCTTGCTGCGCTGCGCGCGCGGCCCCTGCCGCACCCACGCGAGTTCCTTCTTCAGAAACATCTGGCGCTTGTGCTCAACGGTGGCATCGGCAGCCTGGCGCTCGGCCTTGTCCAGCAGGTAATCGGTGTAGTTGCCGGCGTGCGAAAAAAACTTCCCGTCGCACAGTTCCAGGATGGTGGTGGCGACGCGATCCAAAAAATAGCGGTCGTGCGTGACGACGAGAAACGTGCCGCCGAAAGTTTCGAGAAACTCCGCGACCCACTCGATGGATTCCGGGTCGAGATGGTTGGTCGGCTCGTCGAGCATCAGGAAATCCGGCCGTGAAACAACCGCCCGGCACATCGCCACGCGGCGTTTTTCGCCACCGGAAAGCGATTCGATGCGCCGGTCGCCGGCGGGACAATTCAAGTGCGACATCGCCACCTCGATGCGCCGGTCCAGCGTCCAGCCTTCGAGTGCGGCAATGCGATGCTCCAGATGCTCGTGGCGTTTAGAGTCATGCGGCAGCGATTCAAATTCGGCGATGAGGTTGAGAACGTGCTGCGCGCCGTCACGGACGTTTTCATGAACACTTTTCGCCGCATCGAGCATGAAATCCTGCGGAAGGTAGCTGGCAACCAGTTCGCGCTGCCGGGAAATTTCGCCGCTGTCCGGCGACTGCAAGCCGGCGAGGATTTTAAGGAACGTCGTCTTGCCGCAGCCGTTGCGCCCGACGAGGCCAATACGGTCACCTTCCTGGATGCCAAGCGTAATGTCGTCAAGAATGGCGTGCTCATTGTAGCGCACGGTGACTTCGGAGGCGGAAAGGATGGTGGACATTTCAATTTAAAACGTTAACGAACACACAATCAAATTTATCAGAACGTAAACAGCAACAAAGACTAAGTTTTCGGCTGAAACGATTTTTTACACGAGCAGATGTTGACCTCATAAATTGAAAGTGGCAAAGGGCTTTCGGCTGTGACATTCTGCGTCCATGACGCGCACGGAAAAGCTACTGGCCGAACTCATCGCGCTGCCCAGTGTGAACCCGGCCTTTCTACCGCCGCGCCATCCGCACGCCGGCGAGAAGCGCGTCGCGGATTTTCTCGCCGTTGTCGCCGCGCGCGCCGGACTTGAAATAGAATTTCAGAAAGTCTTGCCCGGACGTCCCAATCTCATCGCGCGCTTGCCGCCGCGAAACAAAATCAAACAAACCATCCTGCTCGCGCCGCACCTCGATACCGTCGGTGCAGACGGAACGAAATTCATCCCGCAGCGCAAGAATGGGCGGCTTTACGGACGCGGCGCGTGCGACACGAAAGGTTCCGTAGCCGCCATGCTGTCCGCGCTTTGCAAGCTGGCGAACGCAAAATCACGCCCGATCGAAACCGAAATCGTTTTCGCAGGATTGGCTGACGAGGAGCACGCGCAGGCCGGTTCCCGAGCACTTGCCGCGAGAGGATTCAAGGCGGATCTGGCCATCGTCGGCGAACCGACAAAGCTACAGGTTGTCACCGCGCACAAGGGCAGTTTGTGGCTGGATCTGGAAACACGCGGGAAGTCGGCGCACGGTGCGATGCCACAGTTCGGCAAGAACGCCATCCATGAAATGGCGCGCACCGTGGATTTGCTAGAAACGGATTACGCCGCACAATTGCGGAAGAGAATACACCCGCTGCTCGGCACGGCGACGGTGAATGTCGGCACAATATCCGGCGGCATGCAGCCGAACATCGTACCTGACCGCTGCAAAATCACGGTGGATCGTCGGACATTGCCAGGCGAAACAGATGCGGGCGTGCAGCGTGAAATCGCCGCGTTCCTGCGCTTTAAGAAATTGTCCGCGAAGATTTCCAATTCGAAACTCGCGCCGGCTTTTCCGTTAGAAGCGAATCTCAAGTTACCGCTTGTCCGGCAATTCATGCGTTGCGTGGATCAGACTAAGCCGGTGGGGGTTAATTTCTTTTGCGACGCAGCGGTATTGTCGGCGGGCGGGATTCCTAGCGTGGTGTTCGGGCCGGGCGATATTGCGCAGGCGCACACGGCGGACGAATGGATTTCGCTGGCAGAGTTGGAGCGCGGGAAGGATTTGATTTTGAAGTTCCTGAAATCGTTGCCGTAGGCTTGACCCACGGATGGACACGAATTAACACGGATGCGCAGGGCGGCCAATCCTCTGCCCGCCGCTCGTGGAGATGACAATCACGGCGCGCACGAAGTGACGCGCCCTACCAATGAACAAATGTGCGCATCTGCTTTTATTCTTGGTTAAAAAACAAATTGCCTTTTCTCGTCAAGTTTCATCCGGCAAGCTTTGCGCGCCCATGTCCGAGGAAAAAGCCGAAACCAATCCGACGGTTGACCATAAGCCACACGCGGCGTTTTTTCGCCAGAGCGGCTGGCTGATGATCGCGACGGTCATCCAAGGGGGGCTGACTTTCGGCGTGCATCCACTGGCCAAAAAGATTTCCCCGGCAGAATACAGCATTTTTGTGACGATGTTGATGGTGACGTCGCTGATTCCGACGATGCCATTGCAAATGGTGTTTGCGCAGCAAACCGCCGGAACGCTGGCGACGAACCGCGGGCGCCAGCTTGCGTTGATGATCCGCTGGGGCTGGCTGCTAACGTTCATTGCGTGGGGAATTATCGCCTTGTTCGTCCTGGTATTTCAAAACCGCATCATGGCGGGCTGGGGACTGACGAGCGCAATGACGTTGTGGGTGACGCTCGCGGCATTGCTCATGAATTTATGGATGCCGCTGTTCTCCGGGGTGCTGCAAGGGCGGCAGGATTTCTTCTGGCTGGGCTGGGCATCCATTCTTGGCGGCGTTGGGCGCGTTGCGGTGGCGGTTCTGATTGTGCTTGCGTTTCATGGCGGAGCGACGGGGATGATTTTCGGCGCCTTTGCCGGCTTGAGCGCCTGGGCTGGCATTGCGATCTGGCGTTCGCGCGATTTGTGGCTGGCGACACCGGAGCGATTTGACTGGCGGAGCCTGCTCAAACAAGTTGTGCCATTGATGCTCGGCTTCGGCGCCTGCCAGTTCCTGTTCACGACGGACACGATCTATGTGAAGGCGTTTTTCCCCGGCGACGAAATGGCGTCCTACGGCGTGGCGGGAACGCTATCACGCGCGCTACTCTGGCTGGTGCTGCCACTAGCAGCGGTGATGTTTCCGAAAATTGTCCACGCCAGCGCAAAATCGGAAAAAAGCAATCTGCTCGGCATCGTTCTGCTCGGCACGGCGATCCTGGCGATATGCGGCGCGGTGGGCTTATGCATCGTCGGCCCGTTGGTGGTGAAACTGGCTTTCAAGCAGGAATACGTCGTGGAAACGATGAAACTTTTGCCATGGTATGCGGGAGCGATGATTCCGCTGGCGCTGGCGAACGTGCTGGTGAACGATTTGATGGCACGGGCGAAATTCAAGGCCGTCCTACCGATGGTGCTCCTTGCCGTCACATACGGATTCACGCTGCCGTTCATGCTGCACAAATTTCCGGGCCGCATGGAAGTGGCGTTGCAGACGCTCGGCGCTTTCAATCTGCTGCTGCTCGGCATCTGCGCGTGGTTCGCGCGGGGCGGGAAAGACAAAGCGAAGATGGAGAATTGAGGATGGAGGATGGCAGATCCAATCTTCTATTTTCCAACGTCCATTTTCGTTTCCTTCGGTCCCGGCAACGGTTGCGGCGCGCGGAGCCTTTTATAAACCCAACCTTCCAGCGGGCGCAACGGACGCAAGAGCTTGTAAATCCGCGGCCAGTAAATCAGCCGGATGCGCACGACGGACAGGAACATCGTGAGCGACGAGCGGAACAGCGAGGACGTAACTTTTGAACCGGCCTTATCCGTCCATTCGGTTGGCACTTCGCGGATGCGGAAGCCCGCGCGCTTGATGGCGACGAGCAGGTTGATATCGAACGCCATGTCGGCAATTAGCAAGAAAGGATGAATTTTCTCGACGACCTCGCGCTTCATGACCTTCGCGCCGCACTGGGTGTCGTGGATGTTCAGCCGGAACAAAATCTGCACGATGAGGTGGAACGCGCGGCTAGCAAATCGGCGACTGCCGGTCTGTGCCTGATGAATCACCGAATCCGGCAGCCAGCGCGAACCGACGACGCAATCGGCTTCGGTCATTTTTCCCACCAAATGCAGAAACGCGTGAGGCGGCGTTGCTCCGTCTGCGTCCACGTAGCCGATCAATTCCCCCTGCGACGCCAGCTTGAGCCCCTCGATGAGCGCACCGCCCTTGCCGATAGGCTCCTTGAATTCATCCGCGCGGACCGCTGGAAATTCCGCGGCGACTTTCTGGACGATGCCGAGAGTGTTGTCGGTGCAGCCGTTGAGCACGACGACGAGCTGGAACTTTCCGGTATAATTTTTCCGAAAGAACCGCGCGTAGTCGCGCAGCACCGGCTCGATGCGGCGCTCCTCGTTGTAAGCAGGAATCAGGATGAGCAGGCTTGGGTCGGGCACTCGCATTGAGTAGCAGAAAAACCGCGAATTGCAATCGCGCTGATTCGGCTTGCAGCTTTTATTCGCAACCATTATTCAAACCGCATGGATTCCCGCGAAGCCCTAATCGGACTCAATCTCATCGAGCACGTCGGCCCGGTGCGCGCACGGCTGCTGCTCGAACATTTCGGCGACCCGCCGAAAATCCTGGCCGCCCCAAAATCCGCCTTGCTCCGCGTCCGCAACATCGGCGACGAAACCGCCGAAGCGATTGCCAACTGGGAAAAGACCATTGACCTTCGTGGTGAATTGAAGCGCATTTCTGATTTCGGCTGCCACGTTTTGATCCAATCCGACGAACATTATCCCGCGATGTTGCGGGAAATTTATGATCCGCCGCTGGTGCTACAGGTTACAATTTAGTAAACCTATCCGGCATCAGCGTCGGCTAACGATCCAACTGCTCCACTACCAAGACTCGGAGCGGCATATTCGTCTCGATGAATTGAAACCCGTACCGTTCTCGCAACGCTTCATCGATTGCCTCCGCCTCCGATTGGCCCGGCTTTGGCAGCCACTGAATGGTAGTGCCAAAGTGATTCGTCAAATCAGTGCGATCAAGCACCGGCGTTTCAAATACCGCCTCCATCCAGCGGGCCACAGTGTCCATCGGCACCCCGCGAAACACCACATTTCGGAAATTTCCCTCCTGCTGGTTTTCCTCCGTGCTCGTCACCTGGCACAAATTCGTATTCAACCCGGGCGCCGTCAGCAATCGTGCGCGCGCCACCCGTGTCTCAAAATGTGCGGTTATCCCGAATTGCCGCTTCAATTCCCCCCGCAACCCATTGTCCCAGCCATAAGCCTTGCCCGGCAACGTGTACATGAAATCATAATTGCCAA
>Ga0302320_10001989_pt1 | contig 48787 bp, 45 predicted proteins | sample Bog_T0_3_FD_202130 | JGI IMG/M metagenome (GOLD analysis project Ga0302320, IMG submission 202130) | Peat permafrost microbial communities from Stordalen Mire near Abisko, Sweden - Bog_T0_3 | ecosystem: Environmental > Terrestrial > Soil > Wetlands > Peat | place: Sweden: Abisko, Stordalen Mire... | reverse complement strand
GTGCCGCCGCCCTCTGCGACGACGACCGTTTGCCCCGTTACCTATCCACCCGACCGGGCTGTGCCTTTGTCCGTCGCTCGACCGTCACCTTCGCCGCCTGAATTGATCGGAAGCTGCTTTGCACCCCGAAACTGGTGGCCATGGCCTGACTCAGGCTTTGACCGATTCCGGCTGTGAAAACAGCCTGACAGCATTGCAGCGTCCCACGGACGTTGTGATGGCCTGACCAGTTGAACTGCTCCGCAGCCCCGGCTTTTTCTATTGGGATCGTGCGATACTGCCAGCTTTGCCTCTCCGCTCAGGCGTTCTGCCAGCGACATGGGTTGTTTCCTGTTTACGCCGATGGCTCTGTAAGGCAATCGCATCGCCATCGGTGACCCAAAAAGCCTTTGTAGCCGCGTCTGCCGCTTCCCGGACAGCGCGTCCGGGTTCTGGGTCGAATGCCAGCGGCCGCGACTATCACCCATGCGGCTTTGCCCAGGCGGACCATTTCGCCCGGTACTCGATTTCCGCCTGCCGGCCACGCGGTCGGTGGCCCTCGGTGCGAGGGCTCTAGGTCCCGTAGAAGGCCCGTGGCGCTCTTTGACGGCGGGAAGGCTGCCTCTTTCCGTCCCAATCGCCAAGGGGCCTCTACGGACCTTGTGCACGGCCTACAGGTCCGGCGGCCTTGATTCCAAGGCCCGCAAACCACGTTCGACCATTACTCGTCCCATCTCGGGATAGAACAGTCACAATTCCCACGAGGAGATTCCCCTTTGAACACCATCGTTATCCTTGCCCTTGTTGCCTGGACCGCCACCTGCCTTACCGTCATCCATCACTCCCGCTTACGCCTGGTAGCACGCGACGTGCTCCGCCGTACGATCCGATTCCTGTGCCAAGACAAGGCGCTAAAGGAATGCACGCGGGGCGACAAAGAATGATGGGGAGTGTGGCGCCCTGGGCATTCTGATTTTCCAGTGCTTTACGATCAGGATCAGTTCATGGGTAATTCGAGTCTCGCCAGCGGCATCGCGCTGCTTGTCTTTGCCATGCTCGTCGCGAGTGAAATCATCACGCGGGTGACGGGGACGTATTCACATTGGCCGTTTGTCATAGCTGGGATCGTCATGGGCCTCATCGCCGCGAAGGCAATTCGATGAGGGCCGTGTCCGTCGTGACGCCAAACAACAAGGAGGAATAACCATTTCTCACATCGTTCAGTTACAGACGCAGGTCAAGGACGCCGCCGCTGTCCGTGCCGCCTGCAATCGCCTGGGCCTGCCGGCTCCGGTCTATGGTAAGACGAAGCTCTTCAGCGGCGAGGTGGAAGGGCTGGCCGTGCAACTCCCGGACTGGGTTTACCCCGTCGTGGCCAACCTTGCCACCGGCGAACTGAAGTTCGACGACTTCAACGGCCGTTGGGGCGACCGCAGCCACCTCGACGCTTTCCTACAAGCGTATGCCTGTGAAAAGGCCAAGTCCGAGGCCCGGCGCCGAGGCCATCAATGCACGGAGCAAACCCTCGCCGATGGGTCGATCAAATTGACCATCCAGGTCCAAGGAGGTGCCGCGTGAAAGTCATCGAAGTCATCGTCACCGCCAAGGGCGAAGCCACCGTCACGACGCGCGGTTTTGCCGGGCAATCATGCCGGGACGCCAGCAAGTTCCTGGAACAGGCCCTCGGCCAGCGGGTCGGCGAGCAGCTCACCGCTGACTTTCACCAGGCACAGGGTGTCCAGCAGGCCCAAGAGCAGCGTTCGTAGCTCGGTCACTCGGCCTATGTCAGCCGTAACCGGTTAATCTCATTGCCTGGCGACTTCCGCCGGAACGCGGCGAAGGACGGCTGGATGGTAAAGAAAAGCAGGTGCGACCGGCACCGGCAGTCCGACGCTCCGAACCTCGTCAGAGGCACGGAAGCCCTTGGCAGGCTACACAATTCCTTCGCCCATCGACATTCGCGGTGGACCTTCCCCGTCGCGTACCACACCTCGTCGATCTGCGACACGCAGCGCAAGTAATCGATGTGCCAACGCAGCCGGTTCTCGTAGCGGCAGTGCCTGCTGACCCGGGCGGCCAATCCGCCTGGCCCGATGGCACTGCCGACGTACACGTAGAACCCCGGCTGCACCGCCAGCACGCCCAGCCTGCCGATTGCCACTTCCCGGTACGCGGAAGTCGCCAGCACCAAGACATAGGTGCCCGGCAGCGACGGCAGGCATGCGTGCTCTTCTCTCGTTGGGTGCCCAATCATCTTCCCTATCGTACTTCGAGGTATCGTTCATGTCACTTGCCACGCGTTTGGCCGAGTACATCTCGGCTTGCTTCAGCGCCCTGTGGGTGCAGAGCTTTGAGCACGAAGATGCCCTCCGCGAGATCGCCCAGATGTGCCGCCAGCAGAACTGGCGGCTCGCATCGTGGGACATTGAGCAGGGCTTGCAGATTCCCGGCCAGGCCAATGGCCAGCCGACCGACGCCGGCGGCAGCGACCCACTGGCGGCCATCCGCTCGATCAACGCCTTGGCCAGCGCCGACAGTTCGGCGATCTTGGTTTTGGCCAATTTCCATCGCTACTTGGCCAGCCCCGAAATCGTACAGGCACTGGCCCGCCAAGCGGTCCTGGGTAAGCAAAACCGCACCTTCCTGGTGATACTCTCGCCCGTTCTGGCATTGCCCGTGGAATTGGAGAAACTCTTCGCCGTGGTCGAGCACGATCTGCCCGACCGGCAGCAGATCCTGGAAATCGCCCAGGGTGTGGGCACCGAGGAGGGCGAGTTGCCGGAGGGCACGGACCTGGATCGCGTCTTGGACGCCGCTGCCGGGCTGACCCGCTACGAAGTGGAGAACGCCTGCGCGCTCTCGCTGGTTCGGCACCGGCGCATCGAGCCCGACGCGGTGTGGGAGTTGAAAGAAGGGATGCTCAAAAAGAGCGGCCTCTTGCACCTGCATCGGGGCAGCGAGCGATTCGACACCCTGGGCGGCCTCCAGGGGCTCAAGGCATTCTGTCTGCGTTCCATGAGGCGGCAAGGCCACGCCAACCCGCTGAAGCGGCCCAAGGGCTGCCTGCTCCTATCGCCACCGGGCTGTGGGAAGTCGGCCTTCGCCAAGTGCCTTGGAGCCGAAACGGGACGGCCGACGCTGATCCTCGACATCGGCTCGCTGATGGGGTCCCTGGTGGGGAGCACCGAGTCCAATATCCGCCAGGCGCTACGGGTCATCGACGCCATGTCACCTTGTGTGGTGATGGCCGACGAGGTGGAAAAGGCCCTGGCGGGTGTCGCCAGTTCCGGTTCCACCGATTCCGGCGTGACTGCCCGGCTGTTCGGCACGTTCCTCACTTGGCTCAACGACCGCACCAGCGACAGCTACGTGATCTGCACCTGCAACGACATCGCCAAGCTGCCGCCGGAATTCAGCCGCAGCGAGCGCTTCGACGGGATTTGGTTCCTGGATTTGCCCGGCCGCCAACAGAAAGACTCCATCTGGGAAATCTATCTGAAGATGTTCGAGCTGGACGCCAGCCAGGCTCGGCCCAACGATGATCAGTTCACCGGGGCGGAAATCCGAAGCTGTTGTCGTCTGGCAGCGCTCTTGGACTTGCCGCTGACGGCCGCCGCCCAGAACGTGGTTCCGGTGGCGGTTACGGCGGCGGAGTCGGTCGAGCGGTTGCGGCAGTGGGCGTCGGGGCGGTGCCTGGATGCCGAGGCCGGCGGGATCTATCGGGCCAACGCTGCGGGCACGCTCGCGAAGCCTGGCCGCAAGGTTCGACGCGATCCGTCCAATAATTGATTCGTCGACGCCAGGCAGAGGGCAAGGGATGTTATCCTTGCCCCTTGCCGGCGGCCGCGCTCGCCAATGTGCCCGCCATGGCGCCGGCAGGCCGCCCGAGTGCACGTTGCCGGTCAGGGCTGACGGTCGATGATCCCGTCGTCCACCGCCTTGAGGAGCTTGTAAAGATTGGGCTTGTAGTTTGCGCCTTGCTTGCTCCGCACGACCGTGACCACGACTTCGTTGACCGGATCGACTCGCAGCACCGCGCCGGAAGCCGCGCCGTGGCAGAAGGTCATTTTGCTCAAGAGTGTCTTGTCGGCGGCCACACCGTTCCGACCGGCCTGCGGGTCTCTTTCCTTGAAATAAGTCAGGCCCATGCCCCACGGAATGTCGAACTTCGCCTGCGGCCAGTGCTCCCGCATCCGAGTCGGCAACATCTGCTGGAAGGTCTCTTTAGAAAAGAACCGTGTGTTTCCGTACGCGCCCTGATTGAGAAGCATCTGCCCGAGCTTGGCGACATCGAGCGCGGTGCACTCGGCGCCATGGCAGACGTCGGAACTGCGCGAGTGATCCATGCCCAGCGGGACGAAAAGGTACTCCTTCATCAGGCGCAGCACGCACTTGCCGGTCATCAACTCCATGGCCTTCGCCGTGAGTTCGGTGTCGGTGTTGTTGTATTTGTGTTCGGCGCCGATCTTCAGGCACGGCAGGAGATTCACCGTCCAGTTGTCGCTCCAGGCGTTGTGGACCTCCCGGCCGTCGCCCGCCTTGAGGTGAATGCCGGCCATGTGCATGAAGGTGGCGCGCCAGGTGAACGCCTTCTCACCTTCAAGGGGAAAATCGGGCAGGATCTTGCCGACGGGATCGTCGAGTCCAACGATGCCCTGGTCCATGAATTGCGCGAAGAGACAGGCGCTCATGGTCTTGGTGATGGAGGCCATGTGCTTGGCCGTATCCACGGTGGTGCTGCCGTTCTTCGGATCGTCAAAGGCCTCGTGGAAAACAACGACGCCACGACGAGCGACACATGCCACAAAGGGCTCCCTGCCATCCTCGAACCACTCGCGGCATGCGCGGCGCATCGCTTCATTCGACCCAGGGCGAAAACCCGCCTCGGACGGCCGGCCCGGTCGCAACACGGTGGTGTTCTCGGTCGTCTGCCTGGGCGGTTTGAGCACGGGGTATTTGCCCTCCACGCCCAGAATCATCCGCTTGATGGCAATCTGCTGCTCGTCCAGCGCCCACTGCTTTTCGTCGAAAGAACCTTCGGTGCTGGGACGCGGAAAACGGGTCAGCGCCTTGCCGCCCGGGCTGACCGTCACGAGGCGTCGGATCTGAAAGCCCATGTCGCTCTTGCCTTCCAGATACGCGACATAAGGCGCCCGGCCGTCAGGTGTCTTGACTTCAGCGAGCTTGGCATCAAACCAGCGCGTCTTTAACGGGCAATCGCCGATGATTTGCCGGACACGGTCGGGCTTTTGCCACACGAGATTCGGAAAGCTGCCCGCATCCGTCCAAGTCCCGTCTACCACCTCCAGTTCGATGTTCGCAAATTCGATGAGTTTGCTTTCGAGCGGATCGGTGATCTCATTCTTCTGCGCGGCCAACGACGTAAGCGGTAACACAGCGGCAAAGGCGATAAGTGTGCTTTTAATCATTCTGTTCATGGTGGTGATTCTCGTTCACACGCGGAGCAAAATACGTTCGGCTCTTGGCCAGGCCGAATGCCTATCTCGTCATTGTAGCGGCCCCGCCGAAGCATCCAAGTAGTTCCGACTGGAACTGTCCTGCTTTTCCCTTTTCCCCTTGGAGACCGTTTCCGATGAGTACCTTATTGGAAGAGTCCCCTTCCCGCACGCCTGTCTCGCCGGCTCAGCGACTTCGCACGACGATGGCCGCCGTCCGGGTTTTCATGTCGTGGATGGGTACGCGCAAGACCCTCACAGCCGAACAGCGGGCCGAGGCCGCCGAGCCGTTCGGCACCGACGCCCGCTTTCTGAGTGCGGGTAAGCGCCTGCTTGACACCTCGCACCCAGCCTTCAAGGCGGTCACTACTGTTCGCGGCAGGGTAATCGCGTACTGGAAGTCCATGTCGTTGTCTTATCCCGAGCCGGGAATTCGGCTGATCCGGCAGGACCGCATCGACAAGTTCACGGCGAAGATACGGGAGTTCCGGGAGGAACTGGCCGAAGCCGTGGAGAACCTCGACCGTCACTACAGCGACCTGAAGGCGATGGCCCGCCAGCGGCTGGGCAGCCTCTACAATTCGGCCGACTACCCCGAGTCGCTGCGTGGCATGCCTGCTACAAGTGTGCCGCGCTTCGCTCCTGACGCGCGGCGCGCCGCGCGGTGAGCCAGGGGAACTCGCCGGGAACTTCAAGCGGAACCGGCGGCTTTTGAAACATCATGATGTAGGCCCGCCGCACCTGTCCGCTGCGGTTCGGCCCGGTGTAGTGCAGTGTGCGGCAGTGGTGGACCGTGCAGCCGCCAACTGGTAGCGGACAGGCGACGGCCCGCCGCTCGTCGACATCATCGGTCGTCAGCCCGTGGACACGAACGTCATGGCCGATGCTATGGTGCGGCAACATGCCCAGGCGGTGCGACCCTGGAATGAACTGCATACAGCCATTCTCGACAGTCACCTCTTGTAGCGGAACCCAGACACTGAGCGCATCATACGCATAAGCCGGTTCCCAGTAGGCTTCATCCTGATGCCAAGGTGTTTCCACGCCATCGGCTTCCGGCTTGCAGATGGCGTGCTCGTCGGTCGGCTCGGCGGACGCACCAAGAAGTTGACGGGCCAGAGACAGGGCCGCCGTGCGCAGGGGGACCTTGGCCAACTCTGGCGCATAGTGGGCCGGGTTCATCATCTGCGGCAAGCGGAGGGGCGATTGCGGGTCATCGGTCCCCGCCAGGTCAAAATGATCGCCACTGTCCCATCCGGCCCGCTCGACAAACAGCCGGTCGTAGATCGTGCGAACCCAGTTAATCTCCTCAACCACGGCGAAACGCTCCAGCCGCAAGAAGCCTTGGTCCTGGAACTGGGCGATCTGCTGGGCGGTCAACGGCGACGATTTGTCGGACATACGAACTCTCCCTGCCCGATCAGTTGGGCACCCGGCGATCCGCCGGGCTGCCGACACGCAAACCCCAGCTTGACGCAAGCGGGCTATCTTCGGGACTGCCCGCCGCCCCTGCCAAACAGGGCAGCCAATCGTAGGGGCCACTCCCCTTCTGGGCAAGTGACGACAGTGAGAAAAATTCGTTTATGGTTAGATTCTATCAACAGTTCATCGTCGCTGACTCGCGATGGCGATCCGCACCGTCGCCCAATCCATCTTCACATATCCGCCAAAAGCGCGCGGGTAGGTAATCACCAGTTCGTGCGTCTCGCGATCCTCGATGACCCGGAAGTGGCTCAGGTCCACCTTGCCGCTGAACTTCGCGACCAACTCGCGGCCACGGACGGCGTCTTCGGGACGCTTGGTGTCGATCTCGACCACGCTGCTGCGAATGAGCATCAGAGTCTTCCGGTCGACCTCACCAACGATCACCGGCCAGCGCGGGTCGTTGCCGCTGCAATTTGTCCCGGAGACGTTGGCCACCCAGAAGACGCGGCCGTTGGAGTGTTTGATGAGCACCGACATGCTGCTGGGCGAGAAGAATGCCTCACCGTCTTCGTAAGTCCACGGCCTCGGTTTGGTCCAAGTCTCGCCATCGTCGTTTGAAATCGAGAACCAGCGGTAGCTGGGCAGGGTGGCCTTGCCGGCGTTGCTGCCGCGCATGACCATCAAGATTCGACCGTCGCCAAACTGTGCCAGCGTCGGCTCGATCATGCCGCGCGTGGAACGGGCCGGATCGCCTTGCACCCGGTGCGATGCTTTCCATTCGATACGTCCCTTGTCCTTCCATGTCCCCATGATAATGAAAACGTCGCTGAAGGTGGTTTGGCCGGTGGGATTCCACAGTTGTCCATCCTTATCGAGCATCGTCGCCTCCGCCGCGACGAGAATCCTGCCGTTGCGCGTGATGATCGGAATGCTGCCGACGTCGCCGGAGAAGAAACCATTCTTGCCACGGTAAACGCCCTCGAAGGGATGTTGCTCAGTGAATTTGCCCGAGTGAACGATGGGTTCATCAAACAGCCACGTGCGGCCACCGTCCTCGGAGACGCGGTAACGCAGGTAATACTCCTTCAGCGCGATCAGGGGCTCGATTTTCCCAGGATTCAGACCAGGCGTATCGAGCGCATTGATCAGTAGCAACAGCCGGCCGGTCTTCGGGTCAACGACCGAGGTGGTGGCTTCCCGGCGATAGCCGTAGGGAAGCCCGGCTGTGAAGTCCGGCTTGGGACTGAACGTCGTCCAGCTTTGGCCATTGTCGTCCGACACACGCCAGGTCGTGGCGAGACGCAAGCCTTTCGGTTCCGTGTAATTCGCGCCGTGCAACGGTGGTCGCTCTGGGGTGATCACGCGGCTGATGATGCGTAGCGGGCCTGATCCACTTTGCGGCGATTGTGCCGGCGCGGCCAGCGGAGTCAGCAGCAGGGCGTCGAGGATGGCCACCAGCGTGTGTCTAATGGTTCTGTTCATTGGCGGATGCTCTTGGACACCAGATGGAGAACCGTGTGGCTATTGTTAGTTGGCCGACTCATCAGCCCCCATTGTAGTACCGCCGAACACCATGTCAAAAACGCTCGTTTTCGGAAATGACCAATCCGCTTTCGCGGCCACGGCGATCTCGGCACCCCAGCCTTCCGATAACAGGAGAAACCCATGAGAATTCTGTTTGAAACCCACAGTACAGATCCCGACTTCAACGGCGATTGTGATTATGCCGTGGTCGACATGACTCCCGCACTTGTCGAGCAGATCCACCGCCGCGTGGAACTGGCCCGGCAGGTCGGACGACAGGACTACGATCTCTGGGAGTTGTACTTTTGGGGCGGCACAGCGGAGTTCTATGACAGCACCCTGCTCGATGCCTGCCAAGAGGCAATCGCTGCTGCCGCCAGAGGCACCGATGCCGATCAAGCAGTCGGGGACTGGTTGGCCGACCTGGATCACAACGGACATGCGGTGCTGCCCGAGGGCGTCGATCTTACCGCTCACACGGTGCAGCGAACCGAGTGCGATCAGCTTATCGTCCGCTGCTCCCCATCCAGCCACGACCCAAGGTTTGAAATCGCCTGGACTGCCAGCCCCAAGCACAGCGACGTGTACGTGACCACCCGCGACCTGCCGCTCGCGGCACTGGAGCAGGGCTTTGCTGCCAAACATGTGAGGGTCCCATGAAGTTATGGATTGCACTGCACCGGCACAGCAAGGGTGCCGACGTTTACCCGTTCTTCCAAAACGAAGAACCGTCCATCGAGCAAGTCCTCCCCGGCATCGCTGACTACGGCGGCCGGCCGGACGGTGCCGATGACTTCGATCCAGAAAGTGAAGATTACGACGAACGGGAATGGATCGAGGTCCGTGGCCCGTTCGATCTCCCCGGGGCGAACGACACGCTATGGACGACGTGGAAATGCCCTGAGTGCGGCACGACCCAGGCGGTCGAGGCCTACCAGCTCGCGGAGATCGGTACGCCCCACTGTCCCGACTGCGAAGGCGTCGAGATGATGCCGGGCGATGGCAAGGAAGACACTGCCGAAGACATGGAAATGTTCTGCCCCGAATCGCCCAATTCCCGCCACGACCCCGACCCCGCGAGCATCAGGCCCGCCGACGGGGCGGGCAGGAACTGCGGGACGGATTGGATCGTGGAGGTCGTTTGCAAGCACTGCGAGCGTTTGGGCTCCCTCCGCATTGATCCCGCCGACATTCGATTCTAAGAGGGGCGAAGACCGTTTCATCCTGGGCAGGGGCAACGTCGAACAAACCCTTCATTCATAGGACTTGTTATGGCTGACAACTACTTGCAGTTTTCGGAAAGGCTGGAGTTGGCGACCTCCGCAGAGGTCGACTGGCTCCGTCGCCAACTGGAAGAAGACCCGGAAACGGGACGCCCCTGGTTCCTCTTGGACATTCCCGATCCCGAGGAAGCCGACAGTTGCGGATTCCAGTACGAGTTTTGCGACGATCCTGACGACCTTCACCTCTGGATCTACGCCGAGGAATCGGGCACCGTGGAGCATGTCGCTCACCTGGTCCAAAAGTTCCTCAAGTGGTTCCGTCCCGACCAGTGCTGGTCGCTCACCTATGCCACGACCTGCTCCAAGCTCCGATTGGGCGAGTTCGGCGGCGGGGCAATCTTCGTCACCGCCGACGCGATCCTCGGGCAGAACGCCTATCAGTTCGTGGAACAACAGCGGGCTGCTTTCGAGCAGAACCCCAAGTCCCCTCAAGAGGAAACCAAACATGGCGAAACGACCGCACCCAAGCCATGACGATTTCATGGCATCTTGCAATGCGGCAGCCCGCCAAAGGCTGCTCGGCCGGCGGATCGTCGAGGCCCGCTACCTGAATCCCGACGAGTGCAACCACCTCATGTGGAGCCACACGGGCGTGGTACTGGTGTTGGACAACGGCACGACGGTCTATGCGGCTCGGGACGGGGAAGGCAACGACGCCGGGGCGCTGCACGGCGTTTCGAAGTCCGGTGAGGAATTCGTGCTCCCGGAGATCCTTGGCAAGACCTAGCACGGCACGGGACGTCTGCAATGCGAACAGCCCCCTCAATTATCGGAGAGAGCATGGCAAAGACTACTCTGACAATCGACGTTGACTACGACGCGCGTCGGACCGATCCCGAAGGCTTGGCCAGCGCCATGGACCGGCTCTTGGAGACGATCCTCTCCACTCCGGGCATCATGGCGGAGTACGGAGATCCACAGATGGGCGAGTTCTTCGTGGCCGCAACCGGCGACTCTCGACGCGCAAGTCGTCACCAAGCCCAACCGCCGAGCTACATCCTACAGATTGACGGACCGCTGTTACGGCAACAGCGGGAAGCCCTGCTCGATGTGCTCCACCTAAAGCTCGCCGAGGGGACTTACGAGTCCCTGGGAGGCTTGATCGCCCTTTTGGATGAAATCGCGGACCAGGGCCACGATCAGTACGGCATCGACTGCCTGTTGGACGACCATGCAGAGAAACCCAAGGAACCGCGCCATGGTCAGCCGCATCGTCCAAGTATTTGAGGAGTACCGCTACCGCCCCCGCAGCATGCTGGTTCCCGGCGACCGCTTTCGGGTCAGCGGCGGCCCTCTCTACGTCACGGATGACGGCAAGGCCATTTCCGTCGCTGATCGCGGCACCTACGTTTTCCGCCGCTATTGCGTTCAAGGGGCCGGGCGATGGATCGAAGCCTATCGGGCCGATGGCGCCGGCCTGGTGATCTTGTGGGTCGGCAAGGCCAGCCGCAGCCGCGTGATCCCCAATCTTCGACGCCGACCGTACCGGGTCGCCCGTGCAAATGACCCGCAACCCAGACGCCGCAAAAAGTAGTCGCCTGGGCGCACTCTTTCCGTAGAACCCTTCCCTGGTCACAGGAGCTAACTTCCATGAGTACCGTTGTCGACGGACCCACGCGCCGTCAATCCACCACGCCCGCCGCGCGGCTGCGCACCACGATGGCCGCCGTGCGGGTCAGCATCCAATGGTTTGGCACCCGCAAGACCTTGACCCGCGAACAGAAGTCTGAGGCCGCCGACACATTCGGTGCCGAGGGCACATTCCTCTCCGCCGGTAAAAAGCTGGTCGATACGTCGCACCCGGCTTTCAAGGCGGTCACGTCCGTCCGGGGCAAGATCCTCGGCCTCTGGAAGGCAGAAAGCCTGCCCTTCCCGGAGCCGGGTGTGCGACTCATTCGCCAGGATCGCATCGACGCCTTCAACGGCCGCATGCAGGAGTTGCGGGACGAACTGGAAGAAGCCGTCTCGCGTCTGGACGAGCACTTCGCCGAGTTGAAGTCGGCGGCCCGAGAGCGGCTGGGGCGGCTGTTCAACGCGGCCGACTACCCGGACTCGCTGCGGGAGCTGTTTGCGGTGACGTGGGATTTCCCCTCGGTCGAGCCGCCATCGTACCTACAAACGCTCAACCCGGAGTTGTACCAGCAAGAGTGTCAGCGGGTGCAGGCCCGCTTCGACGAGGCGGTGAAGTTAGCCGAGGAGGCGTTCACCGCCGAATTGGCCAAGCTGGTCAGCCACTTGAATGATAGGTTGAGCGGCCAGGACGACGGCAAGCCTCGCATCTTCAGGGATTCGGCTATTGAGAACCTTACGGAGTTCTTCGCGCGGTTCCGGCAACTTAACGTCCGCAGCAACGATCAGCTCGACCAACTCGTTGCCGACGCCCAACGTATCATCCGGGGCGTGGAACCCCAAGCCCTCCGCGACAACAACGGTTTGCGACATCACGTCGCCACGGAGATGTCGAGGGTGCAGAGCGTACTTGATGGCCTCCTGGTGGATCGTCCACGGAGGGCTATTCTCCGCCGCCCGAAGTGATGGTGATCGCGATGCAGCTCATCATCACGCCCAGCGGGCAGGTTCGCTGCATTTATGCCGAATTGATCGACCTTACCGCGTTGGGCAGCCCTGCCATTACGCGGGCATCGCACGTGGAGCCCGACCAGCAGGGACGCTGGTGGGCCGATCTGTCGCCGATCCGTGGTCCATCCCTCGGGCCGTTCACTCAACGCAGCGAAGCCCTCGCGGCCGAACATGCCTGGCTTGAGACCAACTGGCTCGTTCACACAGGCGGCCAATAGCTGGCATTCCCTTCCCATCCCTCTACTGGAGACCCCATCCGATGGTCGCTACCTGCGAGCAACCCTCCCCACTCGATCTATGGCGCAATCGCCTCGGCGGGCGGAGGCATCGCCACTGCCAACCTCGGCCCTTGGCCGCCATGGGCTACATGGCCAACGGCCCAGTGATCGATGGCCTCGTCGAAGTCGAAAACCTGCACATAGTAATACTGTATGACGAGCAACTCCGCCCTGGCTATTGTGCCCTCCGGTTGGTGGGATACTCAGGCAGCCGCATCCCTTGGGGCGTCCGCTTCGGCGCTCCTGAGAACTGCCGGTTCTGCAAGGATCTCCGGCTCCAACCCGTTCCCGGCGGGCGGGGCTGCCGCCTCGATCTGGAGAGCACGGAACTATTGGCCCTGGGCCTCGGGCTGGTACGCGAATTGGACCGCCACGCCCGCTATCGCCAATCGCAGGTGCGGGAGCAGCTCCAACTGCCGAAGCTCTGGGCCGGATTTTCCGCAACAGACGCCGCCCGCATCACTGGCGACGGGCCGGAACTGGCCGCTTACGCAAGTCGTACGGGCAAATCACACCAGCATCTGCTGGAACACCTGCGCCGCGAGCACCAGGGGCTAACGCTGTTTCCGGCAGCCTGGGTAAGCCATCACTGGCAACAGGTCGTGACGGTGTTCGCCGATGTGGCACGATTTGCCCGGCGGCAGGTTTTCCACCTGCGGCATCTGCCTGATGACCTCGTCGGCTACCAGGATGCGGTGGCGTTCGACTTCCACAGCCGATTTCGACGGCGTGGGCATCGCCGCCACCGAAGTGCAGGCCATTGCCAGCGTGCATCGGCGTCCGCCTGATTCCGCCGGCACGGAGATCTTCGTATCCCTTCCCGTTTCCCTAACTTCTTTCGAGGAGGTACCTGTGCACAAGGTATTGTACGTGAACAACGACGGCGGCGGTTTCGCAGATTTTGTGGAAATCGCCGAAGGAACCACGGTCCAGCAGTTCTTCGCCGAGCGGGTCCCCAACGGCAGGCCGCAGGACTACTTGATCCGCGTCAACCGCCAGCCCGTCGCCGCCGACCAGGTGTTGCAGGAAGGCGACCGGGTGAGCGTCACGCCTACCAAAATTGAGGGAGCGCTGGTATAGGCTTCCCCCCGTCGCCGCCAGGGCTTGCCGGTGTCGCAGCGGGCGCATCGGCAGGCCCCCCTTTTTCCCATTGTCGAGGATTCCCATGGACCCCATCAACAAGACGGCATTGCGGGCGGCGGTGCTCATCCATGAGCAAATGGCCTCAGGCAAACGTCAGGATGCTTCCCTTTACCTGCCCGAATACACCTGGACCAACATCCAGCGACTACGGCGGCAAATCGACCGGGCCCGCCGGCACGGCTGGCATCGGGCCGCATCGCGGCTCAACGAAGATTTGGCCACTGCGCTGGACAACAGCCGCCGCGAACTGGAAAACGCCTTCCGCGCCCTGAAATCCCGCTCGACGGAGCGCCCGGTCTCGTCTGCGTCGGACATCTACCGGGACGTGCTCGCCCTCCACGACGAGTTTGAAGAGGTGGAAATCGAGCTGGACAAGCACGAGATTTCGGTCACCACCGACCGCATCGTGCTGGAGGACTTGAATTTCGGGCCTTTTCAGGTCCGGCTGGACTGGCATTGCCTGGGCTCGATGCACGCCTATCGCGTCGTGGCCCTCGATCCCCACCCGGCTGCCAAGAGCGACGACGTGACCCATCCCCACGTCCAGGACGAGCAGCTCTGCGAGGGAGAAGGCCGTGCGGCGATCCGGGCGGCACTGGCCGAGTGCCGCTTGCACGACTTCTTCATGCTGGTATCCCGGTTGCTTCACACCTACGGCAGGGGCGCGGCCTTCGTGGAACTGAACGACTGGAGCGGCGTCAATTGCAGCGACTGCGGCGCCACAATGTCCCCCGACGACTCTTACTGCTGCCAGCGCTGCGGCAGCGAGCTTTGCAATGACTGCCGGCAGTCGTGCGCCGGCTGCGAAGAATCTCATTGCTCCGGTTGCCTGTCCCAGTGCCCGGAATGCGAAATGGACTTCTGCCGTGGCTGCCTGGAAGCGTGTCCCGGCTGCGGTCGGAAAATCTGCGGCGGCTGTATGGAAGATGGCCTCTGCCCGAGTTGTAGAGAAGAACAATCCCAAGAAGAAAAGGAAGAACATGATGCGTCAGAAGGTGCTCGAAACGAGCCGGTCGCTCCGCGAGCTTGACCGGATGCGGGAACAGCCGGCTCTGCGTTTCAGCCCCACCGCCTGGGCGAAGCTCTTGTATTTGCGCGACCTGGGCGAAACCGAGGTGGGCGGCTTCGGTATCAGTGCAGCCGACGATCCGCTGTACGTCGAGGACATTGAACTTGTGCGGCAAATATGCACCGGGGTATCGGTGGCCTTTGACGACCAGGCCGTGGCCGACTTCTTCGACCGGCAGGTGGACTTGGGCCGCAGGCCCGAGCAATTCGCTCGCACTTGGGTCCATACCCATCCGGGCAACTCGCCCGAACCAAGCATGGTCGACGAGGACACGTTTGCCCGCGTCTTCGGCCGCACGGATTGGGCGCTCATGTTCATCCTCGCCCGCCGCGGTCAAAGCTACTGTCGGCTGCGGTTCAATGTCGGTCCCGGCGGCGATCTCGATCTGCCGGTTCGCGTGGACTACGCCCGGCCGTTTGCCGCCAGCAACCATGCCGCATGGCAGGATGAATACCTGGCTGCCGTGGAAGTGGCGGAAACGCCGCTCTTCGACCGCTTGCCGCCGCAGCCAGGCGCTGCCGCTGCATTGGAACCCCGGGACGATGACCTGTTCTCGGCTTGGGGCCACTCGTTCCTGGACGATCAGCCGGAGTTTTTCCACGAAAGGGAGTTCCCTCATGCTTTCTGAATCGAACCGCTTCCAGCGGCAAGATGACCTGGTGCCCCGCGACCGCCTGGCGGATCTCCAGGCCACGGTGATCGGCGTGGGGGCCATCGGTCGGCAGGTTTCGCTCCAGCTTGCAGGGATTGGCGTGCCGCGACTCCAGCTCGTGGACTTCGATCATGTGGACCTCAGCAACGTCACCACGCAGGGCTATTGCACAAACGACGTGGGCATGACAAAGGTCCTCGCCACGATGGCGGCCATTCGTCAACTCGATCCGGCCATCCAGGTCGAGGTCATTGAGGATCGCTACCGGCCACGGATGGAGATCGGCCAAGCCGCGTTTTGTTGTGTCGACTCCATCGAAGCCCGTGCGGCCATCTGGCGATCAGCGGGCTCAAGGTGCCGGTTCTGGTGTGATGGCAGGATGCTCGGTGAAGTGCTTCGGGTCTTGGCCATCGCGGACGGCCACGGACGCGAGCACTACCTGACGACCCTCTTCGCCCGGTCCGAGGCCGAACTCGGTCGCTGCACCGCACGCAGCACAATCTACGCCGCCGCTATCGCCGCTGGGCTCATGGTCCACCAATTCACCCGCTGGCTGCGGGGGATGCCGATGGATCGCGACACGTCGCTCAACCTCCTGGCCGGAGAATTGACCGCCTGCTGAAGGCAATTCCATGGCCGTCTTTTCGTTGTCTCTCACCTCCAATACGAGGAGAAGCCCCATTGATCCCAATTACTCGCCGTTTGGCATTCCAACTCCGTACCGTGCTCCGGCGCGCATTCGGTACTCGCGGCCCTGGCCCCGCCGTCGCCTTCACCGCCGGTGCGGGCACGCTCAACGTGAAGGCAAGTTCCGCCGACATCGCCGTCGAGTATCGCACGCCCCGCGAGCAACAAGCCGAGGAAACCCTCTGGCTGCCATTCCAATTCCTCGACGATTGTTCGGGGAAGCGGGACGAACCGGTCCACATCGAAAGAACCGGCAAAGGGCGTGTTACCGCCCAGTGGCGCAACGGTAGCGTACCGCAGATCGTCCGCTACGAGACCGATCCACCTGCCGACGTTGACAAGTTCCCAGCTCGGCCACCGACGTTCGCGGAGAACCCACCCCAGCTTCTCCAGGCCCTGGTCGACGCCGGGGAAACCTGCGATCCCGACAGAGTGCGTTTTGCCCTCGGTCACATTCTGCGTCGCCACGACGGCAACATCAGCGCGACCGTTGACCGTACCCGGCAGGCGTTCGAGCCGCTACACAGCCATCTCACCTGCCCGCTTGCCCGGTCGGTGAAACCTCACACACCACCCGAAACCCGAAGATGCGGAAACGGCAGGCGGGCGCGCCGTGGGCGCGAAAAGCCGAGCGGCACCAGGACGGGCTGGCGTCCCAGACGCCGCCGCGCAACACACGGTCGGTGCCAGTCAGGGGTCCTGTGGGGTCGCTCGGAGGGGATTGCGCATAGTAATCCTTTGAGTACCAGTCGGCGCACCATTGGCACAGATTCCCGTGCATGTCGTAGAGGCTCCAACCGTTTGGCTTCTTCTCGCCTACGGGGTGCGTCATTCCGCCTCTGTTCCATGCTACGTCAAGGAATCCGGTGTCATCGTCGCCCGAATAAAAGCGCGTCGTCGTTCCCGCCCTACATGCATACTCCCACTCCGCTTCGGTCGGCAGGCGATAGACCCGCCTGGCGGCTCGCTCCACGGGCATGACGGACAATTTTCGGCAGAACTCCATCGCCTCGTCCCAATTGACCGTTTCCACCGGGTGACGGCTGGTGTCCTTGCCCGTCACCTTCTGGGCATCCTTCTCCCGTTTTTCAATCACATTCTGCTCAAGCGGCGGCTTGAAAGTGGACACATCCACTTGCTTCCCGGTAAATGCGCTGGGGTTCACCCCCATCACCTTCTCGTATTCCGCTTGCGTCACCTGATACATTCCCAAGTAGAACGGCTTGGTGAGTTTCACACGGTGGCGAGGTGCTTCGTTCTTCGCCCATTCAATCTCTGCGGCGATTTCCTCGTCCGTGGAGCCCATGTCGAACTCGCCGGGCGGGATGAGCACGAGCTTCATAGCGACCGCGTTGGCCACCTCGACCGGCACGCCCAAATGGTTCGCCCACGCTTGCTGATGCTCCTTGGCCTTTTTCTCGTCGAAGGGGGCGACGGCGAGGGGAGGGGCATCGGAGCCGTTGGGCGGCGAAACGGACGCGGGCGCAGCCCTCTGCTGCATGGGCTTTCCACCCGCCTCGGCCGGTTTCTCCGCCTCGGGCAGGCGCCAGAGGATCGTTACGTGGTCTCGGCCGCAGGTGAGCGCAAAGCGGCCATCGGGAGAGAAGGCGCCCGCGTGCAAACCGGATGCATGGCCGCGGAAGCAATGTAGTTCATTTCCGGTCTCAATATCCCAGAGCCGCACCGTCTTGTCCTGGTCCCAGCCCATCGTCAGCGCACGCCGGCTGTCGGGCGAGATTGCCACGGCAAACACCGCGTCCTCGTGTCCGCGGAGGCAGTTCACCTCGCGCCCTGTACGGACGTCCCAGATTCGGGCAGTGCTATCTTTGGCTCCGGTCCTGTCCTTGCCCTCGCTCCAGTCTATGGTTCCAGAGATTGCCCATCGGCCATCCGGGGAGATCGCCAAACCAGAAAGCTCGGCAATACCCGCCTCGTGCCCGGTGAAGCGGCGCACTTCCTTGTTGCTCGCGAGATCGTACAGGCAGAAGGCCCTCCTATCGTCCTTACAGACGAAAGCCACGTGCTGCCCGTCGGGGGCGAAGATCGCCGGGGGTAAACCGCCGCAGGAACTTACCAGCTTTCCCGTTTGTGCGTCCCAGCACCGCACCGTGCCGTCGGCACTCGCCGACAGGACCCGGTTGCCGTCTGGGGAGAAGGCAGCCGACTTAACGGCACTTGTATGGCTTTCGAAACGACGGAGTTCGCGCCCGGTCTGGGCGTCCCAGAGGCGAAGCAACTGGCTGGAGCCACCCGAGAGAATCCATCGCGCATCACCGGGAGAAACCGCCATCGCCCACAACCACTCATTATCCTGGAACTGCACTTCGTCCTGGCCCGTCTCCAGACTCCAGCGCCGGATCGCGCTGCTGGCCTCGGAGGTGGCCTCGGCGGTCCACGCGGACTTACCGTCGGGCGTGAACGCCACGTGGTGAATGTAGCCCTTTTGGTACCGGCGAATCTCGCCCACCTCCGGCGCGGACGGTGCCGCGACGGCGGGAGGAGGGGATGGGGATTGGGGATTAGGGATTTGGAGTTGGGTGCCACTGGCGGCTTGTCCGCTATTGCTGCCGGCGGCACTGCTGGACGAGCCAGCAACGGCACCCGGCGTCTCCTGCAAAGCCATGCAGACCCGCAGGCCGGTGCCCTTGGAGCGTTCACTGGCTCTCGCCCAGGCTCGGGTCGACGCATGGCAGAAGAAAGGGCCGTTGCTCCAATAGCCGCCGCGGTACACGCGGAGCGAACCGGACGACGGCCCCGTGGGATCGTCCGCGGGCGAGGCCATGTAATACGCCTGATCGTACCAGTCGGCACACCATTCGCCAACATTGCCAAGGACATCGTACAATCCCCAGGGGTTGGGCTTTTTCTGGCCCACGGGGTGCGTCTGCTTCCCGGAGTTCGACCAATCCCAGGCGTATTCCTCGACCGACGCATTGCCGCCCCGGATACCAAAGTCGTCGGTGGTCCCCGCGCGGCATGCACATTCCCACTGCGCTTCGGTGGGCAGACGATAATTTCCCATCGCCACGCCGCACTTATCATTGAGCTTCGTCAGGAAGTCCTGGCAGTCCTCCCAACTGACGCTCTCGACAGGATTCTTCGGACCTTTGAAGAGGCTCGGCGTTCTCTGGTCGCCCAGCACCGACGCCCACTCCTCTTGGGTCACCTCGTACTTGCCGAGGTAGAACGCCTTGGTGATCCTCACCTTGTGCGCGTCCCCACCCTGATAGAAGAGTGCCTTGGGCTTCAGTTTGCTGCCGTCGCCCGGCTCACCCATCGTGAACTCGCCCGGCGGGATGAGGACGAGTTTCATCCCGATGGGGTTTGTCATCTCCACCGGCACGCCGAGATGTTTGGCCCAGGCTTCCTGATGTTGCTTGGCTTTGGCGGCATCGAAGGGGGCGACGGCGGGAGAAGGGGCCGAGATTTCAGATTTCAGATTTTGAATTTCAGATTGGGAAGCGGCCGCCGTCGCGCCCCCTTCCGCCTTCCGGCTGGCGGCACTGCTGGGCGAGCCGGCAGTGGCACCCGGCGAGCCAGCAATGGCTCCCGGGCCGGCAACTCGGGCAACGCGCAGGCCCAGGAAGTATCGACCACCGGACCCGTCGTTGAAGCGGTGGGCCGAGCGGCAAGCCGCGGCGTCGAACATCTTGCCGGCGCGAAGCACGTGGGCTGAGCCCCCCGAAGGCCCGCTCGGATCGTCCACCGGCGAAGTTGCGTAGTATCCGCCACTGGACCAGTCCTGGCACCGCTCGAATACGTTCCCGTGCATATCGTACAGCCCAAACGCGTTCGGCTTCTTTTCGCCCACCGGGTGCGTCTTGCCACCCGAGTTGCCGCTGTACCACGCATATTCGCCCAGCCGCGAATCCTCATCGCCGAAATAATACCTCGTCGTGCTCCCCGCCCGGCAGGCATATTCCCATTGCGCCTCGGTGGGCAACGAGAACTTCCCGCCGCCGATCTTCGCGTTGAGCCTGTCTAAAAAATGTCGGCAATCGTCCCAACTGACGCCTTCCACGGGGTTCTTCGGACCCTTGAAGTAGCTCGGATTGCTTCCCATCACCGATTCCCACTGCTCCTGCGTCACCAGATACTTGCCCAAGTAGAACGGCCTGGTGATCCGCACCCGGTGCTGCGGTTTCTCGGACCAACCGGCGTCCTTGTCCGAATCGGGCGAACCCATCAGGAACTCGCCGGGTGGGATCAACACCAGCGGCATCCCGAGTGAGTTGGTGTCTTCAACCGGCACGCCCAGATGTTTCGCCCAGTTCTCCTGATGCTGTTTGGCTCGGGGAGCATCGAAGGGGGCGACGGCGAGGGGCGGGGCTGAGATTTCAGATTTCAGATTTTGAATTTCAGATTGGGAAGCGGCCGCCGTCGCGCCCCCTTCCGCCTTCCGGCCGGCGGCACTGCTGGACGAGCCAGCAGTGGCACCCGGCGCAACTGCGCGTTTCGCCGCGTTCCCGTCGACGGGCGGCGCGTCCGGCGGCGGCAGGACCATGCAGACGCGGAAGCCCCGGGACGCGCGACAGCCCCAAGGCACGAAGCGCCACCGGGTCGCCGACCGGTAGAACCCGGCGGTGTTGTACCAGCCCACGGCCCCGCCCCGGGCCACGCGGTAGCCGCCCGAATCCGGCCCCCGGGGATCATCCGTGGGCGATGCCGCGAAGTATTCGTCGCCGTACCAATCCGAACACCACTGCACGGCGTTCCCCTGCATGTCGTACAGCCCCCAGGCATTCGGCCTCTTCTCCCCAACAGGGTGGGTCCTGTTGCCCGAGTTCGCCGCATACCACGCATAATCGCCCAGACCGCTCTCGCTTTCGCCGAAGCAGTACCTGGCCGTGCTCCCCGCGCGGCAGGCATATTCCCATTGTGCCTCGGTCGGCAATCGGTACGACTTGCCTTCCTTCCGACCTATCCACTGGCAAAACGCCACCGCATCGTTCCAGGTCACATTTAACACCGGGTGGGCGTCGGTCTGCTCAAATCCGGTGTTGCGCCAGGTGAACTCCGGCCCCACGGACTCCTTCCCATCCGATGCGAGGCCCATTCCGCCGTTGCCAGCCTTGCCAGTTTCGGCATCCGTCCGGAAATTCTCGGCCTCGATAAACTGCCGGAACTGCCCCCGCGTCACTTGGCACATCCCCAAATAAAATGCCTTCGTGATCCGCACGCGATGCTGCGGCCCCTCGTCTTTGCGTCGCCCCCTTTCCGATTCCGGCGAACCCATCATGAACTCGCCGGGCGGGATGAGAGTGAGCTTCATCCCAATGGAGTTGGTCTCCACCACCGGCACGCCCAGATGTTTCGCCCAGTTCTCCTGGTGCTCTTTGGCTTTGGCGGCATCGAAGGGGGCGATGGCGGGAGGAGGGGCCGAGATTTCAGATTTCAGATTTTGACTTTCAGATTGCGAAGCGGCCGCCGTCGCGCCCCCTTCCGCCTTCCGGCCGGCGGCACCGCCGGACGAGCCAGCAGCGGCACCCGGCATAAGCGCTGGCGAGACGCCAGTGCCAGCCGGCGCTGCATAGTCCTTTGCGACGCGGAATCCCACGTGGTACGACCGATAGCCGACCGGAGCGAAGCAGTTACGACAATAGCACAGGAAGTAGTTCGCATCGGTGTCGTTGCACGATCCTCCCCGCATGACATGCCGCGTGCCATAACCGGGCAAAGTCAAGTCGCCACTCTTGTAGCGGCCGTACGCGTCCCCATCCCACCAATCCTGACACAATTGGAAAACGTTCCCGCTCATTTGCAGGATGCCCCAGGGGCTTTGGGACTGCGGGTAGCTGAACACGCTACAGGTTAACTCCGTCTCGCTATTGCGGGCGTTGCGGCATTTCCCTCCGTCCCACGCGTTGCCCCAGGGGAAATCCCGGCCGTCGATGCCCCGCGCCCCTTTCTCCCACTCCAGTTCGCTCGGCAAGCGAAGACCGGCCCACTGGCAATACGCTTGAGCGTCTTCATAGGCCACGCAGACCACGGGATGCTCGGCCTTCTGCGGCGGAAAGCTGGTTCCTTGCCACACCGGCTGGCCAAAAGACGCTTGTTCCGGCGGCCGGTGACCCGTGGCATCAACAAACCGCTTGTACTGGGCGTTGGTGACGGGGTGCAGGCCCAAGTAGTATGCAGGCAGTTTGACGTCGAACTTCTCTTCGCCTGCCAGGAACTTGCCCGCGGGAATCAGCACCAGCTTGCTGCCATCCTTCAAGTTCTCGATCAGCGTGCCGGCGTCCGGGATGTTGCTGACCGAAGGATCGAGCCTGGAAACAATATTGGTGGCAGGGACCTTTTCTGCTCCTACCGTCTTCCGATCTCCGCCTTTCTCTTTTGGCACCAGCGATACCCGTACCGGCGTCAGCTCGCCGCGCCGGACCGTAAACGATTGCGTCAACGTCTCAAACTGGTCCGACTTCACTTCCAGCCCGTGCTGGCCGGCTTTCAGTGTCAGCGGGTTCTGGACTCCGGCAATCTGGATCGTCTGACCGTCCACCTTCACTTCCACCTTGGCCTTCGGATCGGATAGCTCGATCTTCACCAGCCCGTGGTTGGTGTGGATGTAGAGAATGATTGCCAACAAGGTCAGGGCCGCGCCGCCGCCGGCTGCGACGATGCTCCAGCCGGGCCCGCGAATCTGCGGGGGAACTAGGCCCTTCAGCCGTAGGCCAAATCGAGTGTTCGACCGTGGCTGACTCTTGATGTTGGAGAGCGTTTCGATATGCGTGTGCGAGACTGCCGCAACGACCGGGGGTGGGGCAGCAATGGTCGAGGGCAACTGGCCCGCCCGGGCCAAGAGCGCTTTCAACTTTGCGCCGACGGAAAACGGCGCGATCGCTCGCACCAACTCTGCCGGCGTGGCAAAGCGCCGCGCCGGGTCCTTGGCCAGCAGCCGATCCAATACCGCGGCCAATTCGGCCGGCACGTCCGGCCGTACCTTGCGGATCGAAGGCACCGGCGCGCGGGCGTGGGCCAGGAGCTTGCTCACCTCGTCCGAGTATTTCGGCCCGCTGAAGGGGGCGTGGCCGCTCAAGAGCTTGTAGAGCGTGCAGCCCAGGCTGTAAAGGTCGGCCCGGATATCGACCGTCCGGCTGCTTTCGGCCTGCTCCGGGGCCATGTAGTCCACCGTGCCCATGGTCTGCCCCGAGGCCGTGATCCGCTCCGCGCCCGCCAAATGGCCGGGCTGGACCATCGCCAGCCCAAGGTCCAGGATCTTCACTTGCCCTTGAGAATCGAGCATCAAATTGGAGGGCTTGATGTCGCGGTGGACCAGGCCGTGCCCGAGGACGTGATCCAGTCCCGTCGCCGCCTGGCGGATCAACTCGCAGGCGTCGGCCACCGGCAGCGGCCCACAGGCGCCGACCAGCCGTTCAAGATTCACGCCGTCGACATACTCCATTACCAGGAACCGTGTGCCGGCGACCTCCCGGGCGTCCAGTGCCTGCACAATGTTGGGGTGGTTTAGCTGGCCGACGGCCTTCATCTCGCGGTCAAAGCGAGCAACCGCCTCTTCGTTGACCAGGCTGCCTTTGGCCAGCACCTTCAACGCGACCAGTTTTTCGAGCTTGGTATGCCGTGCCTTGTAGACTGTACCCATCCCGCCCTGGCCCAACTTGGCCAGCAGTTGGTATTCGCCAAGCTGGTTCTTTGGCGGAGCCTTAGGCGGCGGCGCAGGCGGCGGAGTCACTGCGCCCTCACCCCCAGCCCCTCTCCCACGAATGGAGAGGGGAGGCGCCGTGGCCGACTGTAATTGTTGCTTCAGCGTGGCGTCGTAAGCGGCCTTTTTCGCTGGATTGAGCAGGCATATCTTGGCGGCGGTCACCTCGTTCAGAAGCTTCTGTGCAAGATGCACATGCTGGGGAGTCTGAATGGTGCGAAGCAGCAGGGTCTGCCGCTCGGCCGCGCTGTCGATCACGTCGAGGTTTTCCTCGAATCGGTCGACGCCTAGCAGGCGATAATGGTTAGGCGGCTGGTCCTTTGGCGGAATGCCCAACCATTGGTAATACGGGTCGAACGTTTGCGGCTTGGCCGGCTGGGCGGTGTCGCCTGTCTGGAGCATTGAGGGGGTGGAGGAGCCCGGCTGGGCGTTGGCCTGGGCTTTGAGGCGGTATTCAGCGTCGATCTTCTTCAACTCGCGTTGGAGTTCGGCCCGCTGTGGCCCGGGCGTAGTGCCCAGGTAGTCTTCGACTTTGGGCTGCTCGCCGGCCTTCCACGCTGCCTCAAACCGCGCACAGATCGCGTCGATTTCCAACAACTGTGAAACCGGAAGCGCATCGGTCGGTTCGTCCGCCATCCCGCTCATAGGTCGCTCCGTCTGGGCCTCGAAGGCCCACGGTCGATGTCGAACAAGCATTGATGTTATGATAGCCATTATGAGGGTCGCAATCTAGCATGGGTAGTGGGTACAAGGGCCGGCGCCATGAGGCCGCAAGTTGCCGAGCGCTTGCTGGTGATCAACGGTACGCGGATCGCCGGTCGTGATCGGCCCACCGGGCCTCGCTGGCGGCGGCCATTTGCTGGGAAGGGTGGACCTCGATGAAGAACTGCCGGAGGCTGCCCTGACTCATAAACTCGGCGATCACCCAAGCTGCGGCGTCTTTCCCGTAAACGACGCCGCGAACCCGCCGTTTGCCTCCGGGCACCATCTCCTGCAACGAAAACATGTACCAAGTGTTTTCGATTCCCTTGATGGACCGCCGATACGATTGATACAGCGTCTGGCATCGCGCCCGTTGCACCGGGGCTACCCGGTGCGATCCCGCGCCAGTTCCCCTGCCCGACGACCTGCCCAAAGCCACCTCCGATTCCACCAACCCCGATACGAGCAAGGCGCTGAGTAGGAGCCGCCGCAGACAAGATTGCCACATAATGCACCTCCCATTTCCGATTGATGGTGCCAAGGGTAAGGAACGCGCCGAGCGAAATCCGCCGAATACCGCGTCCCGGCCTCACCGAGAGGAACCAAGCGGTTTGCCTCTCTATCTGTTCAACCGTAGACGGGCCGCAAAACACCTCACGGATTTTTTCGGCCGTGATTGATCCCCTCGACGGCAGGGTGGCTGAATCGGCTCGGTTGACCGATTACCCGCCAAACCTTAGTCTGGGCGGGAGCGTGGCACCGCTGCCGTCGATACCAACGGGTTCAAGCTCATGCCATCCGAAGCAGACTTTTCGGTCAGCCGCTGGATCGTAGGGGCCAAAGCTGGCGAATCGGCAGCGGTCCGGGCGCTCTGGCAGCGGTACTTTCAACAGCTCGTGCGCCTGGCCCGGCAGAAGCTCGCGGGCACCTCTCGTCGTGCCGCCGATGAGGAGGATGTGGCCTTGAGCGCTTTCGCCTCGTTTTGCCGGGCAGCCGAAGAAGGCCGCTTCCCGGACCTTGCCGGCCGCGACGATTTGTGGCGCTTGCTGATGCGGCTCACCGCCCGCAAGGCCGTCGACCAGGCACGACGTGAAGGGGCCGCTAAACGCGGTGGGGGGCAAGTCCACGGGGAATCGGCGCTGGCCCAGGGCGATCCGTCGTGGGATGAGGATGGGCTGGCCGAAGTGATTGGCGAGACCCCAACCCCGGAGTTCGCGGCGATGATGGCCGAGGAGTGCAGCCGGCTGCTGGCGCATTTGGACGACGATCTGCGGGCGGTGGCCGTGGCCAAGATGGAAGACTGCACCAACCGGGAGATCGCCCAGAAGCTCGACTGCTCCCTGGCCACGATTGATCGCCGACTCCGCCTGATTCGGAGCCTCTGGCGGCAGACGCCTGCGAGGTGATCGGTCGGGCCGTAAACAACCGTGGAGACCGCTGGCGAGGTCCGGCGAGCGGTGAAGACCGGCGCTCGCCGATGACCACGGATGTCCTTATGGTCAGTGCATGGCGGCTGTCCAATCCATGGGGGCTTGGCCTTCAAGCCAGCCCACCGAAGTCGTGCTCAGCGGATCGTCCTGGTCCGGCGAGGCGGTACGGCTGAACATGAACCGCAAGTACCTGCCCCGTGCTACGAAGCTGGGCTCGGCGACCTCTATATCCACGACGATGAGGCGCCAGTCTCTTGGCACGACGCAACCCGCACGTACCTCTCGTCCCCCGTGCCGCGGGACTGCTGTGTGGAACCGGCCGAGGATGCAATCCGCATCGAATCGCCCGCGGCCAACCCTGAAGTCCCTGTCACCCAACCCCGAAACCGAAGGAGAGTATCACCCGTGCCCGAACCCGCCACCAATCCGAACGGAAATGCCGCTGCCAGCGGCAATGGCCAGACCAACGGTCACGCGACGAAAACCAACGGCCAGACGCGGCGGAACACGCCGAAGGTCGGACAGCAAGACCTGGCAGGACTAATCCAGCAGGCGGAGACGCTCCGAACGGTCCTGCGGGAAACGCTTGTGAAGACCAACGAACTGCTGAAGGGCCTGAAGCGCCACCGTCGTCAGAGCCGGGCGTTGCAGAACACCATCGCCTCGCTCCGACAGCTCAAGGGGCTCGGCGTGTAAGACGCACAGTTCTTTCTTGCCTTCCTTATCTTCGCTATTTTCCGGGCCATGGGGCGAATGTGCCTTCCCAGCCTCGTCCCATGGGCCGGAGACCTTCCTACGGCCCCCGAGGAGCGTCTGGAGCGTGTTGGGGGCGGTGAGGCTCCTCCCAGACGCCCCACGGCTCCAGCTCCTCCAGCGGCCCGCTAGAGGCCTTTTTGAGTTCTTGTTCTTGTTGGGGGCTCGCATCCCAGGCAACCGGCTACCAGTGTGTCCCCTGTTCGCCGACGCTGACGTTCGTGCAGCGGTTCAACCGCACCGGCCGACGCGAGCCCGAGAAATGGTTGCCGGCAATGACTCCGCCGTCAACGTCCGTCAGGTCGATCACCGTTTCGTTGGGATGGATGAAGGTGTTGCCGGTAATGGTGATGTTGCACAGCGTCGGGGCCTGGTTACGCTGGAAGGTGTGGGCGTAGACCGAGATGACGGCCCCGCCCGGCTGTGGGTTGACCTCGGTAAAGGTGTTGTTCTCGATGCGAATGTCGCGCGGCACACCGCCTTCGACGTAGGGCATGACGCTGTTGATCTCGATGCCGCTACCCTGTCGCGCGAAGACGCAGTCCCCCACCACGCCGGGTCCTGACTGGATCAACAACCGCTGGTAGTTGTCCTGAAAAGTGCAACGTCGGACGATCCAGCCGGCACATTCATGGTCGGGCCATTGGACAATCGCATTGGCAAAAACCGCGACTGGTCGGTCCGCGAACACCACGTTGCCCTCCCCACGGACGACGCGGGCTTCGCCGAGGGGCAGGCCGGTGTTTCGGTCGCGAAAAAGCATGCGGTCGCCAGGTACAACATCGCGGGCGACGGTGCGGTCAAACTCACCGCTGCGCACGAACGTCACACGGTTGCCCACGCAGCTTTCGACGTGTCCCCAGTAGCCATGGAAATTGGCAATGTCGTCGCCCGTGTGACGCATCACGATGCCATCGAGCGTCGTGCCGTGGCGCGTAGCGCAGAACATGAAACCCTCGCCGCCCTGCCACTGGCTGGTGCCGGGACGTGGGCCGAAGAGGCAGTTCTTCCACAGATGGCCGCCTTCGCCACCCCATTCCGCGCCCCAGCCTTTCGGGATGAAGACCTTGATCCCGTCCATCGTCAATCGCTCGCAATGCCTGAGTTCAATCGCGGCAGAGACGGCATAGATGCAGGAGAGACCGTCGCCGACGCGAAGCAAGCCGGTCGCTCGGATGGTGTTGAGCAACTGGTTGTCCTGCATCGTGACCCAGCAACGGCGACTAGCGGCAGCGGGCGAGATGTGTTTGTATTTGAGATGGACGCCGCCGCGTTGAAGTGCGTAAAGCGGCGCGCAGAACGTACCGTCAGCCTTGAACGGGACGACACGCTGTTCGAGCTTGCCGTTGAACTTGTCCGGCACCGTCACGCCGGGCGAGAGTTCGATCTCCAAGCGGTTGCCGGCGAAGTCGAATTGCGTGATGCGACCCTCAATGTGACCGCGAGTTGCCCGGTCGAGCGTGGCGCCCTTGAAGATGACGTTGCGACAGTCTTTGAACCCGACACAGAAATGGGCGGTCGGCGCCTGGTCGTCGGGCAAGTCGAACCAAAACGTGGCGCCGGTCGCATCAATGGTAAACGGATGCGCATCATCCCGGCGGAGACCACCGAATTCGAGGGGGTAAACCACGCCGTCGTGGCCCCACCGTTCGCTGCCGAACCGGTAATCACCCGCTGGGATGCGGACGGAGTCAGTGTGGGCACGGAACGCTGCCAGGACCTGTGGCACGACGCGAGATCCCGCCTCGCGCTGCGCCCGTTTCTGTTCGGCGGTAAACTCCGGTCCGGCGGGGCTGTCGAAACTGAAGTTCTCCGCGCACGGCGACAGCCGTGGCGATGACAACAGGGCCAGGGAGATCGCTATGAACATGGATCTCATTGTGCTGTTGATGGGCCCGGTGCTCACAGGCTTCAAGCATCGAAGCGATACGCGCGCAGCCGAACTGGCGTAGCTCGAAGCCAACTGGTTTGGCCACCCCGGCCCATGATTCTCAAGGATTGAGCTTTCGCGGGTCAACGACAACGTGCTTGATCCGCTGACGCTTCCAGGTGTAGACGACGTGTACCAGGCCGTCCCCGGTCTGAATCACGGCCGGATAGGAGAACTCGCCCTTCTCACTCTCCAGCACCAACGCGGGGTGCCAGTCACGGCCATCGCGCGAAACGGCCACATTCAGCGGTGAACGGCCCTTGGCGGTATGGTTGTAGACCAGCAACTGCCGGCCGTCACGAAGCGTGAGTGCGTCGATACCAGAGTTCGGGTTCGGTAGAGTGGTCAACGTCATCTCGCCCCAACTCTTGCCGCCGTCTTCCGACCAGATCTGGAAGATCCGGCCCTGGCGAGTGCGACCGACCGCTTGCAGCCTCCCGCCTGGGTACTGAAGGATGCTCGGTTGGATGGCGGCGATCTGCCGGCCGTCGTTGACCGGCCCGATAAACTGCCACGATTTGCCGCCATCCGTGCTGCGCTCGAAGTGTACTCGCCAGCCGTCGTGCTCGGTGCTGGAGCCGCTCAGCAGCGTGCCGTCGGTCAACAGCACGGGCTTATTTTTCACTGGGCCAATGAGCGGTTCGGGCAGCGGTTTCGGCGCGGACCATGTCTTGCCACCGTCGACCGACGTCTTGCAATAACCGCTCCAGCCCCGGGGATGGCCGCCCACTTTGTAATAGAGCGACAAAGGGCCGCTGGGTAATTGGAAAAGGACCGGATTGTAACATGCTGCCCGGGTGCCATCAGGCCTAACGCCATTAGCAACCTCCACGGGCACTGTCCACTGACCATCGTGCTGACGAGCGCTCCAGATGCCCACGTCAGGATTGCCTTCCCTCATGCCGCCAAACCAGGCGGCCACCAGCCCGTCTTTCACCTCAACCAGGGTCGAAGCATGGCAGCTCTGAAAAGGTGCGCTATCGAAGATGAACTCTGTTTTCACCACGGCAAGATCGGCGGCATGAATCAGGCCCGGATAGGCGGCCAGCAACAGCAATGGGAGGCACGGCGGTTTCATCGTGGCAGTTGTTCTCCTTCGGCGCAATGCAGATGTTGTCCTTCGAATCGGGGAACCCTCATCCCTCTAATACCTGTATCTTACCGGCGAGACGGTGGTAGCGGAAGCGTTACCGAGTCCCCGGAATTGAGACCCGAAAGCTCGGCAAGGTGGTGTCCCATTGCCGAACATCACCCTGTTTCTTCTCACCGGGCCGCGTCCAGCATTGGGCTCCGTCAGCAGTGTCGGGAATGGTGACCAGTGGCCTCCGCCGCTGCCCATCGGACCTCAATCTGTTTTCAGGCCGCCCAGTGGCGGCGGCCCTTTTTCTTACCTCTTGGGAATTGCCAACGAACAGCCGGCACCAGCAATGCGATTGGTGAACTCGCGCTGGCGTCCTTTTTGTCTTGGAAGACGACCCCTCAAGTACTGGAAAACAGTAGAAGCAGAATAACTGCAATTGCAGCGAAAGCGATTAGAAAGAGGCATCCCTTTCCGCCGCACCCTTTTCCCTTTTTTGGCGTTTGTTGCTGCCCCGAGGGGGACGAGCCACTATCCAGCGAGCCTGACGGCGAAGGCTGCTCGGCCGGCAAACCATCTTGTGGCGGGCGAGGCGATCCTAGACCGATTACCTGTTGATAGTGCGACCGTCTTCGGAGCTGAAGCAGTCTAATGAACTGTTTCTTTTGCCAATCGGGAATTGGGTCTTTTGGCCGAAAAATGGCCTCGGCGAGTTCGCGGTCAGAGTACCGGGCATACTTAGATGCTAGGTTCTCGTCTGTAATATGATGTTCATCAGTCATTGCAGGTGGATCAGTCTTCTGACTCTATCTGGGGTGAGTGGAGCCAATTTCATCTTGGCGAGCTGCTGCACTGTGGCTTCAATCGCTTCAGTATTGTGTTTGACGAATTGCAAGACAGCGATGATCGCCAACGCACTGATTTGGGATTTCGCGTTGTCGCGGATTAGGTACAGAGTACGCAGCTTTCCCTTCAACGCATCCGTTGTGCTCTCACGGGAATCGAGGCTTTCCAAGTACGACGACCATTCGCGTTCTACGATTTCAACAGCCTTGTCGCGATCATTGATAGCTCTCAGGGTCGTCGCCCGAACATCTTCCTCAATTTCTGGTGACTCCGCTTGTTTCCGTAAACATCTCAGGTCTTCCTTGAATGCCGCAATCTCGTTCTGCATTTGTGCGTGAATAGCGCCGATTTCTTCGCGGCCCATTGGCTGGAAGTCCTCGATAAAGTGTATGACGAAGTCAGCCAATTCGTACACCAAGAGAGCATTGCCAAACAAGAGGTTCCGTTCTTCTCCACCACCGACGTGGCTAGCATTTTCCAGTTCGTGAAGGATATGCTTATTAAGCTCGCCGAATAGTTCGACCGCAATTTTGAGTGTCTGGCAGGAAATGTTCACTTTTTTGTCCGCTTCGACCAATGCGAGGGACCTGTTCTTTTCATGCTTCGACGTAGAAAGGCCCGAAATGGCTTCCTCTGCCGATTGGTACTTCTGAGCCTCGATACGGCGAGCGACTTCTTCGACCAATCTGCGCATTTTGTCATGTAACGACTTGAGGCGAACTTTGACCTGCTCGGGGATGCACCTGTTCTTACCGACTTCCGAGGTAAGCAGGCCAATATCCTCGACATCCAACTGCTCTCGCAGTTCCATTACGTAGCTGAGATGGTTCGCAGCTAACATCGTCATCGCTTCAGCACCGTTTTGTTTCTCTACCGCTTCGAGAAGCTCTTCCGGCGTGCTCACTTTAGTCATGGGCGTTGTTCCTTCGAGAAAACTGTGTTGTGATAGGCGTATTGGGAATGTCGCTCGTCCTGGACGGCATCTTTCCTCGGGCAGGCCTCCGGTCGGCCGAACCTGCTTCACGTTGGTGCATTGCGGGCACAGTGCTGCGGACCTGCCTTTCCTGTGCCTGACGCCCGTGACCAATGTGGCTTCCAGCGGGGGAGGCGACTGGGAATGGCGGGCTCACCTGATCTTGGCGGTCAATTCTCGGTGACCCGTTGCGTGCCGCGAGAGATTTTCGTGCTTCGGCCAAGCCGTGGTGCCGGTGTCTGTTTGACCTCGTGTGTCACCTTCTGGTAAACCTCCTGGATCTCCTTCACGCCGTACTTGCGTTCCAGGTTACGAATGGCGAAATGGAACCTCGCGACCCGGTTGAAATGGTCTATGAATGCAACGTTGATCGTGGCAGCACATGCGGCACTGATGAAGGGTAAGCTCTGGGCAACTATCTTCTCGGTCACAACAATGTCGAACCTGGCTGCAATCTGGGTAAGTACTTCGGTCAGTACTGGAGCAGCTCCCCTTTGGACCATTGTCACCGCCTTTCGAATTGCCGGATCTAACCCGAAGCGAGCTGTCAGGTAAAAGCATTCCTTCGCGTCCTCTGCTTGGCTGGGGCCTCCAAAGGCAAAGACCGCGAGGCACTGGAAGCGAACTTCTGGGTCATCAAGCTTCTCGCCGAAATCTTGCGCGATGGCCGCAATCGAGCGGAGCATGATCGTCGTGGTGATGGGCAACTCAACTGGAAGTCCAATTGGGCCGAAAAACCCACCTATCGCTCCAGTTACTCCGACGGCCACTGTGTGCCACCAGTCTGTGGAAAGTCCAATTTCGGTGATGTCCGAACCGACTTGCTTCCCTGCGCCATCGCCGCTCTCCCGAATCGTATACAGTGCGACATTCACCGCACTCTCCAAAGCCGCGAGGGCGGCCTTCTCCACGAGTTCTGGAGTGCACTTCTCGATACCCTTTAACAGGAACTCCAGCGGCTTGCCGATCTTGTCGGCGATCTCCATCAACAATGAGGGGTTCTCCAAGTATTCGACTGCATCGCGGATCAGCTTACGCTCATTCTTAGTGAGCTTGGGTTCGCCGTGCTTAACGAGATCAGAGGATTTCGTCATGGGCTGTCCTTTCAGTGCATGAGGAAGATAGGCAACGACGGTGGTAACGCACGTATCGGCCCAGTTCAGCCCTTCAATAAAAAGGGACGCTGAACCAAGCCACCGCTCCTCCGACCCCCGTCAAGGGGCACCAAAGAACGGCACCTAGCCAGCGTTATGCTGACTTCAGGATTATGTGCAGTAGGTGACCGGCCGAGAGTTCAGGCGGTGTATTTTCGTGGGGATAGAGTGACTTGCGGGTAGCGTGTTACTCCGCATAATAAAGAGGAATCCCACGAGGCTCAGGCGAGACGCCGAGCGGGCGCAAGTCGGATCTGCGCACACGGGCATTTCAGCCGCAACTTGCGATAAGGCGGGCACCCGCGTATCCTGGGGTGAATACCATGGTAGAGGGCAAGTTAGGCGGTTTCAAACGCATCCCGTGAACACGAAGACTCCAATCATTCGCTTTCTCGCCGAGAAGCTGCCAGACTTTCTCTTCGACGAACAAAGCCGTCCCAACTTGGTGTTTCGCCACTGCCAACCGAACGGACTCCTTCAGTGCGTTGCAGTCCAGCGCGATTCCAAGTCACACGGCCTGGCACCCAATCTCGCCGTTACATACAGCCCGTTTTGGCGCGGCGAGCCCGCTGTGCCGCTTGGCATTGACCGAGGATTCCCCCAACTCCGCCAGAAGAACCGAGTGGTTCCGGCTATGGACTATTGGTATTTCTACGATCCAACGCCAGCCGGACTACTTTCTACGCTTCAAACGATTCTGGCCGACTTCCATGCCCTCGCTGTGCCATTCTTTGCCCAGACCGAAGCCGAGCTGCTCGGCAACAAGCTCCTTCAAACTGCCCTCCGCGAGGCATCGGCAATACCGCCTGAGTCGCGCGTTGGCCTTCCTGAGGCTCTCGCCGGAGTTGGGTACATCGTAGCGAAGTGCGAGCACCCGGCCTTCCTCGCTCTCCGAGATCGCATCCGTGCAGCTTGGACGGACGATGTCTCGAAGGAACAGAGGCAATGGACCAACCGCCTCGCCTACGACACTCTTGTTTTCGTTTAGGCGATGGTAATTCTCTGACGTTTACACGCCGCACGATAATAGCGCTTTTCTTTCGCCTTCATGGCAAAAAGGAGAGCGTCTATGTCAAAGCGTGGGAAGCATGTCTGTCGGCGTATCTGCACCAAATCGGTGCGTTTGATCTTGGAGCGGTACTCGGAGTACCTGACTTCGCGGGGGCACGTCCCAGGGCATCGCCGATCCTATATCCACGTCGTCGAGCACTTCGGGCGGTGGTTGGGACGGCGGCAAATCAACAAGTCCCATGTTCAGCAATTCCTGGAAAAGGGGTTGCCGAATTGCCGGTGTCCGGGAGTTAGTCGTCACCTGAAACGCAATCGGGCGGCTCTGCATCATCTTCTGGGGATGCTCGGCCTGGCCGACGACAAGCAAGCCACTCTTCTGCAAGGTGGCATGGGCAATGTACTCAGGCGTTACCAGGCCCACCTCGGCAAGGCACGAGGACTTGCACCGGGCACTGTCTGGCGTCACTTGGCGTACAGCCGTGCAATGTTAGACCATTTCGGTACTCGACGAGAGTCCCAACTCAGGGGTTGGACGCCCGAAATGATCGAACGCTATGTGGCGGAAGCAGGACGTGGCACGCCGTCGAGAGGCCGAAATGTCGGGTGGTGTGCTCGCTCTTTCTTGCGGTTCTTGCTGCAAGATGGCTTGATCCAGAGAAACTTGGCCGCCGCCGTCCCCACGGTTGCTCGATGGCGACTGGCGTCCCTGCCAACAACGCTCCGGCAAGACGAAGTCAATCGGCTGCTCCGAGCGGCAGACCTTGAGACGCCATTTGGCCGACGCGATTATGCAATCGTCCTCTGCATCAGTGAATTGGGATTGCGGGCGTCGGACGTGGCGAACCTGGAAATCGACGGCATCGACTTCGATGCACAAGTGCTGCGGCTTCGTCAACGCAAAGAGCGAGAGGCAGCCGTCTTCCCAATGACTCGGCGCTTGTGCGCCGCGCTGAAGACGTACATTCGGCATGACCGCCCTGCGTGCAACTCGGCGGCGGTGTTCATTCAGCACCGTGCCCCACTGGGGACAGCGCTCACTTCCCTCGGAATCTGCCACGCGGTTCTGCGACTGGCACGCCGGGCGGGCTTACGGGACCGCATAGGCGGCACGCATGTGCTGCGTCGAAGCCTTGCCAGCCGGATGTTGGCTGCCGGTGCGACACTCAAACAGATTGCCGACTTCCTGGGGCACACGTCCATCGACACCACGACCTTGTACGCCAAGGTTGATCTCAAGACGCTCTCTCGCGTGGCTCTGCCTTGGCCGGTAAGGAAGGAGGTGCGGTCATGAAGCGTCCTGTGACAATGGTGGCCCAGGCCAAAGAATATCTGCGTTTACGTCGAGCGATGGGCTTTGAACTGCAATCTCACGGCGAGATGCTCCTGTCGTTTACCAAGTATCTGGATCGGTCGGGACATTGCGGACCACTGACCACGGAAGTCGCACTCCGCTGGACGAACCTTCCCAAGAATGCCTCTCGCGTCTATCGTGCAAAGAGGCTTTCGGTTGTGCGCTGTTTCGCTCGTTATCTGACAGCGCGTGATGGCCGAACCGAAGTGCCAGACCGAAGACTCGTTGCGAAGGTCTATCTTCGCCAGCGACCTCATCTCTACAGCCAGCACGAACTGGAGCAGTTGTTGGCGGCGACGGGGCGACTGTGGCCGTCGTATCCGCTGAAATGGCTGGTTTACCGGACGCTCTTTGGGTTGTTGGCATGCACTGGACTGCGGGTTTCGGAGGCTTTGAAACTCAATGCTGCGGATGTGGATTTGGTTCATGGCGTCCTGCGGATCGAGAAAACCAAGTTCAAGAAGTCGAGGTTGGTGCCGTTGCACCCAACGGCAACTCGTGCCTTACGGCGCTATACCCAGGCCCGCTATGGTCGGTAGGAGGCGTGTGACGATAGCCCCATTTTTATCAACAGCAGGGGAAAACGGCTTTCTTATCACAGCGTGTGCCGGGTATTCGGACAACTCCGCGACATCCTGGGCTGGAAAAAAGGCAATGGCGAATTGCCTCTTCCTCGCATCCATGACCTTCGTCACACCTTCGCCTGTCGAAGGCTGTTGTCATGGTATCGCCAGGGCAAGAATGTCCACAACCTTGTGACCGCACTTTCGACCTATCTGGGACATGGCAAAGTCTCCGACACTTACTGGTACTTGACCGCCACGCCAGAACTCCTGGCGATTGCGGGTGGTCGCTTCGAGCGGTTCGCGCAGAGGGAGAAAGGAGGGCGATCATGAAGACGCAGAAGTCCGTCACGCCCAAGGTCCCGCTCGGCCCAGTGCTTCGGCGCTACTTCTGCGAGTACCTGGTCAGCCAGCGAGACCTGAGCCCACAAACGATTGGTAGCTACCGCGATACCTTCAGGTTGTTACTCGGGTATTTGGAACGCCGATATCGTGTCAAGCCTGATGCGGTGTGTGTAGACGACATTGACGCCTCGCGCGTGCTTGCGTTTCTGGATGACTTGGAGCAAAGACGTGGTAATAAGGCCCGCACTCGCAACAACCGGCTGGCGGCCATCCGCTCGTTCATTCGCCAAGCCGCTTCCGCCAACCCGCTGTTGTTACCGATGGCGCAACGGGTGTTGGCAATTCCCGCCAAGCGGTTCGAGCGAGCTTACGTTGGCTACCTCACGCGAGAACAGATGCAAGCGATCCTTGACGCGCCAGACGTTACCACCTTCTCAGGACAACGAGATCGGGTCCTCTTGATGCTTCTGTACAACACGGGTGCCCGAGTGTCAGAACTTGCTGGTCTCCAGGTCCAGGATCTATCCCTGGAATCGCGCATGTCGGTTCATATTCGCGGCAAAGGTCGCAAGAACCGTTCGGTACCGCTCTGGCGGCAGACCGTCAAGATGTTGCGATCCTGGCTGCGGCAACTTGATAGCGCGGCAGATTCGCCCTTGCTGCCGAACTCCCGTGGCAATCGCATGAGCCGCTCCGGCGTCGCGCAGCGACTGAGCTTGGCAGTAAAACGGGCCGAACCCGGATGCTTCGCATTACAGTCCGCTCGGATCTCACCCCACACGATTCGGCACACGACCGCCATGCATCTGCTCCAATCGGGTGTTGACCTCTCGGTCATCGCAATGTGGCTTGGTCACGAGACGATCCAGACGACCCATCAGTACCTGGATGCCGACTTGGAATCCAAGAAGCGAGCCCTTGCGTGCCTGAAGCCACCCAACACACGCAGGTCTTCACGATGCGGTGCTGACGACATCATGCAGTTCTTGAAGGGCTTGTGATTATGCGCACTGCAAGACCAAGAGAACCCCCGTAAATTCACTGGTGGACGTGGCAGACTGCACATAATCCTGAAGTCAGCATAACGTCGCTTATGCAGAGATGCGCATAACCATCGTCCCTTGCGGGACGCGGCTTCAGATGCCTGCTTCTTTGGTTCAAGAGCCGAAGCTCAGGTTGACGGTTTCGGAGAAAGCAGTACCTGACGCACGCGCGTCGATCAAATTGTTTCAATCACGGCCGACTAGCGGCCCTGTTCATTGTCGTCGAAATCTCCGTATGGATAATGGAACGATTCGCTACCCCAGGCCTGGTGGCCGGGATCATCCACCAATCTACCCAGACGGACGGGGGCACGGCAAGCACCCCCCGAAAGATTCTTCTGGCGCAGCAGCGCACCGGATGATCGTCGAGAAAACCGGCCTACGGGCCGTCCTGGCGAAGCGGAAAGTCGACGCCGTGGACGTGGAGGACGCCATCAGCACGCAGGTCGGCGTGGGCGGTAAAATAATCCCGACGCTCGGGCAGTGCGCCGCGCGGTGGCTGGCCATCACGGCCAGTGCCACCCTACACTTGTTTTTCGCCCGATCCTCAGCGTTCCCCCACGACCATCGCGTGGATTTCCAGGGGCGGGAGCGTCACCGTCAGCCCTTGTGGCGTGACGACCGGCACCAAGGGCTTGTGCCCCGGCATGAGAAATAGGTGGTGCAGATCGGTGTCGCGGAAGATGAGCGTAATGTCGTGGATCGGAATCACCTCGCGGCGTTCGTAAAGCGACTGTCCGGCCACGTTCTGGGAACGCCCCAGAGAGGAAATGTCGTTGAGCAGGTGGACGACGAGGCGATCCCCTTGGATGTGGACCATCGTTTGCACGATGGACGGCGCGCCGACTTCCACCGGCGGCGGCGCGGAGGCAGTCTCGCGCAAGGCCAGTTCCAGCATCCGCGCGAAGTGGGCATAACCGTAGCGGAAAACGATCCATGACAGATCCATGGGAATATAGATCACCTTGCCCTTGCCGTAGCTGGTTTCGATGATCGCCGGATGGCTAGTGTGCTGGAGTGTTGCACCCTGTTTGGCGAGACTGCTGACATTCAGCCGCACCGGGCACTTCAACCCGTCGACCGGGTCGACCAGCAACATCCGGCAATCGAGAGGGAAATTGTGGGCAACCTGGGAAAGCGGTTGCGTCGCGTAGTGGCGGGCTAGCGCTTCGGCGATCTGCGGATCGCTGGTCCAGCGATGCGACGGCGGCATGTACATCGCGGCGGCGGTCTGCGGTTTGCCGCTGAAGTCCATCTTGATTTTCCGAGCGTCGAGCACGTCAAGCGGTTTGGCGCGGAGCAGGTCGGCCAGACCGAGGGTGCTGCGGAGCTTGGCGTGCTCGTCGTATCGCGACGTTTCGTAGGTGGCGACCAGCCCACCGCCGTCGCGCACGAAACACCGCACGGTGTCCATTTCGGCGTCCGACATCGCCGCGCAATTGGGGAGGAAAAGCACTTTGTACTTTTCCAACGTGCCGCGTTCCATTTCGCGGTCGGTTACCAGCGAGACGGGCAGGTGGCGCTGGAGCATGGTTTGATAAGCTCCATATACCCCCTGGATGTAGCGCCCCTGGGGATCGTCGCGTCCATACCACAACTCGGTCTTCTCCGATGCCACCAGGCCGCACCAGGGATAGAGCCGGTCATTGCGGAAATACTCGTCCCGCGCGGCGGTCTCGGCCAGATAGTGGGCCATCACGTCGCGGCCGGGGGCCGATTGCGCCGGCACCGAACCGTTGGTCATCATGGTCATCACGCGGATCGTGGCTTCGGTTTCACCCAGCGGCTGCGTGCGGAGATAGGAAGGGCTCGACCACATGAAGGCCCGCTTGTTCTTGCACAGTCCGCCCAAATGCCAGCACATGTAGTTCTGGTGCGTGGGGAAGGCGAAGAACGACGGGTCGACGGTATCGTACCAGCCGATTTCTTCCAGTAGTCCGTCGACGTTCTCGGCCACGCGAATCGAATTGCGGATGTTGCCCGGATTGCGGTAGACCCAGGCGTTCCAGGTGTTGACCATCAGCGCCGCTTGCGGATTGGCGGCCTTGATGGCGCGATTGAAGTCCAGCATCGCTTCTTCCAGGGTGCGATACTTGAACTGGACCCATTGCTGCCAAAGGGGGCTGTCGAAGTCTTCCTTGAGCGGCGGCTCCTTGCCGGTCTGGGCGCGGAATTTCGTCTTGCAGGCTGCACAGTAACACTCCTCGGCACGAGCGTGGAACATGTCGAAGAACACGCCGTCACAGCCTTCCTTCTGGACCAACTCGACGACGCGATGGCGGACCAACGCGCGGTAGTCGGGATTGTTGACGCAGTAATAGCCGGTGCTCTTGCCATGACTGTTGACGCACTTCCAGTCGGGATGCGCCTGGCCCACCGCGACCGGCTCGCGCTGCGCCCAATAGTAGCCCATGTAGCGGATGCCGTAGCGATGGCAAAGTTCCACGACATGGCGGGTGCCGTCGCCTTTCATGAGCGGATCGGGATCGCCGTAGTCGCTCTTCCAGCCCAGCCCTTGCCAGCCCTCGCCGCTATGGACGCGGGAGAAAAACAGTTGGGCTTTGGCCGCTGCGGCGTCGGCGATGACGCGGTCCGGCCAATCGCCCAGCGGATTGCGATTGGGCAGATCGGTGTAGACCACGCGGGTAATATCGCGGAGCCACTCCGGCGGTGGCGGGGCATCGGCAATCGCGTGGGAGATAAGCGAGAGGGGCGAAAGGATGAGCAGCGCGAGTGCAATTTGGATGCGGGGCATGGCAAGTTCTCTGATGATCGAGGCATGGTTGATTCGCAGCGTCCGATTATACCGGCTGACCAGCCTGCCAGTCACGCCTGGACGATGCGCAACACGCAGGGGGTTGCCACCGTCGCCCGGCAGGTTCGATAGGCCGCCAGCGGCTAGCATAGGCGGTTCACGGCTTGCCAGCTAAGCCGGTGACATACACTGGCAGGTCGGACAACTTGAGTGCGACGTGTCGATCTCTCGGGCTCAGGCGGGCCACGCTCCCAAGGGCATCCTGAATTTGAACCTCGCCGCTTGCCGGCAGTTGAATCGTTTCCGGCCGCCCCGAAATGCTCCAGGAGATCAACAACGGCTTGCCCGCCCTCTCAAACCAATAGCCATCGACCGATTGTGTCGAGGCGGGCCGCAATCCGTCCCAAATCTTGTCGCGCGACACCCGGTCCTGCGAGCAAACAAGTCCGGTCCCGCTGAGCCGGCCCGTGCATCGGGCACCGGCCAGGTAGTGAGCGGTTACCGCATACGCCACATAGGCCGGTTTCGGCCCGGTCATCCCGGCCCGCACGATGCCGAATTGCTTTTCGTACGCATCGGGAACGTCCCACTCGCTCAGGGAGTGCCAGTTGAAAAGTCGGACCTCCTGGGCGACGGCCGTCGCGGCACTTCGTGCCAGATACGCCGCCTGGTCCAGCTCGGTGACCTTTCGCTTCGGCCAGTGAGGGTACTCGGAAGTCGACCAACCGATCTAGGTGATCCAAAGCCCTTGCTTGATGCCGTGCTGATCGGCGAACGCCCGAAGCTGGGCGAGTTCCTCCGCGAAGAAGGTGTACTCAGGGCCAAATGGCTCGCGATACGGATGGATCGCCAGTCCGTCGCAGTAACCCAGGATGCCCAGCGGCAGCACCGATTGGAAGGCCTTGAGCCGCAACAGCGGGAAAGTGCCCTGGCAGATGCAGGGACCGAGGATGGTGGCATGCGGCCGCACGCGGCGTATGGCGTCGTGGATGGTGCGATGCAGCGTCACAACGTCTTCCGCCGAGCCTTTCCAACCCCAGGGAATCACCGGCTCGTTCCAGATTTCCCACGCATCTACGTCCTGCCCGAAACGCCGGACTGCGGTTTCCACGAAACGCGACAAGTCCGGCCAGCTTTTCGGCGGATAAATGCCGAAATCCGCATGGCCTTCGGGGGCCGTGCTGGCCCAGCGGGCGGTCTGGGCGAAACACAACACGACCTTGAGGCCGGCCGATTTGGCCCGCTTGAGGCTGGCATCCAGTCGCTCCCATCGGTACTTGCCGGATTCAAGCTCCAAATAACGCCAGAACGCGATCTCGCGAGTCCAGCTTGCCCCTGCCTTCCGGGCTAATGAGCAATTGCCGGACCAAAGGGCCAGACTGGGGCAAGGCTGACTGGCGGGCACCGGGACCACCGCCGCCTCAAGCCGATCCCGGTCTAATTCCTGCCGGTCCAGCAACTCGGCGGTGACCACGTAATGGCCGACCCGTTGCGGAAGTGGAATTACCTCGGTCCGCTGTTGGCTACTGCCGAGATGCACTTGCCGCCCGCCCGTGATAGTCACTTCCGCCGGCGTGGTCTTGATTTCCCACCGTAGCGTCAATTCTCGCGGGACGTCGCCGTTGGTGATGCGGGCTTCCACGCGAGCCGCCTCCTCCGTAGTAAAGATGTTGGCTGTCATGCCCGTAGCAAGCACGAGCGATGGCCGGCGCAAGTCCAACTCTTTCAGCTCAACGTCATCGAACCAAACCGTGCCCTTGGCCCCGTTGTGGAGGATCAGGTGGAGCTGAATGCTGTTGGCGGCGGGCGGCAGGTGGAGCACGTCGAAGCTGTAGGTCTTCCAATCGGCAGTGCCGCCCAGCGCGACGGCGTCCGGCCTCGGGCACCACTCCAGCCACCGTCCGTCGCAATACGCCGACAAGCCCACGGCAGCCGCCATGCCGCCGGCGAACTCGGCCGGCAGCCGTGTGTCGCGTCCCAAACCCTCGCTCTTGGCAGCGAACGTGACGCGGTACTTCTTCGTCGCGTTCACTTTGGCGAAACCGATGGCACGAACTTCCCCAGGCCGGCCCGGGGCCGTGATCCGCAGCGACCGTTTGCCGCTGTGGAATACCTGTTCGTCACACGCCGCACTGGTCTTTTCGCCGCTCAGGGACCACTTAGCCATGGCCTGCTCAAACCCACCATTGGGTAGCAAGTTCGGCCCGGTGGGCTCCCAGATTGCCGCGCTGGCCCGGTTCTGGACGACGAAGATCGCAAAGAATGAAATCAGAACCGAAAATACGCCGGCTGCAAGGTACTTTGGCATGATCGTGTTTTGTATCGTGGGGGGCAGGTTACCAAGCGTTGCGTTGGATGCGTTCCAGCCGGTATCGTTCTTCCTGCGGCGGTTGCTCAGCGGGGTAGCCTAGTGGAATCAGGCTGTGCGGCATGACGTTCTTCGGCAGGCCGAACAAGCGGCGGAATCCTCCAACCCGCTCTTGCTGCGGGTTGGGGATGGGCTGCTCGATAGCGTGCCAGGAGGCGCCGATACCGCCCCGCATCGTGTTGACGATGGCGGCCATGTCCACCGTGACCGAGACGCAACTTACCGAACCGTCATCAGCCGCACGGGAAACCGAGGACACGGCCAAGCACGTGGCCGCAGCCAGCAGTCCGAGACAGGTTTTTCCCAATAGCTTCATCGGTGTTGTCTCCTTGCGCATTTTATCGTCATGCTCATGGCCGGAACGCTGTCTTCGGCGAAGATGGATAGCCAGCGGGACATGGCTGGGCAAGGCTGTTAAGGTATCGCTCCAGGTTCGTGTAGCCGCTATTCTCTCCCACCACGTTGGCGTCAGAGGGATCTTGCGGATTCAGGCCGTGCGCCAATTCCCAATCGTCCGGGATACCGTCGCCGTCGCTGTCCATCGGCGGCGTGCCAGCGACGTACGGCGGATAGCCGCCGACGTCGTTCTCATGGTCGATGATATGACCGTGCCCGGTGCGAACGTCACCGACCACCCGCCGATCCACCGGGTCGCGACCGGGAACGGTAGCTCCGGCACCAGCCAACACTGCTTCGTAAGCATCGGGCGCTGGCTGCGTTTGGACCTTCGGACAATCGAATGACCGCACAGCCCGCACCGCCGGATCGAACTTGATCCCCTTCCAGTTGTCTTCCGAAAGTTCCCAAAAGCCTTCCATGACGTTGCCGGCGGCATACAAGGACTGGGCGGCGACGGTGCAATCACCCCGATAGAACAGCGGCGGCTTCTGCGTCGTGGAGGGGCCGGGTTTGAAGTAGTTGTTGACGTAATTCAGCCAGGTGAACTCGCCGTAGGCCGAGGTGTGCCCCCAATTATAGATCACGTTGTTCCGCCAGTCGCAGCGGGCGATCTGCGACAAGCGGGGATTGCGGCTGACGTGGTCGGCCAACAGGTTGTGATGCCAGGTGGAATGGATGCCGCCCACGATCATCGCAAAGGCATGGTGCTTGTGGTTGGTGCTCTCGGCGATCAGGCACCACTGGACAGTATAGCGGTCGCTGAACTCGGTGGGCACGATGGCCTTATCGCTACTCCAGCTCATTGACACGTGGTCGATGATGAAGTCTTCCGAACTGTGGGCCCGCAGGCAGTCGATCTCCTGCCCTGGAATTCTGCCCGGTCGCAGGCGCAAATGGCGGATGATAACGTCATGCGTGTTGTCCAATACGATCTCACCGCCGCGAATACATATCCCGTCGCCGGGGGCCGTCTGGCCGGCAATGGTCAAATACGGTTCAGCAATGTTGACCGAACTCTTGAGTTGAATGACTCCGCCCGTGCGGAAGATGACGGTGCGCGGCCCCTTGGTCTGGACGGCTGCACGGAAGCTGCCCGGGCCGGAGTCGGCCAGATTGGTGACCGCCAGGATTTTGCCGCCCCGGCCGCCCGGAGTATACGCGCCATAGCCTTCGGCGCCGGGAAAGGCGAAGACTTTGCCCGGCGGCGCGTTGTCGTCGGGGAGGACTTGCACCGGCGGGAGGCTCGCCGTAACGGCGGGAGGCCGTGGTCGCGTCACGGTTCGGCCGGCGGTGAGGGGAACCACTCGACCGTCCGGGCGAACCATTGCCGGCGCTGTCAGCACCAGGTCATGCTCTTCCGGTCCGCCGCGATACGAGAGCATCCATTGGTAGGTTTTTCCGGCGTACGCCGCACGGATCGGTGTTCCCTCCGGCAGGCCAGTGAAGGTGCCTTGGATTGTCCGGCGGGTACTGACCAGCAGAATGTCTTCGCGGGGCGGCGCGGCCAGCAGGCGGATGCGCAAATCCCGCCGGTTGGCCGGGCCGCTGGCGTAGAGTTGCAGGCCACCCCCGTCGTGGTGGATGACGATGGGCGTAACACCACGTGAATCCAAAGTGAACGACAAGGCCGTCGTCGAGGGCCGTTCGAGCTTGAAGGGCGCCGTGCCCAACGAAACGAAGTCCAGCACGTCGATCCGCGATGCGCGGCTACCGACGATTTCCAAGGTGGCCTGCGAGCCCTGCCCCATGCCCAGGCAGATCAGCCGGCAATCAAGGCTCCCGCCCGAGATACGGAAGGTGCCCGTGGAACGATTGGCACCGGCATCATAGTAGTTGGCGCTGCCGACGTACACGTTGGCTGCATGAATCACGCCGGATTTCAGTTCCAGCAGTCCGGTGCTGCCGGTGTATTCGCCCATCCGCAGCCCAAGCAGAACGGTCAACTCGCCGCCATCGATGATCAATCGAGAGTCGTCGTCGCGGGAAAGGCCGACGTCAAGAGAACCGGCGAATGCCTCACCCTGCAAGAGGCTCACGCGGCTCTTGCCCCGCACCTGGCAAATCGTCTTGCGGTCGGGCCGCGAAGGCTTCCACCGCTGGGTCTCATTCCATAGACCTTCGCCACAGTTCCAACTGGTGCTCGCGGCCTGTGCGGTGCAAGTCACCAACGCAAGGGCTATCACAGGCAGACCAACCAGGATTCTCACAGAGTATCTCCTCGCATCTTTTGCGCCGAGACTAGGTATCATACTCGCTTCCCTTTACCATGCGTTGCGGTGAATGCGTTCCGGCCGGTATCGTTCTTCCTGCGGCTGCTGCTCGGCAGGGTAGCCCAGCGAGATCAGGCTGTGCGGAATGACGTTCTTCCGCAGATCGAACAAGCGGCGAAATCCTTCGACCCGCTCCTGCTGCGGATATGGCAGCCTGGGCCGGCATCACAGCGGTGACGCCCAACAAAATCAACGGGAGCAGGGCGCGTTGCAGGGTCATCGTTTGCTTGGAGCCGCTTGTTTCATGGGCACGGTGAACTCGCGATGAAGTGCCCGGAGTGAATCCCGCACGTTGGCCAAGTCACCGACAATGACAAACATGTGGAAAGGATATTCACCGGCGGGGATGCCGGCTTGGTCGTGTAGACGAAACACGCAATTCCATTTCACGACCTTCTCGGCATAGAAACGGAAGCGGCCATAGGTCGGCCCCGTCGTGTTGTGGAGAGTCTGCGGCGAGGCATAAATGCCCATCGCATGCGTGCCACTGGGAATGGCCATCACGACGGGACGCGGCAGTTCACCGGGGCCGTCTGTGATCGGCTCCAGCTCGCCGGTCTCGGCATTGAACTGCATAAACCGCTCGAACTCCTGCGGCATGTACCCGGTAAGGGCCTCAAACACCGCCTGCCGGTGCTGTTCGCCAATGGGAAGACTGAATGTGACGTCATACGAAATGACGTGCGGCAGGTCCTTGTAGCCGATTGTCACGCGTTTGGTGAGCAAGTGATCGGAGAGGATGGTGTGGTTCTTCGCCAGATTCGGCCCCGACTTCTCACCGGGCCTGAGCCAGAATGCCATTTGAGTGGTAGTCTGGAGTGCGTTGGCCTTCGCCAACAGATGCAAGAGTCGGCTGGAGGACCCATCTCCATGCCCATCCCACCGCGAACCCGCCTCTGTGGGATTGAAGGTCTCGGCGAGAATTGGCATGCCGCTGTCGAGATTCGATGCTGATTGGATCTGCCGGCCATGATCGAACGAATCGACAAATTCCTTGCCGCTCCAGGTGAGAGAGTGAATAGCGCCCGCCAGCCGGTCCGTCGCGGTGATCGCAATCTCAGAGACCCCGGCCGGCATGCGAATGATTGCGTTGCCGGTGGGTGCTGAACGGGCCGGGATAGTCACGCCTAGAAACAACAGGAAACACGCGACAAATGATCGCGTCGCCAAAGTCTTCATGGTGGGTGCGGTCAATCGGTGAGAACGAAATGTCCACGAGTTTGGATGCCTGTCCCGGGGTTTCTCTGTTATCGTGTCACGACAGCCAATACCCCCGCCGACCATCGTGGCAGCATGATGCGAATCGTCTGACCCGATGTTTCGGCATGGGCGACAATCGGCTGGATGGTGTCGGGCCTGTCCAGGGTATTTCGGGCGTCCAGCGTCTCGGCGGCTGCGAGGGTCCAGTCGGTCCGGCCAACGGCAAAGGGGGCCTTCACTTGCACGGTGGCCGTCACCATCTGGTCGGTCGGATTGACGACCTTCAGCGCCAGCGTGCGACCGTCCTCTGACTTCGTGGCCAAGACGCTCAAGTTGCCGGCATCGCCGGAGAGATCGACGCGCAGCGGAAGGTAATGGTCGCGCCAGAGCTTCATCACCACATAGTTCGGGCCTGGAAACCAGGTGCGGTGGTCGAAGTTGATGAAGGCGTTGTCCCATGCCTTGGCCGACACCTGGCGGAGGAACAATGCCGGGGACGCCATGCCCACGCACTCGCAGCGCTCGAACATGTTCAAGATGCCGCCGGCGTACAGACCCGTGCGCCAGTCCGTGCTTTGAGCGTTCCACTCGGAGACGAAGAGCTTCATCTTCGGGTTTTTGGAAACAGCGATCCTCTCGCCCAGCGAACGCCAGAACTTCTCGGCCGTTGCCGGCCCATCGGCGTACTTGGCCGGGCTCTCATAGTGATGTACGCTCAAGTAGTCGACAATCTCGGCACACTGGTTGATGATGGCCGTGTCGCCGTCCCTCCAATGCACCCCGAGCTGCCCGCTGCCGCAAGCAATGATCGTAATTGACGGATCGACTTTCTTCATCGCGGCGACAAATTCGTGGACAGCCTGGGCGTAGGCGTCGGGCTTCATGTTCCAGGTCTCGTTGTCCATTTCCCAGAACTTGACGTGGTAGGGTTTGGGATGCCCGTTGGCCGCACGGATCTTGCCCCAGGTCGAAGTGGCCGGCCCATTGCAATACTCGACCCAATCGCAGGCCTCCTGGACGTACTGGGATCGCTGCTCGGGCGGTGCAGCCCGGCCGAAGTTGAGCACTAGGTCCGGTTCCGCCCCCACCTTGCGGCACAACGTGATGAACTCGTCGGTGCCCAGCGAGTTGACGTCCTGATCGTCCCACATGGCATGCGGGTACTTTACACGCTTGTGTTGCGGACCGATGGCGTCCTTCCAGCGGTAGTGGGTAGTGAAGCTGCCGCCCGGCCAGCGGATGACCGGCGGGCGCAAATCGCCGATGGCCTTCAGCAGATCGGGGCGGAATCCACCCGTCGCCCGGCACGAATCGGGCATCAGGCTCACCTGGTCCAGGGCGATGTGTCCCTTGCCGCGAAGACCGATCTGAAGCGTAGCGTTCTCGGCCGCAGCCTGGGGCTTGAGCACGATTGGGTATTCACACCATTCGGGTGTCGAGGCTGGCAGCGTCACCTCCTGGAGCATTTGCGTGCCGTCCAGGAGACGCACCACGATCCCGCTAGGCGCTTCACCCTTTGCCCAAAGCGAGCCGCGATAGGTTTCGCCCTGGCGGATGCACAGCGGCATCTGCTGCACGCCCGTCTCGGGACCGTCACCTGCGATGGTTTGGCTGTACTCGCAGTTCAGGGCACTGCCCTCTTGGACGGCGAATCGTCCAGGACCGTACGGGTCCCAGAACTTGGCCACCGGCGGCGGACCGGGGAGCTTCGGCAGGCCGGAGAACAATGGCTTGCCGTCAAGCCCGCTGACCTTGAAGTTGCAAAACTCGACCTGAGTGCCCCAGGTGCCCACACCCACGCCCCCGGCCAAGCGTGAGTGGGCATCGGTGAAGTCGATGATCTGTTGGTCGTCGAGCCACACCAGGACCCGTGGCCCCTCACACCGAACGCGGATGTGGTACCACTTGCCGGTCTCGATGCTTCCCTTCACCCGCCGGCCGACGCCTCGTCGGCGGTCGAGGTCGCCACGTTCGAGACCGTGACCCTCGTTTTTCCAACCGCCAAGGTTCGCCCAGTAGAACTGTTTCTCGTCGACAACCCGGAACAGGATCAAAAAGCCCTCCTCGCCGCCAGTCTTGCGGGCTTCGAGGGTATACTCGTAGTCGCGCCAGGCAAAATCGCCAAAGGTCAATCGTACGCCGCGCTCGTGCCCCTTCTGGACAAGATGGTCGTGGCCAACCGACCAGTCGGACGGCCTGGCGCCCACCTCGAAGCTGCGGTTCCAGATCATCTCGCCCCACAGGCCACCGTTGCAGGAGTGGTAGATGTGCTCCAGGAAATGGCTGTAGACCTTCTCGTCGACCCGACCTATGACCTTATCGGCGTCGATGGTCAAAGTCACGTCGCCGGCACAGGACATATTTGAAACCAGGGATAGGATCACGCATGTAACGAAGGTGGGCGCGACGAGGTTTGTTGCGGCTGGCTTTTCCATTAGGGCTTCCCGTTTGGATCACACTTGCTGCGCAGGACGCAGGTTTGCATCGAGACCTGACCACCGATTATCCCTGCCTGTACCCCAGACTGCAACTTCCGGTGCAATAGGCCGTTGGTGTTAAGCTGGGTAAGACCTCACCACAGCTCTTTGCGGGCCCGTGGGCGGCCATTCGGCCCGGCGGGCAGTTTTGCCCTTCAGACACCCAAGAGGCCTCCAGTGGGCCCGTGGCGCTTCTTGCCGGGTTCTTGAGGGGTTTTGGACGCGGTTTAGTGCTGGCCGGGGCTAGGGCAAGCGATCTCCCCGGGCAGCTTCGAACAACCCGTACCATTCTTCCCGAGAAAGATCCATCGTGTCGGCACTGACGGCTTCGCGGATGCGCGCCGGTTCGGTGGAACCGACAATGGGGACGATCTGACTGGGATGCTTCAGGAGCCAGGCCAGC
>Ga0302320_10001984_pt1 | contig 48803 bp, 45 predicted proteins | sample Bog_T0_3_FD_202130 | JGI IMG/M metagenome (GOLD analysis project Ga0302320, IMG submission 202130) | Peat permafrost microbial communities from Stordalen Mire near Abisko, Sweden - Bog_T0_3 | ecosystem: Environmental > Terrestrial > Soil > Wetlands > Peat | place: Sweden: Abisko, Stordalen Mire... | reverse complement strand
CCAAGTGAGTGCGCCCTGCCGGGCGCACCACCACAAAAAGGGCAGCCATGTGCAGGCTGCCCCTTAATGTCCCAGGAGGAGTGTGTATCGCGCCGGAGCCTCGCTGGCTCCGGCGGTTGGTCAGCAATGAATCAGACCGGTCAACTGCTCAATGCGCCGTGTGCGCCGCAGTATGTCCAGCAGCCGGCTTGGGGTGCACTGGGGCAACGGGCTTCTTCTTCTCCGGTTGGATTTCTCCGTCGCGCAGCACGATCTGCGCGGAAGCCGGATCCGTAGGGTCCGTGGCTGGAACTATCGTAAAGGAGTCGTAGAATCCAACCAGAGCAATCCCGGGGGGATTCTTGTACTCGAAGCCCGCCGCGGGAATTTCCTTCTCCAGCAGAGGCTTCTTGATGTTGACGATGAAGTCGGGGAGCTTGGCTTCCTTGGCCTCCTGGGTCACGGCCACCTTGATAACCGTGGCAGTTGCTTCAATGACGATTCCCGGAACCTGTGTACTCTGATCCTTCAGCACGGCCCACATCTTGTCGGCGTCTTCCTTGGCGCCGTTGGCCAAGATGTACTCCTTGTCGGTCAGTGCCAGAACTTTGAGATCGTGAGTATCCACAATCAGTCCGTGGGCAATCTCGGCTGGCGTTGCCTTGGCGGAGATGACAAAGGTTCCCGGCGGGAAGACCGTGGCCGCTGCCTGGGCCTTGATGGCATCCAGTCCATCCAGCTTGCCGTGATACAGGATGTAGTACCACTCGATCGCCTTTTCAAGTCCGGGCTTCTGCTGGGGGACAGCGAAGTTCCATGCCCTCGAAAAGAACCAGACTGCCAGTTTCAAATCCTTGGCATCCGGCTTGGTATAGCATACCGCCAATTGCTGCGTATCCTGCAGTCCCGTCCCGCTCTGGGTCTGCTCGGGCGGATAGAGCATCAACTCGGTGCGATATTCGCTGATCCCGGCCTTCACGTCCTTCTTTGACGCAATGTCGTCCAAGGCGATGGCCGAGTGAAACTCCGGATAGGCTCCACCGATCCAGGTCTTCCATCCGTCGGCAGTGGTGCCGACGGGCTTGGGAGCCGAGAGACCTTTTTGGGCCAGCGTCGCAGCATCGTCGCAGGTCTGCGGGTCACTGCTCAGGCCGGTCTTCTGATTGACGGACCTGGCGCACTGGAACTTCTTGACACGAACTGAGACGAAGATGGACCTCAAGTTGTTGGGATCCACCTGAAGCAGGCGGGTGGCCGCGCTGAGCATCTTGTCCGGATCATTCTGGCCCTGGTAGATGTCGATCAGCATATCGAGAACCGCGGCCTTGACGACGCTCTGCGGATAGGCCGTTAAAAAGCTTTCCAGGGCAGGGGCTGATGGCTTAGTGGTGCTCTGTCCGGTGGCGCTGGCACAGCCGCCGCAGGCGTTGTTGTAGGTGTTGAACTCTGCCGGATCCTTAATGGTGATCGAATCCTGGGCACGCAGCATGGGCGCCGAAAAGAGGCTTAGAATCGCCAATGCCATCACAGATGTGAAAACTATCTTCTTCATTCAGTGCTCCTGGGAATTGCCAAAATAAACATCAATGCACAAACACTCGCGCACGGAATGCAAAACCGCTCTTTTGGGCGGTCAAGCGCCGGAGCGACGAGTAAACCATGCCACCTCGGATTCCTTTGAGGCTTGGTTGGATTATAGAAAGCCACGCCCTTTGTGACAAGCAAAGTTGTAAGGGATGGCAATTAATTCTGTCAAGGCAGGCCTCTGGGCTCCGCGGCTGGGTTTTGAGAGCCCGGTCCGGAAGCCCGGCTTGCTTTAACAGCCGGTGCTCCCGGCAAAAGGGCGTTGTGAACAGCCGCCCCTGCCCCAGTACTCCGGCTTGCCGCTTATTCGGGTGCATATGGGATTAGACTCCTTAACCGGGAAAACTGTTCCCGAGCCTCATTGGAGAAGGCGCACTAGCTCTGCCTGTTCTGCCAGAAAGGCATCGTGGCCATGGGCGCTGGTCATCTCCCGGTAATCAGCGGGCACGCCGGCTGCGCGGATGGTGTAGGCAAAGTCGCGCACTGCCTGGGGCGGAAAGAGCCAATCGGAACTGATGCCGACAAAGCTGAGGCGGGCGCGAATCCCGCCAAAGGCTTCCTTGGCCGAGATTCCCCCGCGCAGCGGGTCCCAGGTGTCCATGGTGCGCAGAATGGCCAGGTAGGAGTTGGCGTCAAAGCGCTCGTTGAACCGCTCTCCCTGGTGGTCCAGGTAGCCGGCGATGTCGAAGCGCGCTCCAATGAGTCCGCCTGACTGCACGCCCTCCCGGTTGTCCACCCTCCACGGATCCTCTCCGTTGCGGTTCGGCTTGCGGCCAAAACGCTCGTCGAGCAACTCCGCGGACTTGTAGCTGAGCATGGCGATCTGCCGCGCCAGGGACAGCCCTTTACGCGGAGGGCGCTGCAGCAGGTAGTGGCCGTCCGCCCACTCCGGGTCGTGCTGGATGGCCTGACGCTGCAAGTGGTTAAGCGCCAGCCCCATCGCCGAAAGCGGCGCTACGCCGATGACCAGCGCCCGCTCCACTCGCGCAGGGGCGTGGATGGTCCAATCCAGGGCCTGCATGCCTCCGATGGAGCCCCCCAGAACCAGCCGCAGCCGCCGTATCCCCATCGAATCCAAAAGCCGAGCCTGCGCCCGGACGTTGTCACGGATGGAAACCAGCGGGAAATCCGGCCCGTAGATGCGGCCTGTTTCAGGGTTCACCGAACCGGGGCCTGTGGTGCCGTAGCAGGAGCCCAGCATATTGATGCAGATGACGAAGTCGTGATCCAGGGAGAGCACCGCGCCGGGCGCAAAGATCTCCGGCCACCAGGAGCCTACCAGCGCCGAGCCGGACAGAGCATGACAAACCAGCACGGCGTTGTCGCGGGCCGCGTTCAGCCGGCCATACACTGCGTAATGCAGCGTAACGCCGGCCAACGCGCGGCCACACTCCAGCAACAGGTGCTCGTCGAGCACAAAGTCGCCTTCGTAGGTAGGGGTCAGGGTTGCCGCCTTGTTCCCCCGCGGAACTGGCCAGGCTTCAGCCCCGGCGCTCGATTCGGTCATACGTTTTATTGTGCAACACGGACCGTCATCTTCGCTCGTCATGGCGCGCTGTGTCCGTTGGCAGCCTTGATCGCCTGGTCGAGATCGGCCAGAATATCGCGAATATCCTCGATGCCCACCGAGAGCCGCACCAGCTCGGGAGTGACGCCGGTCGTCGCCTGCTCCTCGACGGAAAGTTGCGCGTGCGTCGTCGAGGCCGGATGGATCGCCAGAGACTTGACGTCGCCGATGTTGGCCAGCAGCGAGAAGAGCTTCAACGAGTTGAGCAGCGTCTTGCCCGCCTCGTAGCCGCCCCCGGAACTAGCTTTGACGCCGAACGTGACCAGCGCGCCCTTGCCGTTGGGTAGGTATTTCTGCGCCCGCTTGTAATACTGGCTGGATTCCAGGCCGGGATAGTTAACCCAATCGACGCCGGGATGCTTTTGCAGATGCTTGGCCACCGCCAGCGCGTTCTCGGAGTGCCGCTCCAGCCGCAGATGCAGCGTTTCGATCCCTTGCAGGATCAGGAATGCATTGAAGGGCGAAAGCGCCGCGCCCGTGTCCCTCAGCCCCTGCACCCGCGCTTTGAGGATGAATGCCAGCGGACCGAAGGCCTCGGTGTAGACCAGGCCGTGGTAGGAGGGGTCCGGCGTGGTGAAGTCCTTGAAGCGCCCCGATGCGGCCCAGTCGAATTTGCCCGCGTCCACAATCACGCCGCCGATGCTGGTGCCATGGCCGCCCAAAAACTTGGTAGCCGAGTTGACCACGATGTCCGCGCCCCACTCGATGGGCCGCACCAGCGCCGCCGAGGCCGAGGTGTTGTCAATCACCAGCGGCAGCTTGTGCTCATGGGCAATGGCGGCCAGCTTCTCGATGTCGGCAATATCCAGCTTGGGGTTGCCCAGCGTCTCGGTATAAATGGCGCGGGTCTTCGCGTTGATCAGCTTGCGCAGGCCGTCAAAGTCGTCCGCATCGACGAACTTGACCGTAATGCCCAGCTTGGGCAGCGTGTAATGGAAGAGGTTATAAGTGCCGCCATAGAGCGAGGTCGTGGAAATAATCTCTTCTCCGGCCGAGGCCAGCGTGGTGGCCACCAGCGTCTCCGCCGCCTGTCCGGAGGCTACGGCCAGCCCCGCCACTCCGCCTTCCAGCGCCGCCACACGCTTCTCCAGCACGTCGTTGGTCGGATTCATGATGCGGGTATAAATGTTGCCGAACTCCTTCAATCCAAACAGCCGCCCGGCGTGGTCCGCGTCCTGGAAGACGTAAGAAGTGGTCTGGTAGATGGGAACGGCGCGCGAGCCGGTCGTTGGGTCAGGCACTTGACCGGCATGAACGGCGAGGGTGGCAAACTGCTGCTTCACTTCGGACATTATGGTCTCCTTAAGGTTTCTGTTGGGTTTGGCTGGTGTATGCGAACCGGAGAGGTTTCGGGCCGCGCCAAAAACAAAACCGCCCGAATCCTCTTCGGACCCGGGCCGCCTGGCTTCAAGATCGGTTGCGCTTAGCGCATTTGCCGCTCACAAGCCGCACGGACGGGTCCGCAGACCATACACATACACAGGTCCATGACCGCAATTCCGTGATTGCTTGAGTTCAGCATTATTGAGAGTATTCACGGAAGGCGGGGTGGATGTCAAATAATTGGTGAAAATGCCACCAATCCCTGTACGACAGAATCGTATTATGTAATAATACTTGCATGAGCACTCCAAGCACCCGAACCTCTCGCGTCTTCACCATCAGCTTCCCCGAGGAGTTGGCCAAACAGGTGGTCGCCGTCGCCAATGAAGAGAGCCGCAACATCAGCGAGCTCTTCCGCGAAGCCTTCCGCGCTTATCGCATGGAGAAAACTCACAGGAAGTTGGAGAGATTTCGTGCGGAAGCTGCCGCGCGAGGTCCAGTGCTGTACACAGAGGAGGATGTCGAAGATCTCGTTGACGAGATACGAAGCGAGAACTATGCTCGGAGTCTTGAAAGGAAGCTGACCGCTTGATCGTTGTCTTTGACTCCGGCGTATGGATTTCGGCATTTCAATTTGGCGGGACTCCACGTAAAGCGCTAGATTCGGCGGCTGATCAGGCAACGGTCGCTCTTTGCTCCCCCATAGTGAATGAGATACATTCGATTCTCAGCACAAAATTTCGTTGGCCGTCGGAAAATATTGATGAAGCTCTTGCGGATTATGCATCCAATACGAAAACCGTAACCACCTTTGGCAGCATCCGTGGATTCTGCCGCGATCCAAAGGATGATATGGTCCTCGAATGTGCTCTATTGGCTGGAGCGGAAATAATCGTTACTGGAGACAAGGATCTTCTGACAATAGGCATATTTCGAGGCATTCGCATCCTCACGCCGCGCGAGTTTCTGACCTTTCAGGAAGCAAAGGCTATCGGCTCCTGAAACCTTTTCGGCAAACCCTAGTCCCAAGTCCCTGTTCTTTCACTCTTCCGCCTTCCAGACATAGGCTCCCGGCTGGGGCAGGCCGATGTGGGCCAGCACGCGGCAAACAAACTGGCGCGCCATCTCGGTCGAGTCGATGGGATGGTTATAGAAGGCCGGAATGCACGGGAAGATGACCGCGCCTGCTTCGGCGGCCAGCGTCATATTTCTCAGATGAATGCGGTTGAAGGGCGTCTCGCGTACGCACAGCAGCAGCGGTCGCCGCTCCTTGAGCGTGACGTCGGCTGCGCGGGCAATCAGCGAGTTGGCCAAGCCGTTCGCAATAGCAGCCAGCGTGCCCATCGAGCAAGGCAGGACGATCATTCCGTTGGAGGGATGGCTGCCGCTGGCGATAGCCGCGCCAATGTCCGCGTCGGAGTGCTGCACGGTCTTCACCGGCGCCGCGCCGAGCAGCTTTTCCAACAGATCGTTGCGCCCGCTGACGCCCAGTTCCTCGGCCACCACGCGCAACGAGTTCTCCGAAGCCACAAAGTGAACGCGGGCCACCCGCTCATCCGCCTCCAGCGCACGCAGCAGCTCGCGGCCAAAGACCGCGCCCGATGCGCCGGTAAGTGCGACGGTGAGATTTGCAGTTTCCACCCTTATTCCCCTAGTACCCTGCGGAAAATCGCGTCCACATTCCCCAGCTGCCGCGTGTAATCAAACGTTTTCTCCAGCTTTTCCGGGCTGAGCAGCTTGGTAATCGTCTCGTCCTTTGCCACCTCGTCGCGGAATACCAGATCCTCTTTCCACGCCCGCATGGCGTGGGCCTGCACCAGCCGATAAGCCTCCTCGCGCAACATTCCCGCCTCGGCCAAATCAAGCAAAAGTTGCCCGCTAAAAATCAATCCGCCGGTCAATTCAAGGTTCTTTTTCATCCGCTCGGGATAAACCAGCAGACGGTCGATCAGGTTTTCCGTCTTGGCCAGCAGATAATCCGCCAGAATCGTCGAGTCGGGGAAGATGATCCGCTCAACGGAGGAGTGCGAGATGTCCCGCTCATGCCACAGCGGAATGTTCTCGAAGGCCGCCTGCGCATTGCCGCGCAGGACGCGCGCCAACCCGCTGATCTGTTCCGCGGTAATCGGATTCTTCTTGTGCGGCATCGCCGAGGAGCCTTTTTGCTTCTCGCTGAAGTACTCCTGCGCCTCGCGCACCTCGGTGCGTTGCAGATGGCGAACCTCGACGGCGATCTTGTCCAGCGTACTGCCGATAATCGCCAGCGTGGAAATGTAGGCCGCGTGGCGGTCGCGCTGAATCACCTGCGTAGCCACCGGCGCGGGCTTGAGCCCCAGCAGTGCGCAAATCTTCTCTTCGTGCTCCGGCTTCAGGTGTCCAAAAGTCCCCACCGCGCCGCTGAGCTTACCCACGCGCATATCCTCGGCTGCCGCGTCAAAGCGAGCCAGGTTGCGCTGCATCTCGGCGTACCAGTTCAGTAGCTTGAGGCCGAAGGTTGTCGGCTCTGCGTGAATCCCATGCGTGCGGCCAATCGTCGGCGTGTGTTTGAACTCCACAGCCCGCCGCTGGAGCACGGCCAGCAGTTCGACGAGGTCCGCGCGGATCAGCACCGAAGCCTCTTTCACTTGCAGCGCCTGCGCCGTGTCCACGATGTCATTCGAGGTCAGTCCGTAGTGCAGCCAACGGGACTCAGCTTCCAGTCCCTGAGCTTTCAGCCTCTCAGCCACCGCCGTGGTGAAGGCGATCACGTCGTGCTTCACCTCCGCCTCAATCTCCTGAATGCGAACAATGGAACAGCCGGCCTTGGTGGCAATGGCCTCGGCGGCATCCTTGGGAATCACGCCGTCCTCAGCCAGCACGGTGCTTGCCGCCGCCTCTACTTCCAACCAGCAGCGGTACTTTTTCTCATCGCTCCAGATGCGACCCATCGCCGGGCGTGTATAGCGGTCAATCACAGTAGACTCCTTGCCAGAGCCACGTTTAGCAGCTCTGCTCCAACCCTTGATTATATAAGGAGATAGGCTTCAATCGCGAGGAATTCCCAGTCGCTGGTGCAACTCATCGAGTAGCAGCCCGTGACCCGGCTTGTAGGGCTGGAACCACTCGCCGTCGATCACCAGTTGCGGAACGGCTCGCTTGCCTACGTGACGCACAAGCTCGGCCGAAGCCGCCGAATCGCGATCAATGTCGATCTCGGTGTACTCAATGCCATGCGCGTCGAGAAACTTCCGGGCCGCGCGGCAATCCCCACACCAGGTAACGCCGTACATTTCGACCTTCATGGGGTCATTCTACTGCCTTCCCGCTGTTACCATCTGGAGAATGACCGCCGACGAGATCAAGTCGCTGCTCAAACTAGAACCGCACCCGGCCGAGGGTGGCTTCTTCCGCCAGACGTACGTCTGCAAGGAGAAAGTTGCGCTGCCGCACGGTGTGCGTTCCGCCGGCACGGCGATCTATTACCTGCTGGAGCCGGAAAACTTCTCCGAGATGCACATCCTGGCCTCCGACGAGGTCTTCCACTTCTATCACGGTGATCCGGTGGAGATGTTGCAGCTCTACCCCGACGGGCGTTCCGCAGTTTTCATTCTCGGACCGGATTTGGCATCAGGCCAGCACGTGCAACTCGTCGTCCCCGCCGGAGTCTGGCAAGGCACACGGCTCATCGGCAACGGCAAAGTCGCCCTGCTCGGCTGCACAGTATCGCCCGGCTTCGACTATGCCGATTACCGCAGCGCAAGTTACGCAGAGTTAGCCGCAAAATGGCCTACGGAAGCAGAACGAATCAAGAGATTAACCCGAAGATAATCTTATCGCCGCTCACGGAAGAAATTTCGCAGCAATTCCGCCGCTTCATCTGCCATAATTCCCTGCTCCACCTTCATTTGGTGATTGAGCTGCGGGTGGTTGAGCACCGCAAGCACCGAGCCGGCCGCGCCCGCCTTTGGGTCTGCCGCGGCAAAGACCAACCGGGCAATCCGGGCGTGAATCATGGCTCCGGCGCACATGGCGCACGGCTCCAGCGTCACATAAAGCGTACATCCCATCAGCCGATAGTTGCCTATCGCCGCTGCCGCCGCGCGCAAGGCGACGATCTCGGCGTGCGCCGTAGGGTCCAGATCGCGCAGCACGCGATTCTGCCCGCGTGCCACAATCGCGTCGTCAAAAACCACCACCGCGCCAATCGGCACCTCACCTGCCTCCCCAGCTAGGCGGGCTTCATCAAGCGCGGTTTGCATGAAATCGAGATCGGTCATCAGATGTGAGTCTCTAATCACGCTGCACATTACGCAGATCACGATAATTTAGGATCGACACGCCCTTCCGGCGCAAGACGCCAGAAAGCCTGAAATCATCAGTAACGATCAATGCATGATCTGATAGTTGTGCGAGTGAAGCATCCGCCAATCCAAATGCTAAAAACTCCGGAGTCAAAACCAGTTGCTTGGCTGGAGTCCAACACTCATCGAATTCCGGCTTGCAATTCAGGCTAGAAACAAATGCTGCCGTATTACGCAACCAATCCTCTCGCCATTGTTCGGATAATTTGTTGGCGAGGTTACCAACTTCAGTAAGGATGTGGGGTGTAGTGAAAAGGATGGAAAACTTACTTACTAATCTCTCAAGTAATTCATAGTCCTCAATCGAATATGCATCAATTCTACCGAATCTTCCAAAAAGACGAGAATCAAATCTACCGGCCAACAAAACGAGCAATAGATTGGAATCTAGAAGGATTTTCTTACCTACATGACGCGCGAAAATCTGTTCTTCCAGCAGCATCGGCACAATCTCAAAAAGGAGCTGGGTTTCTGACTGCGATGAATGAACCGTCATCAGCCCCAATGGACACAATCTTCCTGATCTTATGCAGGCGCAGCAAATCCGCTAGCGTATTCTCGTGCGTCTTTTCTGGGCTGCTGAGTGCGCAAAAAGTGATATTCCAGTTGGCTGAATTCTTATCCAACTCCATCTCCTCCACCCTGGGCTCTAGCGCGGCAAAATCAGGAATCACCTCGCCCAGATACGATTGCGCTTTGCCAATCACTTCGCTCGGTGCAAGCATGGGCCACTCTCCGTAGTCTGAATTATACCCCGTTTTGTGCTACCGCCGGCTGCTGCTGGGTCATGCAGTGCAGCGTCCCCAGGCCCCACACGAGATCAACACTATGGATGCCGATCACCTCGCGGCCCGGAAAAACCTCAGCCAGCGTATTCAGAGCAACGCGGTCGTTGGGATCGTGGAAAGCGGGAACCAGAACCAGCTTGTTGGCGATGTAGAAATTGGCGTAGCTGGCCGGAAGACGCTGACCACAGAAGACGACCGGACGCGGCATCGGCAGCTCGACCAGCGTGAATTGCTTGCCGTCACGAGTGCGCGCGGCCTTGAGCCGGGAAAGGTTTTCGGCCAACGGCGCATGGTTCGAGTCGCTCGCATCCGGCTCGACCACAGTCACAATCGTCGTCGGTCCAATGAAGCGCGCTATGTCGTCGATGTGGCCGTGCGTGTCGTCGCCAACAATGCCGCGATTAAGCCAGATGGTTTGATCGATGCCGAGAAAATTGTGAAAGGCCTGTTCCAGTTGTTCGCGGCTTACGCTGGGATTGCGCTGCTGCACCTCGCTTAACAAGCACTCCTCGCTGGTGAGCAAAATACCCGCGCCGTTCACGTCGATGGAGCCGCCTTCGAGAACGATGCGGTGCTCACGTCCATCTTCTAACTTGACCGCAGGCTGCCACTCCGGCAGGCCGAGCAACTCGGCCACGCGCCCCGGCACCTTATCGTCGAGCTTCCAGTCTGAGTACTTGGCCCAGGCATTGAAGCGCCAGTTTGTCAGGCCGACCTTACCCTTCGCATTGCGCACGAAAATCGGTCCAGAATCGCGGGCCCAACTGCGGTTCGTTGGCCACGCATGAAAGCTCACGCGATCAAGATTCGCCCCGGCGCGCTCCAGTATTCCTTCGACGCGGCTCTGCGCCTTAGCATCCTCGACGAGAATATGCACTCGCTCACGCGCAGCGAGCAGACGCACAATCTCCGCGTAGAGCCATGGAATAGCCTGAAACTTTCCCGGCCAGTCCTCGGGGTTGTGCGGCCAGGCCAGCCAGGTGGCCTCGTGCGGCTCCCACTCAGCGGGCATGCGGTAGCCGAGTTCACGCGGCGTTTTTTCGGGCAAAGGAACTGACATCTCTACTCGGAATCTCCGTCCGCCGTCCAAGCCGTCGCCGGATCAAGAAAACGCTGCGTGATCGGCGCGTAGGCGTCGATGCGGCGGTCGCGCAGGAAGGGCCAGTTGCGGCGCGTCTCCTCGATCAGCTCCAGGTCGATCTCGCCGATCAGAATTTCTTCCGCATCATGCGAGGCCTTGGCAATCACCCGGCCAAAGGGATCGGCCAAAAAGCTGCCGCCCCAGAACTCGATTCCCTTCCCTTCAACACGATTGCCATGAACGTCGCCATGCTCCAGGCCAACGCGATTCACGCCGGCCACATAAACCCCGTTGGCGATGGCGTGACCGCGCTGGATGGTCTGCCAGGCATCGTATTGCGCCGCGCCAAACTCGGCCTTCTCGGCAGGATGCCAGCCGATGGCCGTCGGATAGAACAACACCTCAGCGCCCTGCAAAGCCGTGAGCCGCGCAGCCTCCGGATACCACTGGTCCCAGCAGACCAGTGTGCCGATGCGGCCAAAGGCTGTGTCCACGGCCTGAAAGCCCAGGTCGCCCGGCGCAAAATAATATTTCTCGTGGTAGAGCGGGTCGTCGGGAATATGCATCTTGCGATAGACGCCGGCGATGGTTCCGTCGGCGTTCAAGGTGACCGCCGTGTTGTGATAAAGCCCCGGCGCGCGCCGCTCAAAGAGCGAAGCGACAATCGCGACTCGCAACTCGCGCGCCACCTCGGCCAGCCGCTCCGTGGATGGTCCCGGAATCGGCTCGGCCAGATCGAAGAGGCGCAGATCCGCGCGCTGGCAAAAGTACTGCGTGCGGAAAAGCTCCGGCAGGCAGACGATGTTGGCGCCCAGCCGCACCGCCTCGCGGATGCGCTCAACTGCCGAAGCGAAGTTGGCCTCCGGCTCCGCGCCCATGCGCATCTGCACCAGCCCTACGTTGTATTTGCGCGTCTTTGCCATGAATCGCCGAACATTCCTCCGCAACGATGCGCAAGGCCAACCCCGTCGTCAGGATTGGCCTCAAAGCTCCGCCGGATGCAACCCTATTCTTCCAGAATCAGCACAGCTGCGGCAATCGTGGTGGTCCACTTTTCCCGCTTGTCGCCCACGGCCGACTGCGTCACGTTGCTGGTGCGGACAATCTTGTTGGAGATGCGGTAAATCTCCTTCTTCTCGTCCCAGCTCTTATCCGGATCGAACTCCACGTCCAGGGTGGTGGCCAGCATCTCCGCCGCCAGCTCCTCGGCGTATTCGCCCGCCTGATCCTCGGTCTCGCCGAAGCTGTGGTGCTCGCTCAGGTAGCCGTAGGTGTTTTTATCCGCGGGAATGGCCACGCCGATGCTGGAAACCAGCAGCCGGTGCGGTTCGCGCGTCGAGTTCTCCGCAATCACCGCAAAAACCACCTCGCCGGGACTCACTAATTTGAGCCCTTCCTTGCGCGTGATCAGCTTGCAGTTGGGCGGAAAGATGGAGGAGACGCGCACCAGGTTCTGCGAGGCGATTCCCGCATCCCGCAGGGCCAACTCAAAAGAGGTCAAACGCTCCTTGTGTCTGCCCACGCCCTTGGTGAAAAACAGCTTCTTCGGGACCATGCTTTTTCCCAATTTCTATGTGTCCTCCCTGTGTTTGAAAATGATGGCTCTGGGGAAAGGTTCCCGCATGAGTTTATCGCATCTGGACGGGTGAAAACAGAATTTGCTGGGAATTTGTTAGCCGTTGGTGCGAATCAATCCCGTCCGCCGGAGGCTGCTCCGGCCAGAACCATTTCGAGCCGCCGCAATTCGCGGAGAAAATTTCAGGACCCCAGCAGCGGATTGACCCACCGCAGCCCCGGAAACCGGGCGAAGTCTCGATCATTTGTATACAAAATACCGCCGTACTCTATCGTCGTTGCCGCCAAGGCCGCGTCGGATGTGAGCTTTCCCCGCACATCGCCCGTCACGAGCATCTCCCGGAAGAGCCTCCAGTACGCTTCGCCGGGGGGCATGGTTCGCACGTGGGGCATTTCCATCCACTGGTCTACGATGGCCAGCGCTTGTTCCATCGTAAAGCGCTCGCCCATCACTCCCGGATAAGTCAGGATGCGGAGAAACGCAGAGATCGTCTGCCAAGGCAAACCGATGATCTCATCGCCGGAGAAGACCTCATCGATCCACGCCAGAGCCTTCTTGTGCTCTTTGCAGGTGGTGTCGTAGGCGTAGATGAGGAGGTTGACATCAAGGACGATCATCGGTGCATCGGGCCTTCCAGCGCTTCAATCAGGTCTTCCACTTTTTGATAGCGTGTTCCCAAGCCCGTGTTCATGGCGATGGGGGTGACGACAAATTTCTTCTTTGGTTCCGGATTGCCGCGTGAATTTAGCCCGCGACGCAACAACCGGTTGACCGTCCCCTTGAAAGAGTCGCCCGAGCGCCGCTGCTCCTGCTTGATGAGCACGGCAATGTCGTCGTCGATGGTGAGAGTCTTTCGCACATCATGATGCTAGCCTGGAAGGCATCATGATGTCAAGCAGCAGCGGGTGCATTTGCGCCCGGCGTTTGGACGGCCGGGAAGGTTCATTTTCCTCTCTCGAAATCTCCCTCCACCCGCTGGATTTCCCGTGCTATTCTGTCCGCGTATGCGATTTCGAGCCAAATTCCAAACAATCGGTTTGATCGGGTTTCCGTTGCCGTGCCTCTACGCCCTTTTCTGGCTCCGTGAAAGGCACTCATACTTTCCCCACCCTTTTTTATACGGCCTTTGCACCATCTTTTTGACCATAGCGGCGTTGTACTGGTTCTTCAGTACAAACTTCATGTACTGGGAACTGGACAAAAGCTGCATTCGCCACCGTTGGTTCTGGAAAAAGAAGGAAATCGCGTTGCAAAATGTGACTCGCGTCGGCTATATGAATTACAAACGGCCTTCCTCTTGTGGCTTGGAAATTGACTACATTCTTCCCGGACCAATGATTGAGCGTCGTAATATGCTTGTCGATCCATTGGACCGCGAGCAATTCATAACCGCCCTGCGCCAGTTTGCCCCTCAAGCCATCTTCGACGTGTAAGAACCACGAAACGCCTCCCGAATTAGGGCATCGGCTCTTCCGTTTCCGCAGTTACCCCCCATCGACCGCCATTTATCTCCGCCCGCCATTGCACCTGCAATTTGCAGGTGGTAGCCTCTAAACTTACAATATGTGAGGAGAATCACAAAACCGATGCAAGCCACCTATAACGGACTGAAATTACCGCAAGACGGCCAGCCGATCATCTACGAAAACGGGCAGTTTGAAGTGCCCGACAACCCTATCATCCCCTTCATCGAGGGCGACGGCACGGGACGCGACATCTGGAAGGCCTCTGAGCGGGTCTTCGACGCCGCAGTGGAAAAGGCCTACGGCGGCCGGCGCGCGATTCGCTGGTTTGAGATCTTTGCCGGCGAAAAGGCTTTTCGGCGCTTCGGCAACTGGCTGCCCGACGACTCGGTGGCCGCCGCGCGCGATCTGAGAGTCTCCATCAAGGGGCCTCTGACCACGCCGGTGGGCGGCGGCATCCGCTCACTCAACGTGGCCCTGCGCCAGGTTCTTGATCTGTATGCTTGCGTGCGCCCGGTGAAGTATTACCAGGGCGTGCCCAGCCCGGTGAAGCATCCCGAGAAGCTGAACATCGTCATCTACCGCGAAAACACCGAAGATGTCTACGCGGGCATCGAGTTCAAAGAAGGCTCGCCCGACGCCGTCCGGTTGATCGATTTTCTCAACAATGATTTGTTGAAAGGCGGCAAGAAGACAGTGCGCGCCGACTCCGGCGTGGGCATCAAGCCCATCTCCATCTTCGGCTCGAAGCGCCTGGTGCGCGCCGCCATCAAGGCCGCACTGGCCGAGGGCCGCAAGACAGTAACGCTGGTACACAAGGGCAACATCCAGAAATTCACCGAGGGCGCCTTCCGCGAGTGGGGCTATGAAGTTGCCCAGCAGGAGTTCCGCGCCGAGACAATCACCGAGCGCGAGAGCTGGATTCTGGGCAATAACGATGCCCACCCCGGCCTCACCGTCGAGGACAACGCCGCACTCATCGAGCCTGGTCTCGAATTAGGCTCTCCGAGCTACCGCGACTCGGTTTATGAGGAGATCGAGGGCGTGCTCCGCACCATCGGCCCATCCCACGGCAACGGCGTATGGAAGTCCAAGCTGCTCATCAACGACCGCATCGCCGACTCCATCTTCCAGCAGATCATCCTGCGTCCGGAGGACTACAGTGTGCTGGCCACCACCAACCTCAACGGCGACTACCTCTCCGACGCCGCCGCGGCGCAGGTGGGCGGGCTGGGCATCGCGCCCGGCGCCAATATCGGCGACGGCTACGCGGTTTTCGAGGCTACCCATGGAACCGCGCCCAAGTATGCCGACAAGGACGTCATCAATCCCGGCTCGGTGATTCTGTCAGGCGTGATGCTGCTAGAGTTCATCGGCTGGAAGGAAGCCGCCAAGCTCATCGAAGCGTCGCTGGAAAAGACGATTTTGCAAAAATTCGTCACCTACGATTTTGAACGCCAGACCGCCAGCGCAACCAAGGTCGGCACCAGCGAATTCGCCACGCGAATCATCGGCAACATGTAAACAGTGATCAGTGGAAAGTGGTCAGTTTTGTTTCTGATCACTGTTCACTGACCACTGGCAAGATTCCCCAAGGAGGCAACACATGCGCAAGAAGGTAAGCATTATCGGCGCCGGCAATGTCGGCTCAACCGCCGCGCACTGGCTCATGGCCAAGGAATTGGCCGATGTGGTGATGATCGATGTAGTCGAGGGCGTGCCGCAGGGCAAGGCGCTCGACCTGCAGCAGGCGCTGCCCATCGAACGCTCCGACGTGCATATCACCGGCTCCAACGATTACGCCGACACAGCCAACAGCGACGTGGTGATCATCACCGCCGGCCTGGCGCGCAAGCCCGGCATGAGCCGCGACGACCTGCTGCAAACCAATTTCAAAATCATGACCGACGTGGTCAAAAATGTGGTCGCCTACTCGCCCGAGTCGATTCTCATCGTCGTCTCCAACCCGCTGGACGCCATGGTGCAAGCCGCTTATCGCTTGTCGGGCTTTAATCGCGAACGCGTACTGGGCATGGCCGGAATTCTGGATTCAGGCCGCTTCAAGAGCTTCATCGCCCAGGAGTTGAACGTGAGCGTGGAAAACATGAGTTGCCTGGTTCTTGGCGGTCACGGCGACCTGATGGTTCCGCTGATTCGCTACACCACCGTCGCCAGCATTCCCATCACCGAGCTGCTCACCAAGGAACGCATCGACGCTATTGTCCAGCGCACCCGCGAGGGCGGCGCCGAGATCGTCAAGCAACTCAAGACTGGCAGCGCCTACTACGCGCCCTCGGCCGCGGCGGTGGAGATGGCCGAGGCCATTCTCAAGGACAAGAAAAAGATTCTTCCCTGCGCGGCTTACCTCGAGGGCGAGTACGGCGTCAACGGCTACTACATGGGCGTGCTTTGCAAGCTGGGCGCGGCCGGCCTGGAACAGATCGTCGAGATCCGGCTCAACGAGGAAGAACGCGCCGCCTTCCAGAAGAGCGCTGCCGCCGTCAAGGAACTCTGCGACGTGATCGGCGTGTAGAACAGCACGCCTCAGCAATCAATTCAGGGTGCCCCAGGTCTCGATTTTGAGACCTGGAAAACTCGCAATAACCCCGTCCCTACCGCTTCACAAACTCCACCACCTTGGGTCCAATCCGGTCGGAGCACTGCACTGGAGCCAGGTGGCCGCAGCCGAAAGTAACCACCAGCTCAGACTGCGGGACCAGCCTGTGCATCGTCTCGCCCTGAGCCAATGGAAGAATCCGGTCCAAGTCACCCCACACCACTAGCACAGGCATCTTGAGCTGCGGTAGCATGTTGTCGGTGGCGTCCTGGCCGGTGCTCATGGAATCGAGCGCGCGGTGAATCACCCAGGCGCGTTCTTTCGAGATGCGCAGAATGTCCCGCGCGATGAAGCCCGGAATCGAAGGCGGATGTGGCATCAGTAGAGCGTCAAGTTGCTCCAGCTCCGCAGGCGTCTGAGGCATAAACAGCCGCACATCAAACGTGGGCGTCTGTTTGATGCCGACGCTGGCGAAGAGCATTAGTTTGCGCACCCGCTCCGGATGCCTGAAGGCGACGTGCTGCACGATTCCGCCGCCCATCGACCAACCGCCCAGGTCCACCTGCTTCAGCCCCAGCGCATCGAGAAACCCAACCACTGCTTCGGCCTCATCACGCACGGAGTAGGAGAAATCCGCGGGCTGTTCGCTGCGCCCGTAGCCGGGCAGATCGGGCAGATAGACGCGGTAACCGGCATTGACAAGATAAGCCGACAGATTGAGCCACTCTTCGGCATGTCCGCCCAGCCCATGCACCAGCACCACCACCGGCCCGCCCTCCGGCCCCTGAACAAGATAATGCACGCGATGGCCCGCAACCTGAATGGTGCTGCTCTCCACGCCGGAAAAGTACTCCCGCAGATAAGTCGCTTCGTTGTAGTAACTGACCGGGCGCGCCCAGAAGCCGATCCCGGCAACTACCACCAGCCCACCCACAATCCACAATAGTCTCTTGATAATTTTCATCTTCCCCCTTGCGCCTTCTGCCATCCAGCCTCGATGACCCGCGCTGTAATCGGATCGAGTTGAAGCGCTCCGGCTCCATTCCACTCTTCCCGCTCCACCCACCGCACCGCATCGGCATCAGAGGCCGCCTGCAACTGTCCGCCCGCCACGCGACATAGATAATCGGCGATCACATAATGGTAGCGGACGCGGGTTTCAAGGCGATGAATGCGCTCCAACAGCTCGATCAACTGTAAAACTTCAACAATCAGCCCAGTCTCTTCCCGCACCTCGCGCACAACGCCTTCGGTCAGCGATTCGCCCAGTTCCAGCAAACCGCCGGGCAGAGTCCAATGGCCTTTCATCGGCTCGTTTCCCCGCCGCACCAGCAGCACCCGGCCAGTCTCCACAATCACCGCGCCCACGCCCACCAGCGGCGCCATTGGAAACTCTCTCTGCATGATCCTCCAAATACTGTAATCCTCTACGATAGCGCAACTTTTCCGCCGGCGCATCATCAAATGCAAAAGGGAGAAACCATGCCGGAATTCACGCTGCACATCGATGGAATGCACTGCGGCTCCTGCGTCAAGCGCGTCACCCAGGCGCTGACTGCGGTCGAAGGCGTCGTCGTCAACGAAGTGCGCGTGGGTGCGGCGCGGCTCACCTCCAGCCAGAACCCCGCGCCTGTCGATCTTGCCGTTGCCGCCGTAACCAAAGCCGGCTACACGGCGCATCTGGAAGCGTGACGCAGTCCATGGCAACAGAATCCCTAACGCTGCCTGTTCTGGGCATGACCTGCGCCTCCTGCCAGCATCACGTGGAAGAGGCTCTGAAATCCACCGCCGGAGTCAAATCCGCACACGTTGACCTGATCGCCAATCGCGCCCAGGTGGACTACGATCCGTTGATCGCCACGCCCGATGCTCTGATCGAGGCCATTCGCGCGGCGGGTTACGACGCCGTGCTTCCCCGCGCGGATGCTCCATCGCAAACCTCCTCGGCCTCGCTCGCAAAAGGAGCCGAACGAAAAGCGTATGCCACGCTGATCGCCGGTGCCGCGGCCATGCTGCTGGCCATGCCGCTCGGCTCGCAAATGGGCTCTCTTGACCACGTGCTGATGCGCGTTTTCCCCTGGTTTTATGCAGTGCCTCCGGAGTTTCTACGCTGGTTTCTGCTGATTCTCACAGCTTTTTTTATGGCCTGGGCGGGGCGCAGTATCTACCAGAGCGCGGCGCGCGGCCTGCGCCACGGTACCACCAACATGAACACGCTGGTCAGCCTGGGTACCGGCGTGGCCTTTCTTTATTCCGCGTACGCTACAATCTGGTCCGCCGCCGGACGCCAGGTTTACTACGACGCAGTCCTGCTCATTCTCGGCTTTCTCTTGTTGGGCAAGGCGCTGGAAGCGCGAGCCAAGCGCCGCGCACTGGCCGCGCTCGATTCACTCTCCCGCCTTAAGCCCGCAACAGCCCGCCGCATTCGCGATGGTGCGGAGACCATCGTCCCGCTCGAAGAGATCAAGCCGGGCGACAGTGTTCTGATCCTGCCGGGGGAGCGCTTCCCCGTGGACGCGACAGTTCTGGAAGGCCGCACCACAGTCGACGAATCGATGCTGACCGGCGAGTCGACGCCGCTGGACCGCGAACCCGGCGGTCGCGTGCTGGCCGGTTCGCTCAACTACGAAGGCGCGGTGACTTGCCGTGCAGAATCCATGGGCGAGGCAACCATGCTGGCGCAGATCACGCGCATGGCCGAGCAGGCGCAGAGTTCGCGCGCGCCCATGGAGCGGCTCGCCGACCGCGCCAGCTCCATCTTCGTTCCCATTGTGCTGGCCCTGGCCACGCTTACCTTTGTAATTTGGATTTTCTCAACCCACTCGCTGCAAATGGCTCTGGCCGCAACCGTCTCCGTGCTGGTCGTCGCATGCCCCTGCGCCATGGGATTGGCCGTGCCCGCCGCGCTCACTGTAGCCGTGGGACGTGGCGCGCAGCTTGGCGTTCTCTTCAAAGGAGGCGAGGCGCTTGAACGAGTTGTTGGGCTGGACGCAATTGTGCTGGACAAGACCGGAACGCTGACCGCGGGCCGACCGGTGCTGACCGCCGTTCACGCGCTGAGGAATTACGCCGAAAACGATCTCCTCCGCCTCGCCGCTGCCGCCGAGGAGCGATCCAACCATCCGCTGGCCCACGCAATAGTAGACGCCGCAAAATCGCGTGGGCTGTCATGGCCATCCGCCGAAGACGTGCAGGTTTTGCCCGGCCGCGGCCTCACCGCCAAGGTCGAAGGCCGCGATTGCCGGCTGGGCAACGAGGCGCTCTTCAAGGAGTTCTCTATTCCGCTGCCCGACGATGTAACCCCGCTGGAGCCAGGTGTGACGCGGCTATGGATGGCCCTCGACTCTGCACCCGCCGGCTATTTCGATGCCCGCGACACGCTGCGCCCCGATGCCGCCGAAGCCATGGCCGCATTGCGCCGCGCAGGTCTGCGGGTTCTGATGCTCACCGGCGATTCAGCCGCCGCCGCCACGCCTATCGCACAGCAAGCAGGAATCACCGAAGTTGAAGCCGGCCTCGATCCAGCCGGCAAGCTGGCCCGCATTCGCGCCCTGCAAGCGAGCGGCCTGCGCGTGGCCATGGTGGGTGACGGCATTAACGACGCAGCCGCCCTGGCCCAAGCCGACGCTGGCTTTGCGATGGGCACAGGCGCAGACCTGGCGCAGGAAGCCGGCGATGTGCTGCTTTTGAGAGCGCGTCCAGCCGCCATTCCCGCTACGATTGATCTCGCCCGCTCCACGTTGCGTGTGATGCACCAGAACCTGATATGGGCCGTCGGCTACAACCTGCTCGGCATTCCGCTGGCAGCGGGCGTGTTGTATCCCGGCTTCCACATTTTGCTCAGCCCCTGGCTGGCCGCCGCCGCCATGGCTCTCAGTTCCGTGAGTGTGCTGGCCAACAGCCTGCGCCTGCGCGGCTGGCAACCGTCAGCCGCAGGAATCGCCCCGGCGCGATAAACTAGCCTTAACCGTGCGCATCCTCACCCGTTACATTACCGGCGAAATTCTCTCCCACGCGGTGATCGGCGGCGTGATCTTCACCTTCGTTCTTTTCATGAAGGAACTGCCCCGCATCCTGGAAATGGTGGTTCATAACAGCTCCACCTTTACCAGCGTTTTTGAAGTCGTTCTCTACATGCTGCCCAATTTCTTCATGATCACCATCCCCATGGCGGTGCTGGTGGGGGTGCTGCTGGGCTTGAGCCGTTTGGCCGCTGACAGCGAAATCATCGCCATGCGCGCCTCCGGTCTGGGCATCGGCTACTTTGTGCGCGTGGCCTCCATCGTGGCCATCTTCGGCACGCTGCTGGGGCTGTTCAACTCCCTGTATGTGGCGCCGCGCGCCAATCAGGCCATCCTGGCCATGGACAAGGCCCTGGCCATGCAGGCCTCCTACGAGATTGAGCCGCGCGTCTTCGATGAGGAATTTCACAACTTCGTTCTCTACGTGCAGGACGTGCGCTCCGGAACCGGCGCGGCAAATTGGCGGCAGGTCTTCATGGCCGACACCACGGATCCCACCACGCCGCTGGTCACCACCGCCGCCTCGGCCACCGTGGCCAACGATTCCGGCCAGGAACTGCTCATGCGGCTGCGCGACGGATCGCGCCATGAGACGGTGGCCGGCCAGCCGCAACAGTACAACATCTCCACGTTTAACTTCACCGATTTGCCCCTGGCCGCCAGTCAGCAGAGCGAAGGGCATCTGGGACGCATGGACACCGCCATCTACGCCCTGCGCATGAACAAACTGCGCGCGTTGACCCATGGCCCAGATGGCAAAAAGTACCAGATCGAATTGCAAAAGCGCTTCGCTTATCCGGCCGCCTGCCTGGTGATGATGCTGGTCGCCGTTCCCCTGGGCGTTACCTCGCGGCGCGGCGGCAAGAGTTCCGCCTGGGTGGCCACTCTCGCGCTGGTCGTCGTCTATTACTCGCTCTCCCTGATCGGCATCGCCCTGGCCAGGCAAAACTGGATCTCCGCGTTTCTCGCAGTATGGATGGCCAACCTGCTGTTTGCCGCCGGCGGCCTCCTCTTGGTGTGGCAGATGGCCTCCGGAGGCCGCGTTCTGAATGCCATCGACGCCTGGTTCTCACGCTTTTATGAGTCTCTGTTTGCCATTCCGGACAAACCCATCTACGCCCCCTTGAGCGGCCTGCTCAGCAGGTTTCAACCGCGACCCCGGCGCGCCATGGGCCGCGATGTCTTCCCGCGCATCCTCGACAAGTACGTGGTGAGTGAGTTTCTCAAGATCTTTTTTCTGGTGCTGGCCGGCTTTGTCTCGCTCATACTGGTCTTCACTGTCTTCGATCTGCTCAAAGACATCCTCAGCCACGACATAGGCTGGTCCACGGTCGGCCAGTACCTGGTCAATCTAGCCCCCAGCATTCTCTACCAGACCACCCCCCTGGCCGTGCTGATCGCCGTGCTGGTCACCTTCGGCGTGCTCAATCGCAACTCGGAGATCATTGCCATGAAGGCCTGCGGCATCAGCCTTTACCGGCTGGTGATTTCCATCGTCTCCATCGCCGCCATCCTATCGCTCTGCCTCTTCCTCTTCGATCAGTTCTATCTGCCCCAGGCCAACCGCAGGCAGGAGGCTCTGCGCAATATCATCAAGGGCAAGCCGCCGCAAACGGTTCTGCATCCCGAGCAGAATTGGATCTTTGGCCAGCCGCATCCCGGCGAGCCCGACCGCATCTTCTATTACCAGTTCTTTGATCCGGAACGCAGCGAGTTCGCCAACCTCTCGCTCTTCGAGTTCAATCCCTCCACCTTTGCGCTCACGCGGCGCATCTTTGCCGCCCGCGCCGTATGGGACCCCGATACCGCTTCCTGGATTTTCCTGAACGGCTGGCAACGCGACATTGACGGCGCCAGCGTTAGCGAGTACCGCGAGTTCCTGAAGACTTCCTTCGCGGAGATTCACGAACCCCCCGGCTACTTCCAAAAGGAAAGCATGAAGGCGCAAGAGATGAACTTCGGCCAGCTTGATCGCTACATCGGCGACCTGAGCCAGAGCGGCTTTGACACCATGCGCCTGCGCGTCGAGCTGTGGCACAAACTGGCTTATCCACTCATGGCTGTGGTCATTGCTGTACTCGCCATTCCCTTTGCACTCGTTATGGGACGACGCAGCTCTCTTACCGGCATTGCCGTGGCCATCGCCGTCGCCCTCACGTACATTATCCTCAACGACCTCTTTGAAAACCTGGGAGGCGTAAACTACCTTCCCGCCGCGCTGGCCGCCTGGGCCTCGGATCTGCTATTTGGGTTGGTAGGCGGCTACCTGCTGCTGAGAACACCAACGTAAGCCGGTATTTGGCAATCTACGTAAATTCTGATAATCTGATTCTATGAGTACCAAGGCCATCTCCGTCACCGAGGCCGCGCGCAACTTCGCCGACTGCATCAACCGCGCCCGCTATCAAGGCACGACTTTCGTACTGCATAAAAATGGTGTTTCCGTAGCCCGGATAGTGCCGGACACTAAGAAAAACAATACTGGACGCGCCATCGCCGAGGCGCTTGCCAAGGCGCGTCTAACGGACGAAGATTTCGCTGAATGGCGCCGCGATCTCAAAACGGCACGCGAGATGTTGCTTCCTCCGGTAGACAAATGGCAATTATGATTGATGCCGATGTGCTCATCGCGGACGAGCGGGGAATTTTCGATCTGCAAGGCTGGCTGCTTGCGAGAGAGCAAGAGCGATTCGAGCTAGCCGCCATTACCCTAGCTGAGCTATGGCATGGCTTTGAAAGGGCATCAGGCGCACGGAAGGTCAAATGCCGGAAATATATTGAAAACGCTCTCGATACGTTTTCGATCATTCCCTATACCGATATGACTGCGCAAATTCACGCTCACATATGGGCGTCGTTGGTATCCAGCGGCAAAATGATTGGATACCACGATTTGATTGTCGCAGCCTCGGCCATTGAACGTGGCAGTGCCGTAGCCACATTCAATGTGCGACACTTTTCCGCAGTGAAAGGCCTCAAGGTCATCGAGCCGAAGTAGCGTCCGCCCCTCCCCGTACAATAAAACCATGTTTCGCGACCTGGCCCCTCTTTTCGTTTACATGCGCCGTTACCGCTGGGGATACGTGTGGGGCACGCTGTCCTGCATTTGCACCAACATCATCTGGGTGATGTTTCCCCAGGTCATCAGAATGGCCATCGATGGCATCGGCGGCAAATGGGTAATCTATCCCAGGGTCTTACAGTGGGCCGTCGATGCATTGAGCCACGGAGACACGCGCATCAAGGTAGTGATCTTCGCCGGTCTGCTGGTCCTCATCGCCCTGATCAAAGGCGTCTTCCTCTACTCCCAGCGCTGGATTCTCATCGGCATCTCGCGGGAGATCGAGTTCGACATGCGCAACGATCTCTTCCGCAAACTGGAAACGCAGGACTCCGGCTTTTATCAGCGTTATCGCACCGGAGACATCATGGCTCGCATGACCAACGACCTGAATGCCGTGCGCAATTTGCTTGGCCCGGCCCTCATGTACAGCGCCAACACCGTCTTCTTCACCGTGGGCGCGCTGTTCTTCCTGCTGCGCATCAGCCCCTGGCTTACCCTGGTGGCCTTCGCGCCCATGCCCCTGGCCAGCATCCTGGTGCAGTACTTCGGCAGCAGGATTCATGACCGCTTCGAGCGCATCCAGGCCAGTTTCTCCGACATCTCTTCGCAAGCCCAGGAAAACTACTCCGGAGCCCGGCTGGTCCGCGCCTTCGCCCGCGAGCAGTCCCAGATAAGCCTCTTCGAGCGGCTCAATCGCCAGTACATCGCCCGCTCCCTCAAGCTGGTGCAGCTCATGGGCATGTTATGGCCCACGCTGGAGTTCGTTCTGGGCATCGCCATGATCCTCACCCTACTGGTCGGCGGGCACCAGGTTATCGCTCACCGCATCAGCGTTGGCCAGTTTGTAGCCTTCAACACCTACATGGTTCTGCTCACCTGGCCCATCATCGCCGTCGGCTGGGTGGTGAACATCTTCCAGCGCGGCACCGCCTCGGTAAAACGCATTGACGAACTGATGCGCGCCGAACCCGTCATTGATGACAGCGCCGTCGATCCAGCCATTCAAGCCGACACCGTACTCGCCGGCGAAATCGAATTCCGCAATCTGAGTTTCAGTTATAACCAGACTCCAGTCCTCAGCGGCATCTCGCTCAAGATTCCCGCCGGCTCCAGCCTGGCCATCGTCGGCCCCACCGGCTCGGGCAAATCCACGCTCATCAACCTGATTACAAGATTGTATGAAGCGCCAGAAGGCTCGCTGCTGATCGACGGTCGCCCGATACGCGATTATCCATTGGCGGTGCTTCGGCGCAATATCGGCCTGGTTCCCCAGGAAACCTTCCTGTTCAGCACCACGATTCGCGAAAACCTTGCCTTTGGCGCGCCTCACTCAACCACTGAGGCACTGCTCGAAGCCGCCGAGGCAGCCCACATTCGCAAAGAGTTTGAAGAATTTCCTCATGGCTTTGAAACCATGGTGGGAGAGCGCGGCGTCACACTCTCCGGCGGGCAGAAGCAGCGCGCTGCCATCGCACGGGCACTCTTGCGCCGCCCGGCCATCCTCATCCTTGACGATGCGCTGGCCAGCGTGGACACCTATACGGAAGAGCGCATCCTGGGAGGTCTGCGCGGTTACATCCATTCCTCGACCACTATCCTGATCTCCCATCGCGTCTCTACCGTGCGCAATGCCGATCAGATCGCCGTGCTCGCCCACGGAAAAATCGTGGAGTTTGGCCGGCACGACGAGTTGCTCGCCCTCGACGGCTACTACGCCGGCCTCTATCAGAAGCAGCAGTTGGAAGAAGAACTCACCGTCGCAGGATGATATAAACAGGGGTTAGCGAATAGGAATTGGTGTATACAGCCATGAAGCCCATCCTTGCGACTTATTCCTGACGTAAAGATGAATAGCCGCAAGGCTCGATCATCGAGGATTTCCGCTCACAGAATGAGTTTTCTATTCCCTACTCCCTATTCCTTGTCTATTACGCATTCCATCTGGAGCCGACCGAAGACTCAGAGCCGTATTCAGAGCCATCGAATCCCGGCGTCATGCGTCCGGAGTTCATGCCGGCCACCTGCAGCGGAGCTGGATTCACTTCGGGATCCCTGGCCACTTGGCGCCAGGCGTCCCGCACATTCTTTACACATTCGATGGCATGATCAAACTTCTGCCGCGAGGCTGACTGCGAGGCCTGCAATATCTGCGCAAAAATCGATGCATAGAACTCGCTGAGCACCTGCGCCGGCCGTCCGCCCACATCCATGCGCAGACGCGCCTGCAAATGAATGATGATATCCAGCGACCGCTTGACGGCGGTTCTGCGGGCCTCCGCGTCGCCGCGCTCCGCGGCCGCAGAGGCCGCATACAGAAAACGCAGAATTCCGTCATATAGCGCCACTACCAGATCAACTGCCGAAGCGCCTTCCAGCGCATGTTGCTGATAACTTCCCATGTGAATTATGCTCCTTAGCCGTTAAGAGTTTTTGTTATAGCCGGTGACCGCCGAGTACAGCTCGTTGACCTGATCCAACAATGTGGGAATCGACTGCAACACCTCGTTGGCGGTGTTCAATTCCGTTGTCAGGCTCTTCGACTCCGCGGAGATAATAATTTCTTCTTTGGAAATATCCGCATTCAGCGTCGATTCGATGTTGCTGTTCGAACTGGATGCCAGCGACAGGATGCCCTTTGTCGAACTCGTTCCGGCGTTGGTCAGTATGCTGGAGAATGTCTGACCCCAACTGTTCGAGTTCTGGAAAAAGCCCACCACGCTGCTGTAGTCCGAGTTCAGCGCCGAATCCAGGGATGCAACGTCCAACGAGATCGTTCCGTCACTGTTTACACTGACGCCCAGGCCACTCAGATTGGTAATGTCCGACGAGCTCGTATAGCTCAGATTCGTGGTGACGTTGCTGGTGGTGTCGAGCAGACTTGAGACCACCGTCAAATTTCCGGTTGTGCCCGTGGTGCTCGACGTCAGTGACAGGCTCGATGTGCCGTTACTGTTGGTCACAATCGTAGCCGCCACCCCGATGCCGGCATTGTTGATGGCCGTCTCCAGACCGGTCAGAGTCTTGGTGGTCAGCGAGGACATATCGAACTCCATCGTCGTGCCGCTGCCCGCCTCGACGGTGATGGAACCGGAGAGCGTATCGCCGGCACTGGCAATCCCCGTCAGAGTGCCGGTTGCAGCAACTCCGGTGGACCCATTCGTGCCGGTGTAACTCAGAGCCGTGGCGCTGGTGGCGACAATCTTCGAGGCTGCGGTCAACGCCCCGGTGGACCCCGCGGTCTGCGATTCCAGAACCAGGCTCGACTCGCCGTTTGTGGTTACCACGCTGGCCGTGATCCCCGAGCCGGTGGCAAAGATACTGGGAAGCACACTCAATGTTCCGGCGGTATCCGCGGTGTTGGACGTAAGCTGCAGGCTCGATGTCCCGTCGGTGTTGGTCACAACCAAAGCCGTGACTCCCAGAGTGGCAGTGTCCGTGTTGATGGCGCTGGCCAAGCCGGAGAGCGTGTTGACGCCGCTCCCGGTGTAAACAGTGCCTGTCGCCGCGCCGGTGCTGGGCTGGGCGCCGATCACGATGCTCTCCGCCGTGCCGCTGCCCACCTGGATGGAGATGGAGCCGGAAAGCGTATCGCTGGTGTTGGTGATCGAAGTCAGTGTGCCGGTGGAGTTTGCCGTGCCGCTGCCCGCTGTACCGGTGTAACTCAGGTCCTTGCCGGCGGCGGAGTTGATGGTTGCGGCCAGACCGGAGAGCGTGTTGTAGCCGCTCGCCGCGCCGGTATAAATGGTGTTGGCCACCGGGCCGCCGTCCGCGCTGCTGGGCGCGGCGCCGATGACGATGTTCTCCGTCGTCCCGCTGCCCTTGGTGATGGCGATGGAACCGGTCAGCGTCGTATCGGCGTCTGCCGTAACCGAAGTCAGACTGCCGTTGGGGTTGACATGGTTGATCCCGCCCAATAGTTGCTGCTGCAGCAACGACAGGGTGGGAGAGCCGAACAGCGGTTCGGGATTGTCCGAGCTGTCGAGCCCTTCCTGGGTGTTCATGGCGCTGATCACCGAGTTGTAATCGCTGACCATGACCGCGAAGGAACTCTCGACCGCCGTGTTGTCGTTGCCGATCACCACCTGCACCTGCTCCTGGCTGGTGCCGGAACTGGTGGTTTCGGTCGGGCTGGGCGACAGCAGTTGGAAGGTCACGCCGGGGATGAGATTGGTTATCGTGTTGGAAGAACTTTTCAGGCCGGTTACACCGTCTATCGTCAGAACGGCATCAGCGCCCGCCACCGGCGAGGTATAAGCCAGCGAAGTGTTGCTGGCCTGGGTCGTGTCCACGACGCTGGAGGCAACGTTCAGCGTCCCGGCAGCGCCCGCTGTGTTCGATGTTAGTTGAATGCTCGAAGTTCCGTCGGTATTGGTCACAACCGAAGCGGTAACCGCGGTGTCGGCGGTGTTGATGGCCGAGGCCAGCGTGGCCAGCGTGTTGCTGGATGAAGCGATGGTGATGGTCTTGGCAGCGCCGTTGCCCACTTGGATGGAGATGGAGCCGGAGAGCTTGTCGCCGACGGTGGTAATCCCCGTCAGCGTGCCGACCGAGTTGACCGTACTGGTGCCCGCCGCGCCCGTGTAGCTCAAATCAGTGGTGGTGTCGATGATCCCGTTCGCGGTGACCGTGATGTTCCCTTTGGCGCCCGAGGTGCCCGATACCAGGCTCAGCCGCGATCCGGCGGAGTCTGTCAGCACGCTCGCGGTGATGCCCACTCCGGAGGAGTTGATGGCGGTGGCCAAGCCGGCCAGTGTGTTCGTCGACGACGGGACGCTGATGGTCTGCGCCGTGCCGCTGCCTACCTGCAGCGTGATGGAACCGGACAATGTATCGGAGGCGTTGGAAATTTCGGCCAGATAACCGCTGGAGGTGGTGGCCAGACTGGTCACCGATATGGTGTGCGTTCCCGCAACGGCCGCGGAGGTGGCAGTAGTCAGCTTCAGCACATTCTCGTCGGAACTGGAACCCGTCTTCTCCGCCATGATGCCTTCAAGGTCGGTCAGCGAGCTCACGTCAGTGGATAGAGTTGAGAGCAGCGTCCCCAGACTCGAAATCGCCGTATCCTGCGCCTTCAATGAGGTCAACTGCGTATTCCACGGCGTCTCCACATTCTTGAGGTTGCTCACGATCGAGGCCACGGTCGTACTCACGTCGAAGCCCGCCCCGCTGGTCGGCGACCCGAAACTCAGTCCTACTGTGCCCATCGAACCCTCTCTGACGAAACCATGCAGCCCGAGAACCACCCGCTGCTGGGCCGGATTGGAAAAATCCCATTGGCTTTTTTTGAATCCATCGCTTCGCTGCCAAACTCGAAATTGACTGAACCGAAACTGGATTCAGACGGCGGATGAATTTCTCCGCATAATAAGTTCATCGGCTTTGAATGGGCGCGACTTTAGCCCTTTGAAATCCATGGGCCTTTACGCGGCTTCTTCGGTATTACGAAAAGAAAGGGCGCCTGGTTGGGCGCCCTTCTCTTGTTCTTGGCTTGCGCCGGTTGACTTCACCCCAGCGATGACTACTTATTGCTGGGGATCCATGATTACTGCAACAGCTTGGTCACTTCCTGAGACATGCTGTTGGCCTGTGCCAGGGCCGAGATGCCGGTCTGGCTCAGAATCTCGTACTTGGACATGTTGGAGGTTGCGGAGGCGTAGTCGGTGGCCTGCACTGCGTTCTGTGCTGAGGTCACGTTCTCTGCCTGCGTGCTGAGTACGGAACTGACCGCGTTCAGCTGGTTGATCTGTGCGCCGATGTAGCCGTCTTGCGCCGACACATCGATGATGGCAGTGTTGAGGCTAGTCAATGCGGCCTCGGCATCGCCCTGGGTGGACAGATCGGTGGCACTCAATGACTGGCCGGCCGCGTCCGAATAGCTGATCGTGGCCGTTCCGCCGGTGCCGCCCGCTGTGCCTGCAGTCGCAGCACCGCTGACACCAAGAGCAGTTCCAAGAATGTTTACAGCCGCGGTCGTGCCGATGCCTGCGTTGTAGGCGCTATTTGATGCATAGTTCAGCGATGTTGCTGTGGTGGTGTCATAAAGACTGGAGCTGACCTGCAACTTGGTTGAAGCGCCTCCCGTGCTAGCCAGAGCCATCGTTGTGGAGGCGGTTCCGGTCTCTGTCACACCGAGTGCGCCGTCGGCGCTGATATAGGCCTCAAGGGCCGTCATTGTTGATGCGCCCTGGGCCTTAGCCACTGCGGCCATGGTAACAGTTTGAGGTGCGCCGCTGCCAGAAGTGATGGTGATGGAACCGCTTAGAATATCGGTAGCTGCATTGGCCTTTACAGCGCCGCTGTAGCTGGACGCGCCTGGCGTGGTGCCCGCGCCAACCGACCCGGTGATCATGATGCCGTTGTCTCCCGTCACGCCTGCTCCGGCAATCTTATCCGTGGCAAGACTGGCGGTCAAGCCCAGACCTGAATTGTTAATGGCCGTAATCAGACCGCCTACAGTGGTGTCAGCGGACGTGATCGTCGTGGCTACCGTGCCGCCCGACGCGCTCAGAGTATCTACGACAATGCTGCCCTTGGTGGCGACTGCGCCGCCGGCGGCATTTGTAGTAGAAGCAAGGGTAGCAGCGCCGCCCAAATCGAGAAATACGCTGCCATTGCCACCGGCGGTAGCGTACGACATCACGCCGTTGGAATCGCCGACATTCGAGGAGGACAGCGAGCGGATGTTGAGGCTGTTGACAGAAGCGCCGGCTGTCGTTGAGTCGCCGGTGTAGATCGCGGTGGTCGTTCCGAAGACCGCATTGCCGTTGTAGGTGGTGGTAGAACCGATGTTGGAGATTTCCGAAAGGATCGACTGATATTCCTGATTGGCTGCGGTGTCCTGCGAGCTGTTGAGGGTGCCGTTCGAGGCTTCGGTAGCCAGCGTCACGGCCCGGTTGAGCAGGCTAGTCACTTGCGAGAGAGCGCCATCGGCCACTTGCAACAGGCCGACACCCTCTTGGGAGTTGGTCTTCGACTGGGCCAGGGCTTGTGAATTGGCCTGGAGGCCGTTAACCAGGGAAAGGCCGGCTGCGTCATCTGCGCCAGAGTTGATCTTGGAGCCAGACGACAACTGCTGCAGAACTGTCGATAGGCTGTTGTTGGTGTTGTTCAGGTTGTTCTCAGCATACGTAGCTGCGATGTTGTTCAAAACGCCCAGGGACATGGGGTACTCCTTGTAGATGCGTTGAATTACGGACTTTCACCTGGAGTGCGCCCATATTTTGTCTTTCTCTGGGCTGCTACTTTCGGTTTGGTTACCGTCGCATCTGGACCCTTCTTCGGCGTGGGTCTAAAGGACTTTATGACCCCTGCCTTTGTGTCCTGCCCCGAACACTTTCTCTTTCCCCTTTCTAATTATTAACCTATCCCGCCGTTTGCCGATAACCATAGAGAAGGAGCTTCAAGGAAATGATCGAACTTACTCGGCTCAATGGCACACCAATAATGCTGAACAGTGACTTGATCAAAACCTCCGAAGCCTCACCGGACACCATGCTGACCCTGATCAATGGAGAGAAGCTGATTGTGCGTGAGGACACGGCCGAGATCGTGGAACGTGTTCTTGCCTATCGTGCGCGCTTGTTGGCCTTGGTCGCCAAGCGGCTGCCATCTTATGGCGAACTGCAGCGCGCCGTCTCCCTGACCAGCCTCGATGTTTCCGGCCAGACTCCTCCATCGGCGCCAGCCAAGCGCGGCCCTCTCGGCACGGATGAATAAAGGATGTATCCCGCTCTGCGCGCAGAGTTTTTAAGGAGTTTTCATGGATAAGGGCAGCATTTTCGGAGCGTTCCTGGCCATCGCTGGCATCGTGGCTGGACTACTCATCGAGGGCGGCAATATGGGCCAGGTTCTGCAGCCCACCGCGGCCATGATCGTATTTGGCGGCACCATAGGCGCAGTGCTGCTCCAGTTCCCGCTTTCCACCGTGCTGGCCGCATTTGCCAGCATGGCGCATGTCTTTTCCGCGCCCCTCAAGCACAACGATCAGCTCCTCAAACAATTGGTCGCCTTCGCCAACAAGGCTCGCCGCAACGGCGTCGTCTCGCTGGACAGTGACATGCAAACCATTCAGGACCCTTTCCTCAAGCAAGCCCTCATGCTGGCCGTCGATGGCACCGAGCCTTCCGAGCTGCGCAAAATTATGCGCGTCAGCCTGGACTGCACCGCGGAGAATGAAGAACAGCTCCCCGCGGTCTTCGAGTCCGCTGGAGGATTCTCGCCCACCATCGGCATCCTGGGCGCGATTCTGGGACTTATTCAGGTCATGAAGAATCTGGACAACATTCAGGAAGTGGGCAAGGGCATCGCCGTGGCCTTCGTGGCCACCATCTACGGCGTGGGCATCGCCAATCTCTTCTTCCTGCCCTTCGCCGGCAAGATGCGCATCCGCATTCGCGACGAGCACCAGCGCCGCGAGATGATGCTGGAAGGCGTGATCTCCATCCTCGAGGGCATGAACCCGCGCATGCTGGAAGTCAAGCTCGCCGGCTTCATCAATGCCCCCATGCAAAAGCCCAAGGAGCGCGCGGCATGAGGGTGGAGCGGCGCAAGCACATCATCAGCCAGGATCGATGGATGGTCTCCTATGCCGACTTCATTACCCTGCTGTTCGCCTTATTCGTGGTGCTCTTCGCCTTCGCCAAGGCTGATCAGAAAAAGCAGACGCAGGTCTCGGAGTCCATCGAGAGCGCCTTCAAAGAATTGGGCGTCTTTTCCGGTTCAAACTCCGCCTCCAGCAAAGACCATGCGGCAATCGCCATGAATACCGTCATGGGTGTGGATGTACTGTCGCCGGCCAGGGTTAAGGAAGACCTGGAGCGCCTTCACCGCGAATTGGAGCAGACTCTATCGAGCAAGATCGCCTCGCGCGCCATCTCCATGAAGATGGGCCGCGACGGGCTGGTGATCAGCCTGCGCGAGGCCGGTTTCTTTAGCTCCGGCTCGGCCACTCCCAGGCCAGAGACCCTCCCCACGCTGCGCCAGATCGCCGCCTCGCTGGGCCGCACGCCCTACGACCTGCGCATCGAGGGACACACCGACAATATTCCCATCCACACCGCGGAATTCGACTCCAACTGGGAGCTTTCTTCTGCACGCGCCACCCGCATCGCCCGCATTTTTATCGATATGAAGGCTATCACTCCGGAGCGCATCTCCGCCGCCGGATACTCCGAGTTCCACCCCGTGGCCAGCAACGACACCGCCGAGGGCCGCGGTGAAAACCGCCGCGTAGATCTGGTTGTCCTTCCCCGCATAAAAGTCGATCTCTCCACGCCGGGACCTGCTCTTCCCACCGGAGAATGGCGCAAGATCACCGACGGCGATGAGCCTGCGCAGGGTGACAGCCCCGCGCCTACTCCACCCCCAGCACCTTAACGATCACCCGTTTCCTGCGCTGTCCGTCGAACTCGGCATAGAAAACCCGCTGCCAGGTTCCCAGGTCCAGCTTTCCGTTGGTCACCGGCAACGTAGTCTCATGATGCAATAGCAGCGACTTCAGATGCGCATCCCCGTTGTCCTCGCCCGTCTGGTGGTGCCGGTAATCGGGCCGCGCCGGCGCCAATTCCTCCAGCCACTTGCCAATATCCTCTATCAGTCCGCTCTCCAGGTCATTCACATACACGGCGGCCGTTATATGCATTGGCGAAACAAAACACAATCCATCCTTGACCCCGCTGCGCCGCACAATCTGCTCCACCTCGTCGGTGATGTGCACCATCTCCCGCCGCTTCCTGGTTTCCATCACCAGGTACTCCGTGTGACTCTTCATCTCCGCCTCCCAAATTGAGATAATCCGCTAACTCGCTAACTTGCTATCACCGCGAAGCGGTGGCTAACATGCTGCCTCTTTCAAAAAAATATCCACCCACCCATTATCCTAAGTTCAGCCGTGACCGCAACCCAACCCACCGCCGCACAACGCCTGCGCCAAATGCACGACCGGCTCTTCCAAGCATATGGTCCCCAGCACTGGTGGCCGGCCAATACTCCATTCGAGGTAATACTCGGCGCTTACCTCACCCAGAACACATCCTGGAAGGCCGTCGAGCGCTCGCTCGCTAACCTGCTCGCGGCTGGAGCTCTGACCGTGGACGGACTTCGCTCGCTCACCCTCAGGAAGTTGCAACGCCTCATCCAGCCTTCCGGCTTTCACACCCGCAAAGCGCCCGCGCTCAAGGCATTTGTAGCCCTGCTCGACGAGGAGTTTGCCGGTTCGCTCAAGAATCTCGCCGCCGCTCCCACAGCCACATTACGCACTCGTCTGCTGTCTCTGTCCGGCGTTGGACCGGAGACCGCCGACGCCATCCTGCTCTACGCTCTCGGTCATCCCGTTCCCGTAGCCGACGAGTACCTGTGCCGCATCGCTGAGCGCCACCAGCTTCTGACGCCCGCTCCTAGCCGCAATCGCGCGGGATACGATTCCCTGACCAATCTCACCCGCCAGGCCTTCGCCGCCGATGCCCTCGGAGACCAAGCGCGCCTCTTCAACGAGTTTCATGCCCTCACGGTCGCCGTGGGCAAGGCCCATTGCCGCCGTACCGCCCAATGCGCGGGCTGCCCGCTGGCCGCCGATCCGCATATGCCCGGCGATCCTCCGCGCTAAAATTAGTTACCATGATTGTGGAGGGAAGTAATCCAATGGCAAGATCCAGCTCAACCATGCAGCTAACGCGAGCCGCCGACTATGGGATTCGCGTAATGATCCACATGGCCACGCTGCCCGCCCAAGAGCGCGCACTGCTGCCCGCGCTGGCCCGCGCCACGTCCGCTCCGCAGAGCTTTCTTTCCAAGGTTTTGCAAGCATTGTGCCGCGCCGGATTCATCGCCTCCCGGCGAGGACAGGCAGGCGGCTTCGAACTTTTGCCCGCCGGCCGCAAGGCCTCGTTCAGCGCGGTGATTGAGGCCATCGAGGGGCCTATCTCCCTGAATCTCTGCCTGGTCTCCGGCGCCTCCTGCAAGCGGAAAGCCTTTTGCCCGGCGCATCCCGTATGGGCCAGTGCCCAGGAAGCCATGCTGGGCGTTCTGACAGCGGCGACCATCGCCGATCTGGCCCTTCAGGACGCTACCCCGCAGCTACGGACCTCGCGCGTCAAGACCAAATCTGCCTGAAAATCTCGCGACGTGCCCTCAATCCAGCAATTGTTTAACCAACTTGATGTACACTTCCACCGAATCCAGCAGCTCCTGTTTTGCCAGCTTCTCAAAGGGCGTATGTGCCACGTGGATAGACCCCGGCCCCAGCAGCAGCGGCTCGCCCCAGTTGGAGAGCTTGGGAATGTCAGTGGTGAACTTGGCCACCATCGTCTGGAAGCCCTCAACGGCGCGCAGCCGGACAAAGGGAATCTCCAGCGTGAACTCCACTTCGGCCAATCCGGCTGCAGCTTCCGTGAGCACGGCGCGCACCGGCTTCGAATCTCCCACCAGCCGCACCAGCACCTGCGCCTCAGCTTTGTCGGCGATGACGTTGGGAGCATGTCCGCCCTCGATCTGGCCGATGTTGAGCGTGCTGGAGCCCACGCCTTCAACGATGGGCAACGGGAGTTTCAGCAGCTTTCCCAGCACCTTGATCAGCTTGTGAATGGCGCTGTCGCCCAACTCCGGATAGGCCGAGTGAGCCATCTTGCCGGTGGAACGGAAAACCGCGCGCAAAGCGCCCAACGAGGCCAACGCGAGACGGTTGTTGGTAGGCTCTCCGTTGATGAGGAAGCGGCTCCCCCTGGACATCAGGTTGGCAACCTTGGCCCCGGCCGAGTCGCGCTCTTCGCCACTGACAACCAACACGCCAATCCGGTATCCCACTGCCCGCAGGAATTCGGCGGCGGCCAACTGCGCGGCCAGAATGCCTTTGGCGTCGCATACACCGCGGCCATACAGAAAGTCTTCGTCCTCGCCGAATTGAATGAAGGGCGGCACAGTGTCCATGTGCGTGGAAAACACCACATCCGGCTTCTCGTCTGCTATACCTGCATAGATGTTCCAGCGCTCTCCGCCATCGGCGTTCTCCGGCGGCTGCGGAACGGGTGTCTTCTCCACCGCCCAACCGCGCTGAATAAGATAATTGGCGAGAAAATCGCCTAGCGCGCCCTCATTATATGTAGTTGACTCGATCTCGCACAGCTCACGTGTCAACCGGATGGGGTCAAGAGGTTCGACCGAAAAATCATCTGCGCGGCTCACAAACATGACTCTGTCATACTTCCTTAAGCACTTTATACACCTGAAATGAGCTTATTGCTGCCTTATTTTGACCCATGCCCGCTGCCGCTGCCGCATCCCCCACTCCGTAACCCGAACCTCCTGGTATGTGAAGAATGTGCCCCACTCGCGTAGAATGGGGAGTGGTATGACCACCGCAACCGCTCCTGTCCAACCCAGAACCACTCCCGCCACTGCCGCTCTGCGCAGCGTGAGCCTGCATGGTCCGGCCGGACGTTTGGAAGCTGTGGTGAACCAGGGCGCGCCATCTGCTCCCTTTGCCGCGCTCGTATGCCATCCCCACCCGCTCGGCGGCGGCTCCATGCACAACAAAGTGGTTTACCACGCCATGAAGGTCCTCAACGACCCGCAATGGGGGTTGGGCTGGCCGGTTCTGCGCTTCAACTTTCGCGGTACAGGCCTGAGCCAAGGAGTGCATGACGGCCACGATGAAGCCGGCGACATCCTCGCCGCGCTCGAATGGCTCGAAAACGAATACCGCCTCCCGCTCGTCGTCGTCGGTTTCAGCTTCGGCGCAATGATGGCCCTCAGCGCCTGTTGTTCGCCTGCCCTGCCCCCTAAAAACATCCGCGCCTTGGCCCTCCTGGGCCTGCCCACCCACGACCCCGCCGGCCACGATTTTCACTATCCCGAACTCCACAACTGCACCATCCCCAAGCTTTTCCTTAGCGGAGCAAGCGACCAGTTCGCCCCCAACTCGCAATTAGCAGCCATCGCCGCTTCCGCCGCACAACCCTCGAAACTGGTGCTCCTCCCCCGAGCCGATCACTTCTTTACCGGTCAAATCGAGCCCATGCAATCCGCGCTCACCGCTTGGCTGAAAGGCACACTCGCAGGCAGTCTTAAGGAGCAACTCCGATGACCCCGGCCACCACCGATTCCTCTCTCGACGCCCTGCACGCCACGGCCAACGACATCTTCACCGGCGCCATCAACGCCTGCAACATCGACACCGCCTTCGACCGCCGCATTCAATTCGATGGTCACTACCTCCATCGCCTTCTCCCCGACGGCAGCGGCCCCGCCTCCATCGATCTCAACTGCTACAAGAAAATCTTCGTCATCGCCCTGGGCAAGGTAGCCGCCCCCATGCTCGATGTGCTTCTCGACCGCATGAAACGCCGCAGCGGCCTGCGCGGCATCTGTTGCTCCAACCAGCTTCCCGCCTGCCGCTCCTGGCGCTTTCGCTATTTCGAAGGCGGCCATCCGGTGCCCAACGAGGAATCCTTCGCCGCCGCCCGCGCCGCCCTGTCCATGCTCAAACGAGCCCGAAAAGACACGCTCGTCTTTTTCCTCATCTCCGGCGGCGGCTCGGCCATCTTCGACTTGCCTTTAGATCCGCACATCTCCCTCGACGACACCATCGCCTTCCATCAATTACTGCTGGCCTCCGGCGCGCCCATCAGCGAGGTCAACACTCTGCGCAAGCATTTTTCCGCCGTCAAGGGTGGCCGTCTGGCCATCGCCGCGCCCGAAGCCGCCAAGGTCAGCCTGCTGCTTCCTGACGTGCCCTTGCGCTCTCTCGACGCGCTCTCCAGTGGCCCCACCTCGCCCGACCACTCCACTGTCGCCGAGGTTCGCCACCTGCTGGAAAAGTACAACCTCAACGCCAATCTCCCGCCCTCCATCCGCGCCTTCTTCGAGCGCGAAGACCTGCCCGAGTCGCCCGGCAACAAGGGCTGGTTTCCGCCTTTTTTCTCCTCCTTCGCCAAGCCCGGAGCCGCGCCCGCCCGCCGCGTCACCGCTGCCGCCGCCATGTCCAGCGAAGACCCCGCCTTCCGCGATTCCGTCTTCGAGCTGCTTCTCTCCAGCCACGACCTCGCCGAAAACGCCCGCGCCCTCGCCCAACAAGCCGGCTTTCACGTCGTCGTCGATAACAGTTGCGACGATTGGGACTACGCCGAAGCCGCCCGCTATCTCCTCGAGCGTTTCCACGCCCTGCGCGCCACCCATCCCCGCCTCTGCCTCATCTCCGTCGGTGAGGTCACAGTCGCCATGGACCGCAATCCCGGCGCCGGCGGCCGCAACCAGCAATTTGTCATGGCCTGCGCTCTGGACCTTGAGCAATACGCCGGCCAGCGCCTCACCGTCTTCAGTGCCGGATCAGACGGCATCGACGGCAACACCCGCTCAGCCGGAGCCGTAGCCGACCCCACCACCGTCACCCGCGCCCACAACTTCGGCTTCCATCTGAAATCTTCCCTCGCCAACTTCGACGCCTGCCCCATGTTCACTGCCCTCGGCGACTCCGTCGTAACCGGCCCCACCGGCCAAAACCTCCGCGACCTCCGCCTCCTCCTCGCCGACAACGAGTAGCGCAATCTCACGGAAAAGCAGGAATCAGAACCGGTAGCGCATCGCCAGTTGCATGAGGCGAGGGGGCATGGCGCTCACGGCTTGCCCGAAATTGCTGCCGAAATTGCTGCTGGAATTGCTGCTGGAAATGTTGCTGGAAATTTTGCCCTGCACTGCGGCGGCGCCGAAGAACTGCGCGTGGTTCATCAGGTTGAAAGCTTCTGCGCGGAATTCCAATGTTTTACCCTTCTTAATGGGCATGATCCGGGTGAGAGTCGCGTCCAGGTTCTCCATGCCGGGGCCGGAGAAAAAGCGGCGGCGCGCGTTGCCTATGGTTCCCAGAGAGGGCAATGTGAACTGAGTTGCGTCGAAGATCGGCGCGCCTCCGCGCGGATTCCTGTTGAGACTAAGCGATTTGCCGCTCCACGCCGGTGTGTCCACTCCACTGTTATTGATGCCGTTGGGAATGGTGCCCAACAGCGATGTGTCGTTGTTGTTGAGCAGCGTCACCGGCAATCCCGAGGTCATGCGCGCGATTCCGGCCACTGACCATCCCGCCACGAACCAGTTGAGCCTGCGCCCATCTTTTCGCCGGGGAAGTTCGTACTGAAAGCTGGCGACCAGGTTGTGGCGCAAGTCAAAAGAGGAGAGTGCACGACTGAGCGAGGGGTTCACGGGATTGACCGGCTCTGGCAGGCCGGCCGATTGGTCGATGGACTTCGAGAAGGTGTAGCTGGCCAGCAGGCTCAGATTGTGTGCGCGGTGGTTGAGCATAGCTTCCAGAGCGTTGTAACTCGCGTTGGCAATGGTGCGTTGCAACTCGACGCTGCCGAATGCCGGGCCGAATTGTGTGCGCGCGGACTGCTCGTTGAAGGGTCCGCAGGCCGTGCCCAGGCTCAGGCACAACGCCGGATTGGCTGCGTTAACCTCCTCCAGCACCAGCAAATGATGCGATGCTGCGCCAACGTAGCTGATCGAGGCCAGCGTACTCGCGCCCAACTGCCTTTCCACGCTGAGCATCCAGTGCTCGGCATAGGGAGTCACATCGCGCGGGTCCACAGCGGGAATGCCCACCAGCGGCTCGAAGTTGCTCCAGTCCACGCTGGCGTTGGGATTGGCTTGACTGGCGCCGTAGGTCACGTTTTGCAGCGGGAATCGCTGGCCTGCGTTGGCTCCGGTGGCGGCCACGGTGAAAGGCGAAGTAAACAGCGGCGGCGCGGCGCTGGTATAGGTGTAGCCGTAAGGCGGATTGGCGCTCATGATGCCCGCCGATAGCCCCTCGTACGCGGTATAGAAAATACCGTAGCCGGCGCGGATGCTGGTTTGGCCGGTGGGGCCGGTCAGCTTGCGCAGCCAGGGCGTGGTGAAGGCCGGCGTGTACGCTATGCCTACGCGGGGGGCGAAGTTGTTGCGCGCCGCAGCCAGCGACCGTGGCACGCCTGGATCGCCAGGGAAGACCAGCCCTTGCGGCGCGCCGGGATAGACCAGCGATTGCTCGCCTTTGATCAGCGTTTGCAACTGGTTGAATCTTTCCAGCCAGGGGCGGATGCGGTCCCAGCGCGCGCCATAGTTCACGGTGAGCCAACTGGTTGGCTTCCAACTGTCCTGCACGAAGGCGGCCATGTACAGATTGCGGTTGTAAAAACTGCGCGCCTGGCCTTGCGTGTAGCTGGAGGCTACGCCCAGCAGGAAGTCGGCAAAATCCAGCCCCGTCTCCGAGCCGTTGAAGGCAAAGCTGCCGTTGAAGACCACGTCAGGGTGGGTATTGATCTGGTTGACGTGGATCTCGCCGCCCACCTTGAGCCCATGCTTTCCTTTGATGCGGCTGAAGGCGTCACTCACCTCGTAGATGTTCTCGGCCTGCACCAGCGCGGTGGTGTCCACGCCCAGCGTGAAGTCGTTGAATGCAACGTTTTCAATCCCTTCGGTAGAGGGCTTGAGCGCGACGATAGAGGGCGCCGCGGTAACGGGATCGATGAAACCCTGTGTGGCAAGCGTCGGTCCCACGCCGCCTCTCGGCTGGCCCACGGCGTTCGCGTTGCGCATATAACTCAGGTGAAACTCGTTCAGCGCTGTTGCGCCGAAGGTGAGCGTGTGACCCACGCTGGCCAGTTGCGCCAGGCCGTTCGAGGTTGCGTCAAAGCCGGGAACGCTGGCACCGCCCGTTCCGGTGGGGTAAGGATTGTCCAGCGAGTAGCCGTCGAGGAAGTAGTAGCCGGTCAGCGTTCCTTTGCCGTGCGTCCAGTCCAGCCGCAGCGCGCCTTTGTCGTCCTGGAGAGTTTCAGCCTCTGCGGCAGTGGCGAACAGAGCGGTCCCGGCGTTGGGAGGTGGAATCGAGACCAGCAGGTACTTCGCCGGTGCGGACCACGCGGATTGAGGAATATTTCCCGTGGGAAAGACCGCCGAATACGCCTCGCCCGCCGTAACGGTTTTGCCCAGCAGCGCGGAGAGTTGCGCCGCCCATGCGTCCCCGTTCACGCTGCCGGTAAGCGGGTTCTGGCTGAAATCCCCGCCGCGCTCGGCCATCGAAGGAACCGCAATCTCGCCGGTATCGATGCCCTCGGTCAGCCGTGTTCCCTGGTAATCGGCGAACAGCATCACGCTTTTGTGGAGAACCGCGCCGCCCACCGTGCCGCCGAATTGATTCTGCCGATACGCCGCCCGATCCTGCGAGAAATAGTTGCGCGCATCCAGTGCCGTGTTGCGCAGAAACTCAAAGGCGCTGCCGTGCATCTGCGCCGTGCCCGTCTTGGTCGTCACCAGCACCTGACCGCCGCTGGAGTTGCCATACTCCGCGTCGAAGTTCGAGGTCAGCACGCGAAAGCTGTCGATCGCGTCCAGATTGGGCACAATCGAAGTGCCCATGTTCACGTCCTCCTCCACATCGCTCCCGTTCACCCTGAATCCATTCGATGCCTCGCGCTGGCCGCTGATGGATAGGTTGCCGGGGTTGGCGTTGCCCGAGGGTGGCGTCGTGGCCACGCCGGTCATGATCACCGAGCCGGGCTGCGCCGTGTTCACCGGAACAATGCCCGCTTGCACCGCCATCAAGTCGGTAAAGCTGCGCCCGTTCAGCGGCACACTCTCGATTTTTTGCGTGTTAAGCGTCTCGCCCAGTTGAGTGCTGGTGGTCTCGGCGGCCAGTGCATCCGCAGTCACCTCCACGGTCTCGGCGTGTGCGTCGATCTCCAAAGCCAGATCCAGCCTGGCGGCGGGTGTCTGCTCGGTGAGAACTGCACCCATCGTAAGCGGCTTGAACCCCTCGGCTACGATTTCAACCTGAAAAGTGTCGGCTCCCGGAACTGCGATGCGAAACTCGCCTTGTTCATCGGTCACGGTTTCCAATACTACGCTCGACCCAGCTTTACGAACTGCAACGTAGGCACGGGAGATGCGTGCTCCACTCGTGTCATGCGCCACTCCGGTGATGAGGAAGGCTGAATCGGCAAAAACAACGGGGGAAAGACACGGTAAGAAAAGAGAAAGAAGGATGGCACGGTAAACGTTCTTCAACAGAGGCTCCTTGAAATCAATCAACGAATTTGGCACAGAAATTGCCGGAGGGCAAAGCATCTGAAGAAGGCAAAAAGCCACAGTCTGTAATATCCGACAAAATCAGTCCCTATTTAATATACGACAAAGTTAGTCGTATTTCAAGAGAGCCTCGCTCGATCATCGATACTCTTACCTCGCTGGAATTTTCGGACGAAGTCCCGGGAGTCTCATCGGCAAGCAAAAATTGTCAACCCTTGTCCCCGATACCTTCTCCAGCCCCCTATTTCCCGCTTCCCAAATCGCCCAATTATACGTAAAAAGCCTCTACTTCGAAGTAGAGGCTTTTGGGCGTGCTTTCATCCCTGTTCTCTGTCTAAGGCAGCGGCAACTGCTTTCGCACGGCCGCAATCTCGTCGCGCGTAGCATCGGCGGCGGCACGGCGGTCGTTATAAACGTGCGGTTCTCCAAAGCGCACCATGGCGGTGAACCCCGCAACCCCGAGAATCTTCAGCAGATGCGCCCCAAACGATTCATCGCCCCACCAGCACAGCTCCTTCTCCGGCCTGCCGCCCTTCAGAATGTAGCGGACGGTGGCCGTGGTAATCTGCGTTCCGGTCGAGGTGGCCGGATCAATGAGCCGGGGGTGGAAGGGCAGCAATTGGAGGCCGTCGGTGCTGGTGCCCTCTGGAAATAAAAGCACTGGAATCTGTAACTTGAACCGCTCCTTCATCTGATCGGCTACGCTCATGGCGCTCTCCAGACTGGAGCGATCCAGGAAAATGGTTCCGCTGCAACGCGCCGCCCTGCCAAAGTAAGAGAAACCGCCAACCTCGATTTTGGCCACAAAGAAGCAGGGCATATCCGCTGATAGGATGAGTACATCAATGATACTTAGGTGGTTAGAGACCACCAGCCCATGCGTGGGCGGAATGCCCTCCACGCGTAAGCGAATGCCTACGCAGGCCAGAATCAGACGGCAGGTTTGCTGGCCCCATATCGCGCGGCGCTCCAGGGTAATAGGACCGCGCAAACGCAGCAGCCAGTAACGAACAATGCTGAGGACTAAAGCAAACACCAGCGCAACAGCACGCCGTATCGCGCGAAAAATCATGAATTTAGCAACTTTCCAAGGAATCTTTGGAAGTCAGCGCCGGCAACCGAGTATTGAACGCTGCTCCCATCCCGGAAGCATATAGGGCTACCCCCTTCCATCACAAGGTTACCCTCATCCGCCGGCGATGGATGGAATCACCAGCACCTCGTCGCCCTCCTGAAAGCGATACTTCTCATTGCCCAGAAAGCGGATGTCCTCATCGTTGACATAAAAATTGATGAAGCGGCGGATCTGCCCGTCCTCGCCGCGCAGGTGCTTGCGCAGTGCCGGAAAAAAGCCCTCGATCTCCGTAATCAGCTCGGTAAGATTGGCAGCGGCGCTGGCGATTTCGCGCGTGTTGTTTGTGTGCTTCTGAAAGGCGCTCGGCAACAGAACTCTAACGGCCATTGGATTCTCCCGCCAGGACAAGTTCCTGGCTCAGTGCTGGGCTGTATTCGTTGTGTTCTTCCACAAAGGCTTCAAAGTCGCTGAGCCGTGGGCGAATGGCCCGGCTCTGCTCGTAAGCTCCGTTCAGGCAATCGGTGGTTTTCAGGCCGTTGCCGGTAATGCAGGTGACGGTCAGCTCCTCGGGCCGGATGCGGCGATGCGCATAGAGCCTTGCGGTGACTGCGGTGGTCACGCCGCCGGCTGTCTCGGTAAAGACGCCCTCGGTCTCCGCCAGTTCCTGCATGGCTGAAACGATCTCCACGTCCGACACATCCTCGGCCCATCCGCCGGTGGCGCGAATAGCGCGCGCCGCATACGGACCGTCCGCCGGGTTGCCGATGGCCAGTGATCGCGCAATGGTGTTGGGCCGCTGCGGCTCAATCACGTCGGTCCCGCTCTTGACCGCCCGGGCGATGGGCGAGCAGCCTGTAGCCTGTGCGCCGAAGAAGCGAACCGGCTTGTCCTCCACCAGCCCAAGCGCAATCAGTTCGTTGAATGCCTTGCGAATTTTCGTAATCAGCGAACCGCCGGCCATGGGGCAAACAATGTTGTCCGGCAGCCGCCAGCCCAGTTGCTCGGCAATCTCAAAGCCCACCGTCTTCGAGCCTTCGGCGTAAAAGGGGCGCAGGTTCACGTTCACAAAGCCCCAGTTGTAGCGCTCGGCAATCTGCGACGAGAGGCGGTTGACGTGGTCGTAGTTGCCCGCGACGCGCACCAGCGTGGCGCCATAAACCTGGGTGTTGAGAATCTTGGCCGGCTCCAGATCGTCGGGAACCAGGATGATGCTCTTCAACCCCAGCCGTGCGGCCTGCGCGGCCACTGCGTTGGCCAGGTTGCCGGTGGACGAGCAGCCCACCGTGTCGAAGCCGAAGGCCTGCGCGTTGGCCAGCGCCACGGCCACCACGCGATCCTTGAAGCTGAGCGTGGGCAGGCAGACGGCATCGTTCTTGATGTACAGATTGCTGGCGCCGATGCGCGCCCCCAGCCGCGGAGCCTTCATCAGCGGCGTCAACCCCACCGGCGTCTGCGGCTGGTAGCTGTCGCTTACCGGCAGCAGTGCGCGATAGCGCCACATATTCAGCGGTCCTTGGCTGATGGCTTCGCGGGTAAAACGGGTGCGGGCATACTCCAGGTCAAAAACCACATCGAGCGGAGAAAAACACTCTTCACAGATGGAAAGCGGCTGAATCCCATAGGATCTGCCACATTCCCGGCAGCGCAATTCATAAGCAATCGTCATTCATCCCTCGCAGTATGCGAGAGTGACGGCGGGTGCACGAGCGCGTGACCGGCTCAAAAGAGCGAACGTGAAGTGACTCGAAATACCGTGCGAGACGCCTCAACCAAGAGTGCTGAAGCCACTCCCGAATCTCATGTTCCCCGTTACCGGGCGAGAGTTGACACCATACTCCTGGTTTGCCCAGGCAGGTTGTCGTGGCGTCACAGGGCTCGTCCCTCAGCCACTCTGCATGAAATCCAGGCTTGCCTTTGGGGGCAAACTGGAATGATTTATTTCTACTACAGGGTCAATTGGAATGTAAGCAACTTTGCAGCGAACGGCTCCAGACTGGGCTTCAAAGGTAGTATGCGAGAATTAATCGGAATTTGGGCGGCGGTCGCGGCTGCCTACTTCTGGAGGACAGAACACCGCATTCCTCAGTAGGATTGATGCAGATTCTTCCGCTGCCATTTGTGAGAGAATTCCTTTTCAGTGATTGAAGGAGTTCCGCTGCTCATGCAAAGTAGACTTACGCCGCTTTTTCTGGCATTGCTGGCCCTACCGGCAGCTCTTCAAGCCGGAACCGTAACGCCGCTCCACGATGGATGGCAAGTTCAGTCGGCCTGCAAGCTCCAGGCCGCGGGCGAATCGATTGCATCAACTGGATTTGCTACGCAGGATTGGTTGCAGACCACCGTTCCCTCGACCGTGCTGGCCGCGCAGGTCGCCGCAGGCGTCTTTCCCGATCCCTACTTTGGCATGAACCTGCGCCAGATTCCCGGCACGGATTATCCCATTGGACGCATCTTTGCCAATCTACCCATGGCACAGGATAGCCCCTACCATTGCGGCTGGTGGTATCGCACAGAGTTCACCGCGCCCGCCGCCTCGCAAACAGAAGCGCACCACTGGCTGCACTTCGCCGGCATCAACTATCGCGCAGAAATCTGGCTCAATGGCCACAAAATCGCGGACTCGACACAAGTCGCCGGAGCCTATCGCACCTATGATTTTGATGCAACGGAGTTCCTGAATCCCGGCAAGACAAATGTGCTGGCGGTGGAAACCTTCGCGCCCACAGAAAAGGACCTGGGCATCAACTGGGTCGATTGGAATCCCGCGCCGCCGGATAAAGACATGGGCCTCACAGGCGAGGTCAATCTGGTCGCGACCGGCCCGATCACGGTGCGTTCGCCGCTGGCGGTCACGCATTTTCTCGACCAGACGCTCGACACCGCCAGCCTGACCATCTACGCCGAGCTGCACAACGCGACCGATCGCACAGTCAAAGGTCTGGTCTCCGGCGCCGCCGCCGGAGTTCGCTTCGAGCAGCCGGTTGCGTTGGCGCCGCACGACGACCGCGAAATCATTTTCACTCCCCAGCAGTTTCCGCAACTCCAAATCCACAATCCCAAACCATGGTGGCCTCGCCAGATGGGCGAGCCGCATCTGGAGCGACTCACCTTGAGCTTCAGCGTGAAAGGCCAAATCACGGATGAGCAAAGCGTGGACTTCGGTTTTCGCGAGGTCACTTCGGAACTGACTGCCTCGGGCAGCCGCCTTTTCCGCGTCAATGGCAAACCCATTCTGATTCGCGGCGCGGGTTGGTCGCAGGATATGCTGCTGCGCTCCGATGACAAGCGCCTGCAAGACCAGTTCCGCATGGTGCGCGATCTGAATCTCAACACTATTCGTCTCGAGGGCAAGCTGGAAACCGATGAGTTCTTTCATCTGGCCGATCAGCAGGGCATCCTGGTAATGCTCGGCTGGTGCTGCTGCGACCATTGGGAACACTGGAAAGACTGGACCTCTCAAGACCTCTCCATCGCCACTGCTTCCTTGCGCGCGCAGATGTTGCGCCTGCGAAATCATCCCAGCCTGCTGGTGTGGCTCAACGGCAGCGACGGTCCTCCGCCCGCCGATGTGGAGAGCGCGTACCTGAAGGTTGAATCCGAGACTCACTGGCCCAACCCCGTGCTCTCTTCCGCCTCCGCCGCACCCACCACGGTCTCCGGCGCAAGCGGCGTGAAGATGACCGGCCCATACGATTACGTCGCGCCCAGCTACTGGTATGTGGACCAGAAACACGGCGGCGCGTATGGTTTCAACACCGAGACCAGCCCCGGCCCGGCCATTCCGTCGCTGGCCAGCCGGCAAAAGTTTCTGCCTGACCCCGAAGCATGGCCGCCCTCCGCGGCCTGGAGTTATCACTACGGCAGCGGAAAATTTTCCACCCTTCAGGTCTTCGACGCGGCCATGGAAGCCATCTACACCAAGCCCCGTTCAGCCGCCGAGTATGAGCGCCTGGCGCAAACCATGGAGTACGACTCCGAGCGCGCGATGTTCGAGGCCTACAGCAAAAACAAGTACGCCTCCACCGGCGTGATTCAATGGATGCTCAACAACGCCTGGCCCTCCATGACCTGGCACCTCTACGACTACTACCTCGACGCCGGAGCCGGTTACTACGCTGTCAAAAAGGCCTGCGAGCCGCTGCACATTCAATACTCTTACGACGATCTGTCCATCGTGGTGGTCAACAGCACCTACACTCCCGCCGCAAATCTCCATGCACGCGTCCGCGTTTACAGCCTGGCGGGAAAGGAAATCTACAGCAGCCAGGCGATTGTCGATGCGGCTGCCGACAGCGCGCAGCGCGTCATATCGATTCCGGAGAGCCTCTATCAAAGCTCCGATCGCATCCTGTTTATCGATTTGACCCTCGCGGACGCATCTGGAAATGTTGTGAGTCGCAACTTCTACTGGGTGCCCACCACGCTCACCACCTTCGATTGGCAGAAGACCGACTACACCCACACGCCCGCCGTGCGCCACGAAGACCTGACGGCGCTGACCAGCCTGACGCCGTCGAAGGTGACTGCTCGCGCGGAGATCGAAACCACCCCGCGTGGCCGCGAGCTGCGCCTGCATCTCAACAACTCCTCAGTGGAATTAGCCTTTCAGATCAGCGCCGCCCTTCGCACGCCCTCCGGCGGACTCATCGCGCCCGTCTTCTGGTCCGACAACTGGATTGAGCTTCTGCCCGGAGAGTCGCGCTCCCTAACCGCCCTCTTGCCGGACGCCGCATCCGTCGGCTCCATCGTGCAGATCTCAGGCTGGAACATCGCCCCGGAAACCATCACCCTCACAACTGCCATCGCGGCACAATAAGGACATACAGGTCTACCGGCATCGCTTTCGGGGCGATTCGTACCCGCGGATTCCGTGCCTAACAGGTCACTTTTGAGTTCCCTTCGGGCTTCGGGCAACCTCCAAATGGCCTGATTCAAGCGTTTTTTTGTTTTGAGTTGACCATTTTACAGATACAATAAGAAACTGGGGACAGACGCGATGCTTATCAGCTCGACTACGCAGGAGCCGGCAGCCGCTCATAAGGAAGACAGGCATAATATCCAGGCCTCCCAGCTTCAGGAACTGACCACCGAGTGTCAGAATGAGGCTTCTCAAGGCTTTGATACCAAATCCGCGCTTGATATCGCCCGCATTATCAATCACGAAGATGCCAAGGTCGCGGCAGCGGTCAAAAAGGCAATACCGGAGATTGCGCTGGTCATCGACCAGGTAGCCCGCAGCCTGCGCGAGGGCGGCCGGTTGATCTACATCGGCGCCGGCTCCAGCGGACGAATTGCGGCGCTCGACTCCGCCGAGTGCCCCCCCTCCTATTCGACCGCCCCCGGTCAGGTGCAGTACATCATGGCCGGCGGACCCAAGGCTCTGGCCTCGGCCGTCGAGGTCAACGAGGATTCTGAAGAGCTGGGCCAGCGCGACATCGCCCGCCGCCGCCCCACCCGCAAAGACGTTGTCATCGGCGTCTCCGCTTCCGGCCGCACCCCCTATGTAGTAGCCGCCGTGGCTTATGCCCGCGCCCGCGGAGCCCACACCGCCGCCGTCACCTGCAACCACGGAACTCCGCTGGCCGCCTCCGCGGAAACCGTCATCATCGCCGACGTCGGTCCCGAGGTCATCTCCGGCTCCACGCGCATGAAGGCCGGCAGCGCCCAAAAAATGATCCTCAACATGATCACCACCGGCGCCATGACCCGGCTCGGCTACGTCTACGAAAACCTGATGGTCAACGTCCACATGCAGAACTCCAAGCTGGTCGAGCGCGGCATCCGCATCCTCATGTGCGCTTGCAAGATCGACCGCGCCGCCGCCGTCGACACCATCAAGTGCGCCGGTCGCAGCGTCCCCGTGGCCTTGGTCATGCTCAAAGCTAAAGTCGACAAGCCGGAAGCTGTCCGCCGCCTCGCAAAATCCGACGGAAACGTCCGCCTCGCCATCGAAGACAATGTGCTGGAGCTTTAACGGACTGCACAAAAAGGTTCACTCCGCTAGTAAGTATCTTCGCGCCGCAATCCGCAATACGATAGGATCACTTCGTACTCCTCAATGTCATAGCGGAAACGATACCTTCCCGAACGGAGGCGGTATTGGCCATCTCCAGCGGGAACATCTCGAAGTTTCTTGATGGGATGCGTCCTGCTCGCGTTAAGCGGGTCTGAGGAGAGTATCGAAATCGCCTCTTCATATTTCGCAGCAAGTTCAGTATGCTTGGACGCAAGTTTTCTCAACAACCGATCAAAGTGAGCGGTTGTTATGACGGAGTACATCGCTTTACGGATCATCTGAATCCCTCTGAAATGAAGTCACGCGGCATTGCGCCCGTGCTC
>Ga0302320_10001983_pt1 | contig 48814 bp, 25 predicted proteins | sample Bog_T0_3_FD_202130 | JGI IMG/M metagenome (GOLD analysis project Ga0302320, IMG submission 202130) | Peat permafrost microbial communities from Stordalen Mire near Abisko, Sweden - Bog_T0_3 | ecosystem: Environmental > Terrestrial > Soil > Wetlands > Peat | place: Sweden: Abisko, Stordalen Mire... | reverse complement strand
CTGAAAGTTTCGGTCGTTTTGATTTGGCCATTCCCAGAGCATAGAAAAATGGAACGGGGATGTCCCGCAAAAAGCGCTAAACCCCTCCACTGCAACGGCGCTCCGGTCTCAAAAGCCGCGCCCTACGGGCCGGGGGTGTGAGACAAAATTCTTCGATCGGCGATTTCTGCCTATTTTTCGGCGAATCGGTATCTAGACGACGAGGCGCTTTGGTTGCTTGACCCGGTTCCGTCGTCCCTTCAGGACGAATGCACTTTTGCCGCGTTACCAGACACTGGCGTGTCTGGCTAATATCCGGAGCCCTTCCAGGGCCAAGCGGACGCCCGCGAAGAATTTTGTCTCACACCCTTGGGCCGGTTTTCCTTTCGGGACAAAACAGGATTTAGGCGCGCTTTCAAAGTTTGCGGTTAAGTCGCGATGATTCCCTCCGATGAGTGTGGTGTCGCAAGACAACGGCGGCCAGCAGCCTCGAAGAGCTGGCGGGGAACAATGGTGCTTCGCCCCTGAAATGAAGCACCCGCGACATGGATGTCGCGCAAATCAAATGCCCCTCCCGGGGCGACTCACGGAAAGAGTTAGTTATGGTCATTAATACAAACATATCGGCGCAAAACGCTGCAGCGCAGCTAATGCAATCTTCGGCGGCCTTAAGCCAATCCCTGCAACGCTTGTCCTCTGGTTCCCAGATCACTTCGCCTGCGGACGATCCGGCGGGGCTGGCCGTCTCCATGCAATTAACCTCGGAAATGGGACGCGTCACCGCGGCTTCGAACAACGTTTCGGACGCCACGTCGTTCAGCCAGACCCAGGATGGTTATCTGCAACAGGTCAACACGGCGTTTTCGCGCATGAGCGAACTGGCGGTGGAGGCGCTGGACGTCACCAAAACCACCAGCGACCGCGCGCTGTATCAGCAGGAGTACAGCGCCCTCGGCAGCTACATCAACAACGTGTCCACGCAGTCGTTCAACGGCGTCAGCCTGTTCGACGGCGCCACGCTCAACGTCACCACCGATCCGGGTGGAGACACCTATGACATGGTTGGCGTCAACCTCAGCAATACGAGCTATACGACTGCAACCGCTGACAACATCACCTCCGTCTCGGGGGCGCAGCAGGCGGTCAAGGACAGTGAAAAAGCCATTGATCAGCTCGCGTCTGATCGGGCGAACATTGGAGCCAATGAGGAAAGCCTGTCGTTCTACAGCAACCAGTTGTCCGCGCTGAAGAACAACCTCTCCGCCGCCAACAGCCAGATCGCGGATGTGGATGTGGCCACTGAAAGCACCACCTTCGCCAAGGATAACATCCTGGTGCAGACCGGCACCGCCATGCTGGCGCAGGCCAACTCGATGCCGCAGTCCGTGCTCAAGCTTCTGAGCTAATAGCAGGTCTTCTGCCGCTGGGCCTGGCCCGGGCGGCGACCTGCCGCCCGGGCGTTGAAAGAGTGGTAGCAACGTCCGGGGAAGGAGCCAGTCCGCCCAAGAGCAGAATGGTTAGAATTGGCCGCCGGCCGAAAGGCCGGTGGCCAGTTCCTTTTGCCCGCCCCGCGATTCTGTTTTACACCACCTTGCGGCTCAGGTAAACCATCCGCCCGTTTTTGAAATGAACGAAGTCCACATCCATAAGATCGCCGCCGAACTCAAGGTTCAGCCGCGCCAGGTGCTGTCCACGGCCAGGCTGTTTGCCGAAGGCGCCACCGTGCCGTTCATTGCGCGGTATCGCAAGGAAGCCACTGGTTCGCTGGACGAAGTGGCCATCACCAGCATCCGCGATCGCCTGTTGAACCTGGCGGAGCTGGATCAGCGCCGGGAGGCCATTCTCAAATCGCTGGCCGAGCGCAATCTGCTTTCGGATGAACTCCAGGCGGCGGTGCATCGGGCCGAAACGCTGACCGCGCTCGAAGATGTGTTCCAGCCGTACCGCCCCAAGCGCCGCACGCGCGCCATCATCGCCCGGGAACTGGGGCTCGAACCACTGGCGGACATCCTGTTCCAGCAGCAAACCACAGCCGATCCCCAGGCCGAAGCCGCGAAATTCGTGAATCCGGAGAAAGGCGTGGCGAATGCCATGGCTGCGCTGGCCGGCGCGCGCGACATCCTCGCTGAACGGATGAGCGATGACGCGACGGCCCGCGCAAAACTACGCGACCTTTTCTGGCGCGAAGGGGTGGTAAAATCCCAGGTAATGTCAGAGAAGCAGGAGGCCGCCGCCAAATTCAAGGATTATTTCGACTGGAGCGAACCCGTTGCCAAAATTCCCAGCCACCGCCTGCTGGCCATCAGGCGCGGTGAAGCCGAGGGTTTTTTGATGCTGCGCATGACGGTGCCGGAGGACGCCGCGCGGTTGCTGATCGAACCGCTGTTTGTCACCGGCAAGGGTCCGGCGGCGGAACAAGTCCGCCTGGCCGTTCAAGACGGCTACCAGCGCCTGCTCGGCTCGGCCATGGAGGTCGAGCTGCGTCTCGAAACCAAGAAACGCGCCGATACCGAAGCCATCCGCGTCTTCGCCGAAAACCTTCGGGAGTTGCTCCTGGCTTCGCCGCTGGGACGCAAGAACGTGCTGGCGATCGATCCTGGTTTCCGCACCGGCTGCAAAGTCGTGTGCCTGGATCGCCAGGGCAAACTGCTGCACCACGACGTGATTTATCCCACCGCCGCCTCCACGGCCGAGGTGCGTGAAGCCGCCGAAGCCGTGTTGAGCCTGGTAAAAAAATATCAGATCGAGGCCATCGCCATTGGCAACGGCACGGCCGGCCGCGAAACGGAAACCTTCGTCAAACTGCTCAAGCTGGCGATCCCGATCGTGATGGTGAACGAAAGCGGCGCTTCAATTTAGTCCGCATCCGAAGTCGCGCGCGAGGAGTTTCCGGACAAGGATGTCACCGTGCGCGGCGCCGTTTCCATTGGCCGCCGGCTGATGGACCCGCTCGCCGAGTTGGTCAAGCTCGACCCCAAATCCATCGGCGTCGGCCAGTACCAGCACGATGTGGATCAAGCCGCGCTGAAGCGGAGTCTCGACGACGTGGTGATGAGTTGCGTCAATGGCGTCGGCGTGGAAGTCAACACCGCGAGCAAGCAGTTGCTGGCCTACGTTTCCGGCCTCGGCTCGGCGCTGGCCGCCAACCTGGTGAATTACCGCAATGAGCACGGGCCGTTCAAATCGCGCGCCGAACTCAAACAAGTTCCGCGCCTCGGCGAGAAAGCGTTCGAGCAGGCGGCCGGCTTCCTCCGCATTCGCGATGGGGTGCAGCCGCTGGACGCCAGCGCGGTGCACCCCGAGAGCTACGAACTCGTGAACCGCATGGCCAGGGATTTGAAGTGTTCCGTCAGCGATCTATTGCGCGACGCGCAATTGCGCCAGACGATTCAGCTGCCAAAATACGTCACCGAGGCCGTGGGGTTGCCCACCCTGACCGACATTCTCGGCGAACTTGCCAAACCAGGACGCGACCCGCGCCAGAAGTTTGAGGTTTTTTCGTTCCAAAGCGGGGTGGAGAAAATGGAGGATTTGAAACCCGGCATGAAATTGCCTGGCATCGTGACCAACGTCACCGCCTTCGGAGCTTTTGTGGATATCGGCGTGCATCAGGACGGCTTGGTCCACGTCAGCCAGTTGGCCGACCGTTTTGTCAGAGACCCGGCGGAAGTGGTCAAGGTCGCGCAGAAAGTCACCGTAACGGTCACCGAAGTGGACCTGCCGCGAAAACGCATTGCGCTCTCCATGAAAGCCGCTCCGCAGCTCGGGCCCGCCACGACCGGCGCGCGCACCTCGCCCGCGGCGCCGCGGCCGTCGGCGGGCGGCGCCAATCGTCCTGGCCAGCCGGCCAAGCCCGCGCCGCTGGACTGGTTCACCGCGGCGCTCAACAAAAACCACAAGGATTAGGGCATGCGCTGGCTATCCATTCCCCCTACCGGAGCGCGGCTCCGTGAGCCGCAGCCGCGCCCAGACTCCACGGCGCTCCCATTTCATGTCAAACGCATTCTGACTGGCGGAGTTGCTGCGGGTCACCGACCCGCGCTCCGCGCACAATTCAAAACCTCCCCCATTTACCACCATGGCTGAAACCAAAAAAAGCAAATCCAGACGCGACGAGCAGGCGCAATTGCTGGACCTGTTACGAACCGTCCTGCCCAAAATCGCCCCCGATCCGGCGCTGGCCGAACAAATCTATTCCGCCTGTGAGGCCGAGTTGCGGTCCAAGAACCAGGTCCACTCGTTCGAGAAATTTTGCGAGCACATTGAGCTGCCGGACTTGGAACCCAAAACGGTCGAGGAGGTGAAGCAGCATTTCAACGCCGGCTTTGGCGAGGCCGACCTGGATATCGTTCCGGACGAGGATGGCAAGGGCCTGAACGTGGACGTGTCGCTGCCGGACGGAACGCAGTTCCACAGCCGCATTCCCGTGCGCCCGGTGGCGCCGGACACAGGGGATGAGCCCGAGGTCACGCTGAAGTTCGTCGCCTTCCCCGTGGCCTTGCCCGGCGACCCGGAACTCGCCTGGGCGCTGGCCAAACGCGAAAACCTGACCAGCGACGAGGCCGCGATGGCACTGACGAAAATCGAGGACGATTTCTGGGCCTCCAAAACCGGCCAGAAACTCCTGCGCGACCGCGTGGAGCGGAGTTTCCCGGAATTCATCACGCGCGTGCCGGCGGGCGTGCTGTCCGAGGCCGGTTTGAAGCGCCATTATAAATTGCCAGAAACGGTGAAAGTATTGCGCGCCAGCCCGAAAAAGCGGTAGTAGCCGCCGCCGCGGGATCGGGTGCTGACTCCATCTAACTGATGCTTACTGCTCGCCCTGTTCGAACGTGGTCCGCAAGCAGGCGATATAGTTGCGCGAAGACGGGCCCTGCTCGAAGGTGCGGCAGGAGCGCTCCAACCGCGCCATGATGGCCTCGAATTCAGCCTGGCTCAGGGGCCGCGTGCCCAGCACCAGGGCCGCCGCCCGCCACAGGTAGTCGTGCGCAAACCCGAGGCTGCGTCCGTCTGGCCGGCGCCGCAACGTTGCGTAAATCTCCTTCATCTCGGAATCCGGGCGATCCCCAAAAAGCCGGCACAATTCCAGAGCGTGGAAATCAAGAATCATGAAGGCATCATTGTATGCTTCCGGATAATCCCCAAGCACGGGCGGCTGCTGGGTGCCGCGCCACAGGCCGCGCAAGGATTCAGTCTCCCAGTCCCAAGTCTGTTTGCCATCGGTCAGCGTCATGAAACGGCGCTCGCCCTGGAGGGGAACGAACTTGCCACCTGTCTCGGCGGAATTCTTGACGGGAACAGCGTTGAGAATCATCTGGCCCGGAGCGGGCGGACGCTGCTCGAACAGCTCCCGCAAGCCTGGGACGAAATCCGCGACGTTGAAAATTGTTTCGGGCATTTGCATGACTGAACAGTTCTACCGCAGGCGGCGATAGTAGCAATCTAAAACTCAGCCGTAGAATCCGAACGCCGGATTTGAAACGGCCGTAAAGAAGCTGCTTTTCTTAACCACGGATGGACACAGATGGACGCAGATGATAAATCTTTGGCGATGGACGAAAATGAATTCTCGCAGCGCCAATACGATCCGCAGGGCCGGCCGATTCAGCCAAGCGTCTGGCAGAAGCTGAAAAAAATGTTCGCCCCCATCGGGGTGGGCCTCCTTGTCGGCCTCAAATTTCTGGCCAAATTGAAATTCCTCCTGCCCTTTCTCAAGACCGGCGGCACCATGATCCTGTCCATTGGGGTGTATGCGCTGGCCTGGGGCTGGCGGTTCGCCGTCGGTTTCGTGCTGCTGATTTTCGTCCATGAATGCGGCCATTTGATCGCGGCCAAGCGAATTGGCTTGAAAGTGGGCGCGCCGGTGTTCATTCCGTTCATGGGCGCGCTCATCGCGCTGAAGGAAGCGCCGAGAAATGCCTGGATTGAAGCGCAGGTTGGCATCGGCGGACCGATCCTGGGAGCCGTCGGCGCGGGGCTTTGCGAATTGATTTATCTCGGAACAGGCAACCTGCTTTTTCGCGCGCTGGCTTACACCGGGTTTTTTCTGAACTTGTTCAATCTCGCACCCGTCGGTTTTTTGGATGGCGGGAGGATAGTCACCGCGCTGTCCCCGTGGCTCTGGCTGGTCGGCTTTGCTGTGATGGTGGCGCTGACCATCGCTCATTTCAATTTTCTGCTGGTGCTGATTTTAGTCTTCTCCCTGCCCCGGCTTTTTTTTCTGTTCCGCCGAAAATCCGCAGCGGAACTCCGCTATTTTGAAGTCACACCCGCGCAACGGTGGACCATGGCGGCGATGTATTTCGGCCTTATCGCGCTGCTCGTGCTCGGCATGGAATCCACCCATATTGCCCGCGAGACGCTGCAGTAAAGGCGGATCAACCATTCCACGCTCCGCGTCACACGCCAGCAGTCATTTGTCTGTGTTCATTTCCCAGCCGCCGCCAAGCGCCCGGTAAAGCTGCACCATCGCAAGCAATTGATTGAGTTGGGTTTGCACCAGGGAATCCTCCGCCGGGAAAAGCAGTTGCTGCTCTTGCAATACTTCATAGTAGTCGGCGCTGCCCATCCGATAGCGCTCCAGGGCGATTTTCACGGCGATTTTGTAAGCCTCCACCGCCCGGCCCTGCTGGGTGCGCGCGGCGGACTGTTGTGCGCGGGAAATCAACGCGCCGGAAACTTCCTGGAACGCATTCAACACGGCGGCCTGGTATTGCAGCGCCGCTTGGTCGCGCGCGGCGCGGGCCTGGGCGTATTGCGCGCGCAGCTGGCCGCCGTGAAACAACGGCCCGGTCAAACCGGCGGCAACTTCCCACGCCGCGCTGGCGCCGCCGGTGGTGAACGCGGTAAGTTCCGGGGCGGCTGAGCCGAACAAGCCGGTGAGACTGAGTTGCGGGAAGAAGTTGGCTTTCGCCACTCCGACTTGCGCGTTGGCGGAGCGCAACTGTTGCTCGGCTTCGCGAATGTCCGGCCGCTGCTCCAGCAGCGCGGAGGGCAGCCCGGCGGGGATCTCCGGCGGCATTTGTGGTTCCAGCGCCGAGTTGGTGCGCCAAATGGCGCCGGGATTTTGTCCCAGCAAAACGCTCAGTTGATTTTCCTGCAGGGCGATTTGTTGTTCCAGCCCGGGAATCGTCGCGGCGGCGGAGTCCATGAGCGCCTCGGCGGAGGAGGTTTCCAGTTTCGAGGCCACGCCGCCTTGCAATCGCTCGTCGAAGATTTTCAGGCTTGCGCCGAACGAATTGGTGCTTTGTCGCGCGATGGCGAGCTCCTGGTCCAGCGCCAGCAATTGAAAATAATCCTGCGCCACTTGGGCGATGAGGGAAATGGTCACGTCGCGCCGGGCTTCCTCGCTGGCGAGAAACTGCGCGCGGGCGGATTCGTTGAGCCGGCGGATTTGTCCCCAGAGATCAATTTCCCACGAAGCATTGACATCACCCCCAAACTCCGCGCCCCTGGAGGCGGTCGGGGAAGGCAGGTTGTCGGAAACATTTTCTCCCCGACCGGCAAACACGGCGTAATTAATCTGCGGAAAAAATTGTGAGCGTGCCTGCGCCGCAAGGGCCCGCGCCTGCTCGACACGCGCGAAGGCAATCCGCACATCGTAATTGTTGGTGAGCGCGAGGCGAACGAGTTTTTGCAGCGTGTCGTCGTGGAACACCTGCCACCACGGAAGGTTGGCAAATGAGTTGGTGGATATTTCCATATCGCCGCGAAAGGTGGCGGGAGCATTGACGTTGGGCCGCTGGTAATCGGGACCCACGGCGCAACCGGCCAGAACGAAACCCCCAAGGCCAAAACCCAGCGCCCAAAGTCCAAGCGCGCGCGCGTTCCTTGCCTGGCGCGCAGCGCTCGGATCCGAGGCGCTGCCATTTTGGCCATTCCATGGGGATGCTGGCCCAAAGCCCGGGGTTGGCGAGTCTGCGAGCCTACCCTGGGTCAGCGTCCGCGCTTTAAACCCGAGACGTTGGAACAGCTGCTTCATCCGTTTGGTTCCGGCGGTTTTGGAGCGTGTTCTTCCCGGGCTTTTTTGCTGATGCGAGCGACGGCTTTTTCAACCATGGTAAAGGTGACCGGCACAATGAAAATGTCCACAAACGTCGCGCCCAACATGCCGCCGATGACCACGGTGCCGAGGGTCTCGCGTGAAAAACCGCCGGAGCCCGACGCCAGCCACAGCGGCAGGCAGCCAAGGATGAAGGCAAAGGAGGTCATCAAAATGGGCCGGAGCCGGATGTGCGCCCCGGTCAGTGCGGCCTCGGGGATGGGTTTGCCCTTTTCATATTCGGTTTTGGCGAAGGCAATGATGAGAATGGCATTTTTGGCGGCGAGACCGATCAGCATGATCAAACCGATTTGCACATAAACGGTGTTTTGAAAATGCCGCAGGGTCAAGGCGAGGAACGCGCCGAAAATGGCCGTGGGCGTGCCGAGCAGAACGCTCATGGGCAAGGACCAGCTTTCAAACTGCGCCGCGAGAATCAAAAACACGCACAGGACTGAAAGCGAAAAAATCAGCACGGGCGAAACGCCTGCCGCCGCCTGTTGTTCCTGAAACGACATGCCGAAATAGTCGTGGCCGATGCCCGGCGGCATCGTTTGCGCGAACACTTCTTCCAGGGCTTTGGTCGCCTGGCCGGAGCTGTAGCCAAGCGCGGCCGACCCGTTGATTTGCGCGCACGTATACTCGTTGTAGTGCATGACGAATTCCGGGCCGGTGCGGTGTTGAATTTCCGTGAAGGCCGAGAGCGGCACGGCCTGCCCCCGGTTGTTGCGCACGTAAAACTGCAGGAGATTTTCCGCGCGCGCGCGGTATTGGGCTTCGGCTTCAATATAAACCTGCCATTGCCGCCCGAAGCGGGTGAAGTAGTTCACGAAATTTCCGCCCATGAACGTTTGCAGCGTGCTGTAAACGTCGCTGAGCGCAATGCCGAGTTTCAAGACTTTGTCCCGGTCCACTTTGACGAACACTTGCGGCACGCTGGGCAGATACGTCGTGAGCAGGCCGCCCAGCTCAGGCCGCTGCTTCGCGGCGGCCATGAATTTGTCCACGTTTTGCGAGAGAAATGACGCGTCTTGTTTGCCCGAGCGGTCTTCCAGGATGAACGTGAAGCCGCCGGAAGTGCCGATGCCGGGGATGGAGGGCGGGGAAAAAGCCACCACTTGCGCCTCGGGCATCTTGGACAGGGTGGTGTTGAGTTGCGATTGGATGGCCGCAACCTGTTCGGACGCTTTTTTCCGTTCGGCCCAAGGCTTGAGGGTCACAAAAAAGAAGGCGTTGTACGTGGCCTGTACCTGGCTCAACAGGCTGAAGCCCTCCACGGTGGTGTAATATCTCACGCCCGGCGTGTTTTTCAAAATGTTCTCGATCTTTTTGCAGACGGCGTCCGTGCGTTCAAGCGACGCGGCGTATGGCAGCTGCGCGACGACGAAAGCGTAGCCTTGATCTTCCACCGGCAAGAATGCCGTCGGCAGCCGCGCGCCGAGCAAAAGGGCCGCGGTCAGAATCAGGACGAGCAGGATCACGGTGAAAACGCTTTTGCGAATGAGCGTGCCGGCGATCTTCATGTAGCCGTCCCGGGCCCGGTCGAACACGCGATTGAACCAGTCGTAAAATTTTGCCAGCGGCCCGCGCGAGTGGTTCTTGTCTTTTGGCTTCAGCAACATCGCCGCGAGGGCGGGGCTGAGTGACAGCGCGTTGAAGGCCGACAGCATGACGGAGATGACAATCGTCAACGCAAATTGCTGGTAAAGCCGTCCGGTGATGCCGGCGATGAATATCGTCGGGATAAAAACCGCCGCGAGAATAAGCGCGAGGGAAACGACTGGGCCGGCGACTTCCTCCATGGCTTTGAGCGCGGCCTCCTTGGGGGACATTCCCTCTTCGATGTGGCGTTCGGTGGCCTCGACGACCACAATGGCGTCGTCCACCACCAGCCCGATCGCCAGCACCAGCCCGAACAGCGAGAGGGTGTTCAGCGAAAATCCGAAAATGGGGAAAAACGCCATCGTGCCGATGAGGGAAACCGGCACGGCCAGCAAGGGAATCAACGAGGCGCGCCAGCCTTGCAGAAAAATAAAAACCACGATCAGGACGAGGACCAGCGCGATGCCCAGCGTGCGCAGAATGTCGTGCATGCCTTCGGAAACGGCCAGGGTGGTGTCGAGCGAAACGACGTAATCCAGGTCTTCGGGAAAACTTGACTTGAGTTTGCCCAGGAGCTTGAGCACGGCTTTCTGGTCATCGAGCGCGTTGGAGTCGGGCAATTGATAAATCGCCATCACGGCGGCGGGTTCGCCGTTCAGTTTGCCGACCAGGGTGTAAAGTTGCGCGCCCAGTTCCACGCGCGCGACGTCTTTCAAGCGCACGATGGAGCCATCCGGATTTTCCCGAATAATGATTTGGCCAAATTCTTCAGCCGAAACCAGGCGGCCCTGGGCGGTGATGGCGTAGGTGAATTCCTGTCCGTGCGGGGTGGGCGGCCCGCCAACCTGTCCGGCGGGATTGACGGTGTTCTGCGCGTTGATGGCGTTCAGGATGTCATTGACAGTTATATTGAGTTTCGCCAACTGGTCGGGCTTCACCCAAAAACGCATCGCGTACTGGCCCGCGCCGAAAACATTGATGTTGGAAATGCCCTTCAGCTGGGTGATCTGGTCCACCAGATTGATATAAGCGTAATTCGCCAGAAACGTCGCATCGTGCGTGCCCTTGGGGGAGGTCAAGGCGACCAGCATCATCGGGCTCGAAGGCGATTTTAACAGGGTGACGCCATACTGTTGAACGGACGGCGGCAGTTGCGAAGCGGCCTGGTTTTCGCGGAGCTGCGCGAGCACTTGATCAATGTTCGGGTCAGTCTTGACGTTGAAGTTTACGCCCATGCGCATGACCCCATTGTTGGCGCTGATGGAATACATGTAATTCATGTTGTCCACGCCGCTCATTTGCTCCTCAATCGGCGTGGCCACGGCTTGCGCCAGCGATAGCGCATCGCCGCCGAGGAACGTGGTCTGTATGCGGATTTCCGGCGGCACAATGCTGGGAAATTGCGCGACCGGCAGGCTCAGCATCGAAACCAGGCCGATGATCACCGTCAGAATGGCAATCACCATCGCGACAATCGGGCGGTTGATGAAGAAGCGATACATGGATAGTTAACGGCGGAGCCGGCGCCCGGCGTTCACGCCGCTTCGACGTCCCAAACATCTAGCTCGCTGGATATTGAAGCGGCGTGAACGCCGCGCGCCACCTTTTCGGAGGGAGCTGGAGAAATCATGGACGGCATCTGTCTGCAACCCGGGTTGTGGCAGTAAAATCATTTTCATTTTTCAGGCGGATGGCTGGACGGGTCGGCGAACGGCCGCGGATTTACCACCGTGCCCGCCTTTGCCTTTTGGGTGCCTTCGGCAATCACGCGGTCGCCGGGTTTGAGGCCGCTTTCAATGATCCAATTCGCGCCGATTTGATCCCCGACTTTGACGCTTTGCAGGCGCACGGCATTCGTCTCGTTCAAGACCGCTATTTGGTAGCTGCCTTGCAACTCGGTCACGGCGCGCTGCGGCACAAGCAGCGCATTCGTCACCGTGTGCGTTTGGGCGCGCACCCGGCCATATTGGCCGGGGCGCAAAATTAAATTAGCATTGGAAAAAAGCCCGACGATCTGCAGCGTGCCGGTGTTGGGATTGACCTGCCGGTCGGCAAAGAAAAACCTTCCCGGCTGGGGATAAACCGAGCCGTCGGCAAAAATCAGCCGCAGTTCAAGATTGGTTTCGGCGCCGCTGCCGGCCGCGTGATGCCGCCAGAAATTAAGATACGATTGCTCGCTGATCTGAAAATACACCTTGATCGGATTGAGGGTCGAAACGGTCGTGAGCACGCTGCTCGACTGCCCGACCAAATCCCCGATTTGCGCCAGCGCCAAGCCCGCGAGGCCATTCACCGGCGACGTAATTTTGGTGAAGCCGAGGTTCAACTGGGCGGTTTCAATCGCCGCTTCGTCCGCTTTGACCTGCGCCTTCGCCGCCAGGTCCGCTTGCAGGGCGTTGTCCAATTCCTCCTGGCTGATGGCTTGTTCCTTGGCGAGCGGGGTGTAGCGTTTCACATCCAGCTCGGTTTTGCCCAATTGCGCCTGATCCTGCGCGAGTTTTGCCTGCGCCTGGTCCAAGGCGGCTTGAAACGGACGCGGATCAATTTGGAACAGGAGATCCCCCTGTTTAACTTCGCTGCCCTCGGCGTAATTCTGCGTCAGCAGGTAACCGGTCACCTGCGCGTGGATGTCCGCATTCACATAGCCGTCGAGCGTGCCAATCCATTCCTCAAACACGGGGACATTCGTTGGCGCCACCGTGATAAATTGGACCTCCGGTGGCGCCGGCGGCGCAACCGGCTCCTTGGCGCAACCGGCGGCCAAAAGCATCAGCGCACCGGCTCCCCATAGCAGCGTCGTGTTCGTCTGTCTCACAATATATTAACCGCAGAATTGATCGTTAACCGCCCGCTAAAGGCCTTTGCATAGAAGCAGCCGACGTAAGGCGGCTCCAAAAAACCTTTTTTTTTCGAAGAAATTTGAGCCTCGCGCCGTCGGCGGCTTGGTTAAGATGGCAGAAGACCATATTCAGTCAAGCCGCCACCGCGTTCCTAGCGAAAACCATGCCAACGTCGCTTTGGACTCACCCAGCGGGCAGTTTGTCGCGTTTGGTGGGCCCCCATGAGATTGCGGGTGGATGGGAGAGCAAAGCAAATATACTGAACAGCAAAAATTCTTGGCAGGGTGGTTTACGAGGTTTTCTCTGCCAGCGGGGCGATATTTTTGAAGCACATAAATTTCTATGGCCGGACTGGATGTGGGGGTGCGTTGTGCAGAGTGCGGAGCGCGGAGCGGAGCTGATGACGGAGCGAAGTTTTATTTCGGGAAATTTTGTTAGGGTCGAATTCGCCCGGATGCGATTGGATTTCGGTCGGACACGGCTGGATTTTTGACGGAGCGAAAGCCGCCGGCCGGCACTAACACAAGCCAATGCCATCAGTCAAAGGTTTTGCCGAACCATTGTTGATAGAGCGGGCCGACAATGGGCATCGGCTTCATCTGGCCATTGAGCGCGGCGAGCAGTCCCATCAGCCAGAGCACGAGCATGGCAAACCAAAGTGCAAGCATGGTCAACCAGCCAATAAATGGAATGCGGCCGAGAACGAACCCACAGACCATCACTACAAACAAGGTCAGCATCAGGCCGAGCACTTGCCGGAGATGGAATGCCCCCAGTTGCGTTTTTTTGCCGTTGTGAATTATGATCGCAACGATAAAGCCTATCAAAGTGAGGTAGCTGAGGATCGCAACGGTTTTGTCTTCACTAGCGTTCGACGGCGGCGGAGTTTGTGCAGGAGTTGTAGTATCCATGGAAACAGCCTTTCATTTTTGAGTTTACCCATAACGACACTGAGACGTTATCTCCAAGAACGGGCCGGCGTCAAGTGGTGTTTTCTCAGCTTAAACTTCAGCGTTCATACCGGAACCCACGTCGCATCCCAGGCCTGACCTTTTATTTTCCTTGAAGCCTCTAGGCTGAGGGCGTATTTTACCTGATATTCAACCGGCAATTTCCTGCCAGATTTATGTTTAGATGCTGTTCCCTGTCTCGGACCGGGAACCTATTGATTTGTCTCTCGGCTGTTCTGCAATTCGGATATCAAGCGCGCGGGCAAGATGTGACCAATGGGTTGTACGCCCGGTGGGTCGGCGACGATTATGTCAACGGCACCAATTGGGTGGACCGCATTTACAGAATCGCCGCCGTCCCGGATGGCGCCCCCACGCCGGTGTCGGTCGCGCAGACCTTCGGCGGTCATGCGGGCGTGATGAGAAACACCGGACCCACCGGATTGGGCGGCTTTCTCATGCCCGCGAATACTCCGCCAACCGGATGTACCAACTATACGCTGGCGGTGGTTTTTCAAGCGACCTCCGGCGGTCCCAGCGGCAGCAGCTATTACAGTGATGATATCATTTACGGCTATGATATTGCCGGCACTGGCATGACGGATTGGGGTATTTCCTGGGGCGGCAGCAGTTCGCTGGTGGGCCAGGGCGTGGTTGCGGGCATTGGCCGGTCCGGCGGCGATTCCGGGCTGCAGACGGGCAGCACTCCGCTCGCGCTCAACACCACTCACTGCGCGGTTTTTCAAATTAACGGCAGCGCCGGCACCGAGACCCTGTTTGTGGATGGCGTCCAGGTGGGGCAAAACACCGGGATCGCGATTTTGGTGGCCAGCAACAGTAACGGGAACGAGAAGATTCCGCTGTTGAGCAACCAGAACAGCACCATTGCCACGGCCTTCACCGGTCCGCTCGCCGAGGTCCGGGTCTATACCAACGCCACGGTCAGCGGCACCCAAGTAAGTTCTTACTTGCAGGGCTATTACGCTAAAAGCCCGACGCTCACTTTGACCGCGGCAAGCCAGTCGTCGGCGGCCGTGGGTGGAACGGTCATCTTGCAATTAACTGTTCCCGCCGCCGTTACCCTGTCCGCGCCGTTTAGGGCCACCCTGACCTCGAGCAGCTACTCGGTGGTTGCCAGTACCAATGTCGTCTTTGCCACCGGCGCGACCACCACCAATCTTGCCGTGTTGGTTCAAGGAGTGGGGACAGCCAGCCTCACGGCTGCCGGCACGAATGTGCTGTCATCGTTGCCGGTGACCATCACCGGTTTTCCGGCCGGATCAATCATTCCCACGGCCTGGTTCAAGGCCGATGCCATTACCGGAGCCACCAACGGCAAAACTTTGAATACCTGGGTGGATTCCAGCGGCGACGGCTATACCGCCACCCAGTCCACGCCCAGCCAGGCTCCCATTTATCTTACAAATGTGATCAACGGTTTTCCGGCGGTACAGTTCAACGATACCAACAGCACTTACCTGTCGTTTACGCGCCCGGTGCAGAATGATTTCACCATGATCATTGTCTTTCAGACAACCCAAACCGATCAGGGCGCGGGCACAGCCTTCTACCAGGGCGGCGGACTCGTTAATGGCGATCAGCCGGGGGTGCAGAATGATTTCGGCACGCAGATCAATGCCGCCGGCCAGGTCACTGCGGGAACGGGCAACCCGGACACCTCCATCAGTTCAGGCGACGGCTACAATGACGGGAATCCGCATGTGGCAACGTTCCTGCGGACGGAAAGCACGGGCTCATTGGTGTTGTATGTGGATGGGACGCTGGTGGCAAGCGGCGCCGGCGGCACCATGTCGTTGACGGCTCCCCCCACTTTGGATTTGGGGGCGGTGCCCAGCGGTGGCGGATTGTTTACCGGTGATATTGCCGAGGTTCAAATTTACAATTCAGTGTTGTCAGCCACCAACCAGCAGGCAGCGGAGGGCGCGTTGTTTGTAAAATACAATTTGCCCCCGCCGGCGCCCACCGGCCTGTATCTGCAATTGCTGAACGGCCAGATTGTTTTGGACTGGCTGCCCTCGGACGGCGCCACCAATTACGTCATCCTGCGGGCCGCCTCGCCGGGCGGGCCGTTTACGGCCATCGCCACTAACGACACCACCTCCTTTTTCGACACCTCGGTGTCGCCCACCAACAACTATTATTATGAGGTGGCAGCACTTAGCCATAACGGCAAGCCGGGCGAAGCCGCCGCGGCCGTGAGCACGGCCAGCATATCCAACCGGCATGAGCCGCTGGGGCCTTCCAGCCGCACCTCGCCCATTGCCATTTCCGAAATCATGTGGAAACCCGGCCCGCGCACCGACGGCAAAAACCTGGAATACCTGGAAATTTACAATTCCAATCCTTGGTATTGGGACCTCAGCGGCTACACGCTGACCTGCGCCGACATGAACTATACCTTCCCCCCGAACACCACCATTGCCTCCAACAGCTTCATCGTCATTGCGGCCGCGCCGGCGGATATGGAGAGCGTCTATGGCATCACCAATGTGATGGGGCCGTATGCCGGCAGTCTCAAACATTCCGAGACGCTCCAGTTGCTTGATGAACAGACCAACGTGCTGCTCACCGTGCCATATACGGATGTCTATCCTTGGCCGGTGGCCACCGCCGGCTCCGGGCACTCGCTCATCTTGTCCAATCCCAGTTACGGCGAGGGCGACCCAAGGGCCTGGGATATCAGCACCTTCGCCGGCGGTTCGCCCGGCGCGGCCGATGTCTATCCCGCCAGTCCCTTCGGCAACGTGCTCATCAACGAAATCCTCCCGCACTCGGAAAATCCCGCCGTGCCGCAGTTCATCGAACTCTACAACCACGGCAGCAGCAGCAACAGCATCTCCGGCTACATTTTGACGGATGACACCACCACCAATAAATTTGTCATTCCCCCGGGCACTATCATCCCCGCGGCAGGCTTCATTTCGTTCACTCAGCCGCAATTCGGCTTTACCCTCAACGGGGAGGGCGAGACTTTGTACCTGATCAGCCCCGACGGCTCCCGGATTCTCGACGCCGTGCAGTTCGGCCCGCAGGCCAACGGCGTTTCCTTTGGCCGCTGGCCGGATGGCGCGAATGATTTTTACGCCTTCACCACCAATACGGCCGGCACCAACAACAGTACCATGGTCATCGGCGACATCGTCATTAATGAACTGATGTATGACCCGGTCAGCGGCAACGATGACGACCAGTACCTCGAGCTTTACAACAAGGGAACCAACACCATCAATCTGGCCGGTTGGCAGTTTACCGCCGGCGTCACCTTCACCTTCCCCAGTGTCACGATTGCTCCGAATGGTTATCTGGTCGTCGCGGAAAACCTGACCAACCTGTTGGCCGAATATACGAACTTGAACACCGCGAACACGGTGGGCAATTACACCGGTAAATTGTCGCACCAAGGCGAGCTGGTGGTGTTGTCACAGCCCGAGGCATTTTATGTGACGAACACGATTTTGGTGGCGGAAGATCAGGTGGCTTACGGCACGGGCGGGCGGTGGGGCGAATGGGCCGGCGGCGGCGGCAGCAGTTTGGAATTGAGGGATCCTTTTTCCAATCACCGGCTGGCTTCCAACTGGGCCGACAGCGACGAATCGCAAAAATCCGCCTGGACCAACATCGTCTTCACGGGCACGCTCGACAACGGTTTCAATTTCGATCCCTCCATTGACAATGTGCAACTCGGGATGCTGGATACGGGCGAATGCCTCGTGGACAATGTCTTCGTTAACGACCTCAGCGGGTCCAATTACGTATCCAATTCCACTTTTGAAACCGGCAGCACCAACGGCTGGTACTTTGAAGGCGACCACGTCCGTTCCAGCCTGGAAAGTCCCGGCTATCAAAGCAGCTATTGCCTGCATGTTCGCGCCAGTGACCATTGGTACAACGGCGATGATTCCTGCCTGGGGTTTTTGAACCCGAATACCTTTGCCCCGGGTCAAACCGCGACCATGGGCTTCGAGGCGCGCTGGCTGCACGGCTGGCCGGAAGCGGTCTTGCGCTTGAGCGGAGGCTGGCTGGAAGCCGCCGGCTCGCTGCCTGTGCCCATCAATCTCGGCTCGCCGGGCCAGCCCAACTCCCAGTACGTGACCAACTCCGGCCCCGCCATTTGTAATGTCACCCACACCCCATCTGTGCCGGCGGCCAACCAAGCGGCCGTGGTCAGCGTGCAGGTGCATGATCCGCATGGTTTGCAAAGTCTCACCCTTAATTACCGCATTGACCCGGCCACCACTTACACCACCGTCCCCCTGCTCGATAACGGCACCGGTGGCGATGCCGTGGCCGGCGACGGCATTTACAGCGCCACCATTCCCGGGCAAAGCGCAAACACCGTCGTCGCCTATTATATTTCCGCCGCCGATCACTGGGGCGCGACCAACCGGTTTCCCGCGCTGCTCACGGACAACACCCCGGTGCGCGAATGTCTGGTGCTGTTTGGCGACAGCAATCCCAGCGGCGAATTCGCGGTCTATCACCTGTGGCTCTCGCAGACGAATGTGACCCGCTGGGCCAATCTCGGCAACGAAAGCAATGAAGGCGTGGATGGAACCATGGTCTATGCCAATCGGGTCATGTATAATATGCAGGGCCACTACGCCGGCAGTCCGGTCCATCAATATTATGACACGCCCAACGGCACGCTTTGCAGTTATAAATGGATTTTTAATGACGATGACAAATTCTTGGGTGCGACGGATTTCAATAAAATTCATAATCCCGGCAATACCGGCGACGACCCAAGCTATCAGGAGGAACAACTGGCCAACACTTTTTTGCGCGCCCTGCGTGTGCCATGGTTGAACCGCCGGGACGTGGTGGTCTTGGTGAACGGCAACCGCCGCGGGCCGGTCATGGAGGACGCGCAAACGCCCGGCTCCGATTATGTGAAGGAATACTTCCCCAATGATTCCGACGGTTATCTTTACAAGCTTGCGCGCTGGTATGAATTCGGTCCGGTTGATACCGGTTATACTACTCCCAACAATCTGGCCGCCGAGGGCGAGTTCGTGCCTTACACGACGACGGGAGGCGCCATGAAAGTCGCCCGCTACCGCTGGATTTTCGAGAACCGCCGCTCGCCCGGCTCCGAGAACGACTACGCGGATGTTTTTTCGCTCATTAACGCCGCCGGTTCGCAGGGCACCCCCAATTATGTGCAAAACCTGGAAAACCTGGCCAACATGGAAAACTGGATGCGCGTCTTCGCCGCCAACCATGCGACCGGCAATTGGGACTCCTTTGGCTACTCCACCGGACAAAATCTGTATCCCTATATCGGCACGCTCGGCACCAAATGGTCGCTGCTCATGTTTGATTTCAACATCGGCCTGGGCATGGCCGGCGGCAATCCGGCGGGTCAGGACTTGTTCGTGAATTCAGTCGGCGATACGAACATAGACGGCATCTTCAACCAGCCCACGTTCCTGCGCATGTATTGGCGTGCCTTTGCCGAGTTGCTTACCAACGGCCCCCTCAACCTGTCCTTGAGCGCTCCCTTGCTGAACGCCAAATTTGCCGCTTTGGAGACCACCGGACAAACCATCCAGGACCCCAATGTCACCCTGATTCCCTATTTGACAACTGCGTCCCAGGCAATTACCGCGCTCGTGAATGGCGCCAACGCGACCAGCTTTACGGTCAATCCCACGGTGACCATCAGCAACAACCTGGCTTATCTGACCGGCCAGGCGCCGTTTAATGTGGACGCAATCACCATCAATGGCGCCACTTATCCGCTGACGTGGATCACCGTGACCAACTTTGTGGTGACCGTGCCGCTGGCGCATGGCACGAACAGCTTAAGCGTGGTGGGCGTGGGCTGCGCGGGCCAGCCGATAACAGGGGCCAGCAACCGCGTGAGCGTGGTCTATGGCGGCGCCAATGCGTCGCCCGTGGGCAAGCTGGTGCTAAACGAAATCATGTATAATCCCGTGGTCCCTGACGCGCAATTTGTCGAACTCTATAACAGCTCCGCGAATACCACATTTGATTTGTCCGGCTGGCAATTTCAAGGGCTGGGCTACACTTTTCCGAACGGTTCGGTGATTACGCCGACGAATTATCTGGTGCTGGCGGCGAACGGTGCGGCCTATGCCAGGGCCTATGGCGCGACCAATCCGGTCTTTGACACGTTTGGCGGCACGCTGCAACCACCGCAAATCCTTGCCTTGGTTCAAACCAACGGCGCCACGAATGTGACGGTGACCGAGGTGGCTTATGAAAACCAGTTGCCCTGGCCAACGAATGCCAATGGGACCGGCGCGTCCTTGCAATTAATTGATCCATATCAGGACAATTGGCGCGTGGGCAATTGGTCGTTTACTCCATACTCTGCCACGCCGGACGCGCTGAACAGCGTGGCGGCCTCGCTGACGCCGTTTCCGTCGCTGTGGATCAATGAAGTGCAGGCCAGCAACCTGAACGGGATTACCAACCGCGCCGGCCAGCACACCGGCTGGCTGGAACTCTACAATCCCAGCACCAATGTCATCTCCTTGAGCGGGCTTTATCTGGCCGATAATTACCTCAACCTCCTGCAATGGGCGTTTCCGACCAACGCGAGCATCGCCGCCGGCCAGTTCAAGGTGATTTTTGCCGACGCGGAGACCAATCTTTCGACGAGCAACGAACTGCACACCAGTTTCATCCTGCCCAGCGATTCGGGTTCGGTGGCCCTTACGCGGCTGGCCACCAATGGTCAACCACAGGTGCTGGACTATGTTGATTACGAAAACATCGGCGCCAATGATTCGTACGGTTCGTATCCCGACGGCCAGAGCTTCAACCGTCAGGAATTTTTCCTGGCCACACCCGGTGCTCCGAACAATGCCACCGCCACGCCGCCGGCTTCGTTTGTTGACTATACGGTTCCTGGCATGGCTTACACCCAAACCTTCGACTCGCTGCCTGATCCGGGGACGACCTCGGTGGACAGCGGCAATCCGGTGACGATCAATGGCAGCACGTATTCCCTGGCCAATCCATATGACTTTGCCTATGCGGTGCTGGCGACGGGCGGGGGCGGGCTCGGCCTATCCGCCCTGGCGGGCTGGTATGGATCGAGTGCGGCGAAATCCCGGTTTGGCGCACAGGCCGGCGACCTCACGGCGGGGGGACAGATCAGTTTCGGACCGCCCAACAGTTCCAATCGCGCCTTGGGCCTGTTGGCGACCAGCACCACCGGGGGAACCGCCTTTGGGGTCCGGTTCATCAACGGGAGCGGCATCACTTTGGACCGGATGAATGTGCAGTTCACCGGGGCCGTCTGGCGGCAATCCAATCTGGCCAAGGCACTGCAGTTTTATTATTACGTTGACCCGACCGGCACGAATGATTTTCCCAGCACGGTGACGGGCTATGTCCCCGCGTTGGATGTGAGTTTGCCCACGGTGGCGGGCGACGTTGGCGGAGTGGCGGTGGACGGGACCTTGGCGCTGAACCAGACGAATTTGAGCGTGCTGGATGAAGCCATCGCAGACTGGCCGCCGGGCGCGGCCTTGTGGCTGGTCTGGCAGATGACGTCTTCGACGGGCAAAGGCCAGGGTCTGGCCATAGACAACCTGGGTTTTTCGGCCAGCGTGCCGGTGGCGGTGCCGCTGAGTGTGCAGGCGGAAGGCACCAACCTGTTCCTGAGCTGGCCGGGCGTGGCGGGGCAGACGTATCAGTTGGAATACAAAACCAATCTTACGGATTCCGCATGGACGCCGGTGGGCAGTCCGGTGACGGGCGCGGGCGGCACCCTGACGCTGACGAATAATTCCGGCGTGCTGCCGCAACGATTTTTCCAACTCCGGCTGATGAATTAGTGAAGGTGTGAAGGTGTCAAACTATATATAGTCTGGACCCGGGGTGAAAAAACAACGGAACCTAAATCACAATGGCGGTGTCTGAAGTCGGACATTCTTCCATCCCCTCACGCCACTTCGCCCATCTTCTACAAGGCCTAGGAAGGTGGTATTTGGCCTTGAGTTAAAACCTGAGGTTGGGATAGAACTATAGGCTCGCTGCCAGGGGATGCATGGGTTTTCCACCAGCGGTGGAGGTTGGCGTTCAAGGGCGTCCTGGTGCCGGCGTGGAGGCGCGTCGCCAGCCACCACAGCGTCAGGGTCGTTTCCCGGTGCAACCGCGTTGCAATGGCCAGTGTCCGGCACCGGCTATGGCCCAGCCCAGGTGGCTGAATGAGGAAAGACTTGTGCCGATTTGAAGAACTGCCTGATGGTTGACGAGGACGTTATCTTGGCGGTAATACCCCCGCCAGATGGGCGGCGTTGAGCATCTACGATTGGTTGTGCGCCGGTATCGTCCAGAACCGCCAGAGGGTTTCCGAAGGTCTGTGCAATCGTGGAAGTTGGCTCCGGATTTGCAAGTTGTGTTTAACGCCCGCCCTCACCTTTTATCCTCTCCCCCAGGAGAGGAAATGAACATTGGGCGATTCCTGTTTTGCGGATGATCGTCCGGCGAATCCACCCGCGGTTTTTTTCATCTCCTTGGGAAGGACGGGCTGGGGTTAAAGTTTGGTTGCCAAATCCGCCGCCTTGAGGCATGGTAAAAGTCAAATTATGGAGACACAACTGGATCAACTGAAAAAAATCACCACCGTCGTGGCCGATACCGGCGATTTCGGGTCGCTCAAGCAATACACCCCGCGCGACGCCACCACCAATCCGTCGCTGATTCTCAAGGCGGCGCAGATGCCGGAGTATCAGTTTCTCGTGACCAAGGCCATCGCCGACAACAAGGCGAAGGCCGCCGGCGAGGAACGCCTGCACGGAGTCCTGGACGATTTGATGGTGCTGTTCGGGCTGGAAATCCTGAAAATCGTTCCCGGGCGGGTCTCGACCGAGACCGACGCGAATTTATCATTCGACACCGCGGCGCTCGTTGACAAGGCGCACCGCTTCATCGAACTGTACAAGGCGCACGGGATCAGCCACGACCGGATTCTCATCAAGATTGCCTCCACGTGGGAGGGGATTCGCGCTGCGGAAATCCTCCAGCGCGAAGGCATCAATTGCAACCTGACCCTGCTTTTTTCGCTGCCGCAAGCGGTGGCGTGCGCCGAGGCCGGGGTGAAATTGATCTCGCCGTTTGTCGGCCGCATTCTGGACTGGCACAAAAAATCCGCCGGCCGGGATTTTGCGCCCGCCGAGGATCCGGGCGTGTTGTCAGTGAAGGAGATTTACGCTTACTACAAGAAATTCGGCCATGCCACCGAGGTCATGGGGGCGAGCTTCCGCAACGTGGGCGAGATCCAGGAACTGGCGGGCTGCGATCTGCTGACCATCAGCCCGCAACTGCTCGGAGAACTCCAGAAGAGCACCGCGCCGCTGCCGCGCAAGCTGAGTCCGGAAACGGCGCGCGACAGCAAAATCGAGCGGCTGCCGCTGGATGAAAAGAAATTCCGCTGGCTGATGAACGAGAACGCGATGGCCACGGAAAAAACCGCCGAGGGCATCCTCCAGTTTAATGCCGACGCGCAGAAGCTGGCCCAGTTTGTGACGGGGAAGCTTTAGCCCGAAACCAGGCACACAGCGGCGCGCCGCTTGCGGGGCGCAAATCACGTCACGTCACGTCACGTCACGTTCAGCTCGCGCTGGATGCCGAATTTCTCGATGCGCTTGCGAAGAGTGGCGCGGGTGATGCCCAGCAGCTTGGCGGCATGCACCTGGTTATCGTGCGTTTCTTTCAGCGCCTGAATGACTAGTTCACGCTCCACGGCAGGGATGATTTTCAGCTTGGGATCGCGCCTGGCCCATTGGAACAGCAGCCGCGCGAGCGCGGCGGCGTCGGTCGCAGCCGCTTCGCCGGCCAGGCCGGGAACGGGCGCCCCCGGGCCGTTGCCGGCGATTTCTGGCGGGAGGTCCCCCTGTAAAATCGCGTCACTTTTGGCCATGACATACGCGCGGCGGATGGCGTTCTCCAACTCGCGCACGTTGCCGGGCCAGTGATATCTTTCCAGGGTTTTGAGGACGCTGGCGGCGATGGATTTCGGCGCGCGCTGCTGTTCGCGGGCGAGTTTTTTTAAAAAATAATTCACCAGCAGCGGGATGTCTTCGAGCCGGTCGCGCAGGGGCGGGATCTGGATGCGCACGACGTTGAGCCGGTAAAACAAATCCTCGCGGAACTGGCGGGCGGCCACGGCGGCCTCGAGCGGCTTGTTGGTGGCGGCGATCACGCGCACGTCCACCTTGAGCGGCTGGTTGCCGCCCACCCGTTCGAAGGTGCCGCTTTGCAGCACGCGCAAAATCTTGGTCTGCGTGGGCGGCGTCATGTCGCCGATTTCATCCAGAAAGATCGTGCCCAAGTTGCATTGCTCGAACTTGCCGATGCGCTGGTTGGCGGCGCCGGTGAAGGCGCCGCGTTCGTGGCCAAAGAGTTCGCTCTCGAGCAATTGCTCGGGAATGGCGGCGCAATTGACGGCCAGAAACGGCTGCCGGTTGCGGTCGCTGTGATGGTAAATGGCGCGGGCGACGAGTTCCTTGCCGGTGCCGCTTTCGCCGGTGATGAGGGCGGTGGCGTCGCTGGCGGCCACCTGGCCGATGAGTTTGAAGACCTGCTGCATGGTCGGGCTGCGCCCCACAATGCCCTGCTCGTAATCCTCGGATTCCAGCAGCGGCTGATAGGAGACCACCTGCTTCATGTCGCGCGCGGCCTTGAGGGCGTTGCCGACAACTTCCTTGAGCTTGGGGATGTCAAAGGGCTTGAGCAAATAATCGTACGCCCCGAGTTTCATCGCCTCGATGGTGGTCTGCGTGGTGCCATAGCCAGTCATCAAGATGACCAGCAGCTTGGGATCGCTTTGGCGGATGCGCCGCAGGGTTTCCAGGCCGGTCATGCCGGTCATGCGCACGTCCATCAGCACCACGTCCGGCTTGAATTTGGGAATCACCTTCAGGCCCTCTTCGCCGGAGGCCGCCGAAGCGAGTTCGAGGTCCGGCGAACTAAAAATCCGCTGGATGGAGTACCGCACGTCCTCTTCATCATCAATCAACAGCAACTTGCTCATGCGGGAGTGAAGGTAGCAAGAATTTCAGGCTTTCCCAACCGTTATTTTGTGCACAAAATCCGCCTGGGCTGATTGGCTGCGCCGGTTTTCAGCCCCAAAGGACCATGGCCGTCATTCAACGATTCATCCAGGCTGGCTGGCAATTGCGCGTGTTCTTCACCGAAAACGTGTTTGCGCCGGACAATCTGGTGCTGCGCGACGCCCTCGCGGATGCCGGCCCGCGCAAGGCCCTCGTGGTCCTGGAAGATTCGCTCGCCCAGGCGGTGCCGGATTTGGGTCCGCGGATCGAGCGCTATTTTGCCGCCCACGCGCCGCAGGTGCGCCTGGTCCATCCGCCGCTGTACGCCTGCGGCGGCGAACGGGCCAAGAATTCCACCTCGCTCGTCAGCGAGATTTATTCACAGATTCAGCGCCACCACGTGGACCGGCATTCCTATCTCATTGCCGTCGGCGGCGGCGCGCTGCTCGACGTGGCCGGCTATGCCGCCGCCACCGCGCATCGCGGCATCCGCCACGTCCGCATTCCCACGACCACGCTGAGCCAGGCCGATTCCGGCGTGGGCGTGAAGAACGGCCTGAACGCCTTGGGCCAGAAGAACTTCATCGGCACCTTCGCCCCGCCTTTCGCGGTGCTGAACGATTTCCAACTGCTGGCCACGCTGCCGCCGCGCGAGAAGCGCTCCGGGTACGTGGAAGCCGTGAAAGTCGCCTGCATTCGCGACGCGGCTTTTTTTGACCAGATTGAACGCGACGCCGGCGCCTTGGCGGCGTTTGCGCCGGACGCCATGAAGCCGGTCATCCGCCGCTGCGCCGAGCTGCATCTCGAGCACATCGCCACCAGCGGTGACCCGTTTGAATCCGGCTCCGCGCGGCCGCTGGATTTCGGCCATTGGGCGGCGCACAAGCTCGAGCAGCTTTCGCATTTCTCAATTTCCCACGGCGAAGCGGTGGCCATCGGCATTGCGCTGGACGTGCTGTATTCCCGCAATACCGGCCTGCTGGACGGCGTGGCGGCGGAGCGCGTGCTGGGCCTGCTGGAAAAACTCGGCTTCACGCTGTTTGCCAGCGAATTGCTCAATGCCGACAACGCTGAATTGCCGGCGCTGTTATCCGGCTTGGAAGAATTCCGAGAACATCTGGGGGGCGAGCTTTCCGTCACGTTGCTGTCGGAAATTGGCTGCAGCATCGAAGTCCATGAAATGGACTCGCGGCCCATTGCCGCCGCCATTCATGAGTTGAGGGAAAGAAAAAGGGTTCTTCGCCATTTGTAATGGGCAAAAAGAGCCGATCAATGACAAATGTCGAATGCCAAATGACGAATCAATGTCGAATCCTGAATGGCCAAAGCGACGCGTGTGTTTCGCGGGTTTCGTGCTTAAAATGCTTTTCGCATGAACCGGCTCGCGGTCCTCAACGTCGTCGGCCTTACGGAAGCGCTGGTGGGTGAACACACGCCGCGCCTCGCGGAATTTCGCCGGCGCGGCGCGCTCGCACATATCGTCCCCGCCTTCCCGGCGGTCACCTGCACCGCGCAAGCCAACTATCTCACCGGCCGGCCGCCGGCGCAGCATGGCATTGTTGGCAACGGCTGGTACCACCGCGACCTCGCCGAAGTACACTTCTGGAAACAATCCAACCACCTGGTGCAAGCGCCAAAAATATGGGATGCGCTCCGAACTCAATCGGCAATCGGCAATCGGCAATCCACAATCGCCAATGTTTTCTGGTGGTTCAACATGTATTCCAGCGTGGACTATGCCCTGACCCCGCGCCCGATTTACCGGGCCGACGGCGGGAAGATTTTTGACGTTTATTCCTGGCCGTACCGCATCCGCGCCGAAATCAAAGCGGACTTGGGCGAATTTCCGTTCTTTGGCTTCTGGGGGCCGGCGGCCGGTGTCAAAACACCGCGGGGCGCCGCCGATTGCGCCACGCGCTGGATTGCCGAAGCCGCCAAGTGGATGGAAAACAAGCACTCACCGGCGCTGAACCTGGTTTATCTGCCGCACTTGGATTACAATTTACAACGGCATGGGCCATTTCAAGCAGCCGCCGAGGCAACCAGGCCCAAAGCTAGTGTGGAGTGCGGAGTGCGGAGTGCGGAATCAAAGCCGGAGTCTCCGCACGCCCGCCGCGCTGCCGCTCTGACGCAGCCGGACGGCGGCTGCAAAATTAATCCCGCCATCATCGCCGACCTGCGCGCGATTGACGACATCGCCGGCGACCTCATCCAGTTCTTCGAGGCGCGCGGTGTGCGAGTGGTTTTGCTTTCCGAGTATGGGCTCACCAATGTGGACACGCCGGTGCATCTCAACCGGATTTTTCGGGAACAGGGCTGGCTGACGGTCAAGAACGAGCTCGGCCTGGAAGTCCTGGACGCCGGCGCCAGCAGGGTTTTTGCCGTGGCGGATCATCAGGTGGCGCATATTTATCTGAACGACTGTTCGCTGGAAAAGCCGGTCCGCAAGATTCTGGAAGAGACGCCCGGCGTGGACAAAATCCTGGGCGAAGCCGAAAAAGCCGCCGCCGGCATCGCCCATCCGCGCGCGGGAGATTTGATCGCCGTGGCCGCGGAACGCGCGTGGTTCACTTACTATTACTGGCTGGAGGACGCGCGCGCGCCGGATTTTGCCCGCACCGTGGATATCCACCGCAAACCCGGTTTTGACCCGGTGGAATTGTTCCTTGATCCGAAAATACCGCTGCCCCAATTGAAAATCGCCTGGCGGCTGCTGCAAAAGAAACTGGGTTTCCGGATGCTGCTGGATGTGGTTCCGCTCGACGCCACGCTGGTGAAAGGGTCGCATGGCCGGCGGCCGGAGGAAAAAGAAGACTGGCCGCTGCTCATCACCGGCCAGCCGGAATTATTGGATGCAGAGCAATTGGAATCAACCGGGGTGTTTCGGATCCTGAAACGGCATTTGGACCTCTAGCGGGTATGAAGTCAATCGCCATTGGCAACCAGCGGATTCCACCAAAGGAAGGTCTTGCCACCTGGCCCGCCTCCAGAGCCTTCTATGCTGTAGCCATTGAATTGGCCAGTCGTCACAAAATCAACATGGCCGTCAAGTGCGAGGGCATTTCCACCGTGAGGAGAATGCAATAAGCCAATCCCCTCATTTCCCGGATACGGATTGCTCAAAGGCGTGGATGGATAATTGGACCCATCATTGTATTCGGCTGCCGGGGTATTAGGTGACTGCTCCAGAAATTCGTCCGGCTCCCACAGCAGATAACACATCGGGCTCCAGACCGCCGTCGTTTTGCATGGAATTCCGGGCGGCGTGGCGTCAAAAGTGACGTAACCCACCACTGCGCCATTCATGACATAAGTGGAAAGCTTGTTCGCACGTCCGGCGGGATTGGCCGTGGTCGGCGGGAGATAATCGGCGCTCTTAAGATCCACCGGGCAGAGGTAGGAGTTGAGATTGTTCACATACTTGAACCACAGACCCGTCTGCCAGGCCTGCATCGCGTTGGGCAGCACATTATACGGCGCAGAAAGATTATAGGGGTTCGGTATGGCATCACCAGAGATGGGAAAACCGCCGACCGTGTAGAGCCAGCCAGCTGGCGCCCCGGCTCTGCCACCGTCCCAGTTTGGATAGGCAAAGTGGTCCGAAAACTCGTCCGCATACATGCGGTTGGCCAGTCCCAATTGCTTCAAATTGTTGACGCAATTTATGTTTTGGGCCCTGGCTTTGGCCTTGGCCAGCGCCGGCAACAGCATGGCGGCCAGAATTGCGATGATGGCGATGACTACCAGCAATTCAATCAAGGTAAAGGCTTCCTGATTATTGGATTGCCGCCAACCGGCTCCTGCTGGCAACCCGTTTATATTGGGTTTCATATTTTGCATGTTTTCTTTGGCCTTAATTATCGCAGCTTCTGCGTCAGCACGCATAACAGCACGAATCTTCGTGGGCGAACAGCGGTCTGGCGAAACCTGGATTGCGAACTGACCGCAGTCCGCCCGTTGAGACAGGGGCTCGAAAAGGGCTGACGAGCAACCGTAGCACCCGCTTCGGAATCGTGCCAGCACAAAACAGCTTCGGTTCGGAAAAAGTTTTTTATACAAATCCGGGAAGCAAAGTGTCTATACTTCTAAACAACAATGGGCAAACCAACACCGAAACCCAATCAAACCAAAGACCCGAAGGCAGGCGCCAAACCCGCCATCCCCGCCGCGCCGCCGGCTCCGGCGGCCCCGGTCAAAGTCGCGCCGATGTTCCGGCCGACAGACTGGCTGACGCTAGCTGTCACTTTTGGTGTCATTTGGGTGGTTTATCTGCTGACGCTGGCGCCCGAGCAAACCTTGGAAGATTCCGGCGAATTATGCACGGGCGCATTTTATGCGGGCATTCCGCATCCGCCGGGCTACCCCTTCTGGTCGGTTTATGCGTGGTTCTGGACGGCCATCCTGCCTTTTGGCAACGTCGCCTGGCGCGTGGAGGTAGGTGAATCCTTTGCCGCCGCGATGGGCTGCGGCCTGCTGGCGCTGATGGTCTCCCGCGGCAGCAGCATGTTGATTGAAGGCATCGAGGCCATAAAAGACGTGCCGCGCCAGTGGGAAAACGCCATCTGCTCGGTGTCGGGCTTCGTGGCCGGGACGTTGCTGGGGCTGGACGTGTTCATGTGGAGCGAGTCGGTGGTGATCAACCGCATTTCGCTGTTTGGCGTGCCGTGGCTGCTGGCGGTGATCGCCTGCCTGATGCGTTGGATGTATGCGCCGCAACAGCGCCGGTACCTGTATCTGGCGATGTTTCTCTATGGCTTGTGCGCAACGATCCATCAGACGCTGCTCTTGAGTGCCATGGGCATAGAAGTGGCGATTGCGCTGGCTTCGCCGCGCCTGGGCCGCGACTTGTTTCTGGGCAACAGCGCGATTTTTCTGGTCAGCCTGATGCTGATGAGTTCCGTGCCCGCGCTGCAAAATATGAGCGGGATAGAGAAGAACCTGTTCTATATCGTGGGTATCGGTTCGCTGGCGGCCGGCAGCTGGCTGACCATCGCCACAAAAGGCGGTCTATCCGAATGGAAAACTTTGATTTTCATGGGACTGGCGTGGGTGGCGGGCATTTCCGTCTATTTTTACGAGGCGGTCTCCGGCATGACGGACCCGCCGATGCAATGGGGTTATCCCCGCACGGTGGAAGGGTTCTTCCATGCCTTGAGCCGCGGCCAATATGATACCGCCCAGGGGACGAACATTTTCTCGGACCCAAAGCGGTTCGTGTTTCAACTCGGGTACCTGGTACAGGGGCTTTCGGAATCGTTCAGTTGGGTCTATTTTTTCATCGGCCTGCTACCGTTCGCATTTCTATTGAAAATGCACAAGCGCGAACGGTCCTGGATCATCGGCCTGACCTCCATTTACATCTGCCTGTCGGTGTTACTGGTCATTCTCATCAACGTTTCGCCCGACCGTTCCTCGACGGATTTGAACAAGGTGTTCTTCACGGCTTCGCACGGCTTGTTCGCCATGATGATCGGCTACGGGCTGACCCTGATGGCGGCTTACATCGCCACGCACTACCAGAAAGTGCGGGCGTGGGGCTTCCTGGTGGGCGCGGTGGCGATCGTGCTGGCGCTGTTTAGCCTCAAAGAGGCGGCGGGCGCCTTGTACCGAGGTCCGGCGGGCGTGGTCAGCCTCTCCGAATTGCCGCATTACATCGCACTGGCCTTTGACCACGATCAGTATGGGTTGCCCGTGTTCGCAAGTCTCATTCTGCTGGCATTCCCCGTGGGCTTGATGGGGGCCTTCCTGGTTTATCGCCAGCGCGGACCGGTGCTGATCATGCTGGTCCTGTTCAGCGCCATGCCGCTGTGGTCGGGCCTCTCGCATTGGTACAAGAGCGAGCAGCGCAATCATTGGTTTGGCTTTTGGTTCGGTCACGACATGTTCACCCCGCCCTTCACCGACCCCAAGACCGGCAAATTAAGCTATGACAACGAGCTGCGCGCCACGCTGTTGAAAAACCCGGCCAACGCCTCGCTCATTTATCCGGAGATGGACCGCAACACCATCCTGTTCGGGGGCACCGACCCCGGGCGGTTCTGCCCCACGTACTCGATCTTCTGCGACAGTTTCATTCCGCACAGCTGCCAGCCGGAGCAGGACCAGAAGTTCGACCGGCGCGACTGCTATCTCATCACGCAGAACGCGCTGGCCGACGGCACCTATCTGGATTATCTCCGCGCCCAATACAACCGGTCCAAGCAGATTGACCCGCCGTTTTTCAGCCGACTGTTCCGCTATCTCTGCGGCATCTTGCATCTGGGGGCTCCTGGCGGCGTGGTGATGGACGGCGCCGACATGGGCGCGGGCGACACCGGCAACGCGCTCCTGGAAGGAATCTCCCATTTGCTCGACAACACGCTGGACACCTGGTTCACGGCCTGGGGCGCGCACGTGGAAAAATACCGGCGCGCGCGGGGGGTGTATCCGTCGGCGGAAATCTACATTCCCAGCCCTGCGGATTCCGAGAAGTGCTTTCAGGATTACACCGAGGACGTGGGGCGCCGGCAACAGCTCGGGCAGCTCAAGCCCGGCGAGGATGTCCACATTGATAATGGTCGCGTGCAGGTTTCCGGCCAGGTGGCCGTGATGAACATCAACGGCCTGCTCTGCAAAGTCATTTTTGACCACGACCCCACCAATTCATTTTATGTGGAGGAAAGCTTTCCCCTCGATTGGATGTATCCCTACGAAACTCCGTTCGGCATCATCATGAAGATCAACCGCGACCCGCTGCCGGAATTATCGGACGACGTGTTCAAGCTGGATCACCAGTTTTGGAGCAAGTTTTCCTCGCGGCTGTGCGGCGATTTTATCACTTATGACACGACGGTGCAGCAGATCGCCGATTTTGTGGACCGCACGTACATCCATAACAATTACAAAGGCTATAATGGCGACCGAGCGTTTGTGCGCGATGACGACGGGCAGAAGGCCTTTTCCAAGCTGCGCAGCTCGCAGGCCGGCATGTACGCCTGGCGTTGCGGTCTGCCAGGTTCCAGTCCGTTCTGCGGGCCGGAATACCGCCAAAAGACGACCGCCAGCCAGGCGGCGCTGATCCGTGAAACCGATTTTGCCTTCAAGCAGGCGTTCGCCTTTTGCCCCTACAGTCCGGAGGCGGTCTTCCGCTACGTCAATTTTCTCCTGGGACTGGCCCAGATCGAGGAACAGAACGGCCATCCGGAGAAGGCCGGGCACTATTTTGATGATGCCATTCTGGTGGGTGAAACCTGCCAGAAACTGGATCCATTCAACGACCAGGTCGCCGGCTTGATCAATAGCGTCAAAGGCTACAAGAACTCGATCTCGGACCGGCTCCAAGCGGTCACACAGTTGGACAGCATGGAAGCCATGGCCCGCACCAATCCAGCCAATGTGCAAAATCTTGTGATTCTCGGCAGCGCGTATATCCAGATGCAACAGACCAACCGCGCGGTGGAACTATTTGACCAGGCTCTGGGCCGCCCGGAAATCAGCCTGGGAGAGGCGCAAGCCGTGGCCCAGTATCTGGCACAAATGGGCAATTACCCCAAACTGGAAACGGCCATCAAGAAACTGGTCAGCCTTGCGCCGGACCAGCCGGAACCGCGACTCAATCTGGCCGCCTTGGAATCCATCACCGGCCGTTCCACCGAAGCGTTGGCGGATCTGAAACAGGCGCTTGATTTAGGCGCCAAACGGCTGGCCGGCAATCCCAAGGCTCCCGACTTGGTGGAAACCGTGCGCAAAGACCCGCGCTTCGCGCCAATCCGCAATCTTCCAGAGTTTCAGAAGCTGGTCCTGCCGAAGGCTGAGGCCCCGGCCAAATAACGGGTGGTTGGAATACTGGATTCTCCGGCATATTTCCAAAGGCAAAGATACACCCGCGCGCGTGTTGCCAGTGCTTGTTGCCCGTTGCCGGGCGGACATATATCTGGTATTTTCCCCGCCTGAATGTTTGGACGAAAAAAAACGATGAACCATACTGAAAAAGAAACAACCCCGGCGGAAACGCCGGCCAGCCAAGTCGCGCCCGCCGCACTGACGCCCGAACAGATCGAAGATCTGAAAACCCGCGCGGCCAAGGCAGACGAAAACTGGGACCGGCTCCTCCGCACGACCGCGGATTTTGAGAATTTCAAGAAACGCGCCGCCCGGGAAAAGGTGGAAAGCGCGCAATATGCCAGTTTTTCCCTGCTACAAAAGCTGCTGCCGGTGCTGGACAACTTCGAAATGGCACTCGCCGCCGCGCAAACTGCCAACTCGGCGCGTCCGGGCGGAGCGGCGGCGGAAGGCGACAAGCTCGCCGGCCTCCAGTCCGGCGTGTTGATGATTGCGCAGCAGCTCAAAAGCGCGCTCGTTGAAACGGGCTTGGAGGAAATTGACGCCACCGGCAAGCCGTTCGACCCCAATTTTCACGAGGCCGTCTCCCAGCAGGAGTCCGCTGAAGTGCCTGAAGACAATGTACTGCAACAGCTCCGCAAAGGCTACAGGGTCAAGGACCGTTTACTGCGGCCCGCCACCGTGATCGTCGCCCGGAAGCCAGCCCCAACCGTGGCCGTGCCGCCGGCGCAAGAATCTTGAATCGTCAATCGTAAACTCAGATGGCCAAACGCGACTACTACGAAATCCTCGGCGTCAGCAAGGGTGCGACCGACGAGGACATCAAGCGGGCTTACCGCAAGCTCGCCGTTAAATTTCATCCAGACAAGAACCCCGGCGACAAGGCCGCCGAGGAAAGTTTCAAGGAACTGGGCGAGGCGTACGAGGCCTTGAGCGATCCCGAGAAACGCGCGGCTTACGACCAGTATGGCCATGCCGCTTTCGACGCCCGCCAGCGCGCGGGGCGGGCCGGCGGTTTTGGCGGCGGCGGATTCCACGATCCGTTCGACATTTTCCGCGAGGTTTTCGGCGGTGGAGGAGGCGGTGGCAGCATTTTTGACAACATTTTCGGCGCGCAAGACCCGTCCGGCCCCCAGCGCGGGGATGACCTGCGCTACAATTTGGAAATCACGCTGGAGGATGCCGCGCTGGGCTGCGAGAAGGAAATCTCGGTCACCAAGCTCGACAAATGCGAGACGTGCGACGGCACCGGCGCGGAAACGGGTTCCAAACTCAAAGTCTGCGCCACGTGCGGCGGCCGCGGACAGGTGCTGACCTCGCGGGGCATCTTCAGCATTGCGCAGACCTGCCCCCATTGCAAAGGGCAGGGACGACTGCTGGAAAAGCCGTGCAAAACCTGCCATGGCGAGGGCAAGCGCCAGCGCGCTTCCAAGATTAAACTGCGCATTCCGGCGGGCGTCGAAGGCGGCACGCGGCTGCGCTCGCAGGGCAACGGCGAGGCCGGCTTTCGGGGCGGGCCGCCCGGCGACCTGTATGTTTTCCTGGGCGTCAAACATCACGAGATGTTTGCGCGCGACGGGGATGACTTGGTTTGCGAAATCCCCGTTAGTTTTGTGCAGGCGGCGCTGGGAGATGAAATCGAAGTGCCCACGCTGGAAGGCCGGGCGACAATCAGGATTCCTGCCGGCACGCAACCCGGCACCCTGCTGCGGCTGAAGGGCCGCGGGGTGAAAAACCTGCAAGGGTACGGCCAGGGAGATCTGCGCGTGCGGGTGCAGGTCGAGGTGCCGGCGCACCTGAACAGCGCGCAAAAGGCCAAGCTCAGCGAGTTCGCGGCGCTCTGCGACGGCAAGGAAGCGCCGCTCGCACAGGGCTTTTTTGAAAAGGCGAAAAAGTTTTTCACCTGACCTCGGCCATTTATGATTTTTGATTGATGATTTTATGGCTGGCGAAGATTTCATCACAATCCGCATAAACGTAAATCGAGAATGTTCAATGTCGCGCGCAGCGAATTTTCCAACCCTTTCAGGGATGTTGAATTTGTTTGTGCCATTACCCAGGGTGGCCCCGAACGCGTTTGAGGCAACGCTGGGCTGGATTATTCCAATCCCTGCGGGACGGAAGACGTATTCCCCGGCAGACAGGGGCTAAACATTTTTCAAACGCCACAAGGACGACCGCTCGCAATCGCAAATCGGAAATCTTGAATGGCTGCGCCCCGCTTCTACATACCTCCGGAAAACTGCCGAAGCCGGTCGCTGCGGCTGGACGGACGCGAAGCCCATCATGCGTTGCATGTGCTGCGGCTGACGCGCGGCGACGGCGTTACCGTCCTCGACGGCGTCGGCAACACCTACCGTTGCGAGGTCGAAAACACGACGAAAGATTCGCTTACACTCGCCGTGCGAGAAAAAATCTGCGCGCCTGCCCCGCCCTGCCCGCTCACCTTGCTGGTGGCGGTGCCCAAGGGAAAAATCATCGAAGACATCATCGAAAAAGCGGTGGAACTTGGAGTCCGCCGTGTGGTGCCGCTGCTGACCGAGCGAGTGGTCACCCAGCTGGATGCGGCCGGCGCGGCAGCCAAGCAACAAAAGTGGCGGCAGGTGGCCATCGAAGCCATCAAACAATGCGGAGCCGCCTGGCTGCCGGAGGTGGCGGCGCCGCAGGCCATCCAAGCTTGCCTCACGCGCAGTGAAGAAATCGAATTGCAACTGGTCGGCTCGCTGCAAACGGAACGGCGCCATCCGCGCGAATGGATCCAGGAATTCCAGCGGCAGCGAGGAAGATTACCACGCAGCGCCGGGGCATGGATTGGGCCGGAAGGTGATTTCACGCTGGCCGAGTTGCAAGCGATTGAGGCCGCGGGCGCAAAACCAATCACGCTGGGAGCATTGACCCTGCGGGTGGAAACGGCGGCGATTTATTGCCTCTCGTTCATGAATTACGAATTACGCGGCAACTGACCGGCTGCTGGGGCGGCAGGCACAAGCTGACCTCAACTCTCAAGAATCCAATTCCCACTCACCCGCCGGCTTGGCGCGAAGTTGTTCGACCTGCTTTTCGAGTTCCCGCAGCCGCCGCAGCAGCTCCGGTAAATGCTGCACCGCAATGATCTGCCGCTTCGCCTGCTTGTCCGGCGTCGCCGGTATGCCCAATACGGTCTCGCCGTCCGCAATATCGCGCATCACGCCCGATTTGGCGCCAATCGTGACCTGGTTGCCGAGTTTTAAGTGGCCGGATATGCCTGACTGCGAAGCCACCACGCAATAATCCCCCAGGCGCGTGCTGCCCGCGAAGCCCACCTGCCCCATGATTAGGCAATGCCGGCCCAGAACCACGTTGTGGGCCATATGCACCAGATTGTCAATCTTGGTACCGGCGCCGATAACGGTGGCGCCGAGCGCTCCGCGATCAATGGCGGCGTTCGCGCCGATCTCCACGTCATCCTGAATGACCACGTGCCCGACCTGGATCATTTTGCGATGCCGGCCCTCGTCGAACACATAGCCATAACCATCAGAGCCGATGACCGAGCCGGCGTGAATGGTGACCCGGTGGCCAATCTGTGACCTGGCATAGACGACAACGTTGGGAAAGAGGCAAACATCATCACCGAGCTGGCAGTCGCGGCCAAGGTGGTTGCCGCCCATCAGCACCGAGCGCGCGCCAATTTTCACGCGCGCGCCCACCACGCAATGCGGCCCGACGTGAGCCGAGGGATCAATCTGCGCCGAGGCGGCAATGACCGCGCTGGGATGAATTCCCTGCGGCCGTTCATCGGGCGGGAAAAATAGCGGCAACACTTTGGCCACCGCCGCCCGCGCATTCGGCACCCGGATGAGGACTTTCCGGGAGGATGCGAACTCCCCGGACACCAGGATGGCGGCGGCCTCGCTCTGCTCAGCCGCCGCGAAGTACGCTTCTTTTTCGGCAAACGTCAGGTCGCCGGGCCGTGCGCTGTCGGCCGGCGCGAAGCCCGTGAGTTGAACGGAGCCGTCGCCCAGAACCTGGCCCCGGAGTTGCTCCGCTAGTTGGGCGGCGGTCATAATCACGTAAACATAAAACCTGCACGCTGCTCCCGCAAGTTTTTATGGCACCGTGATGATATAGAACAGTTGCGGATTAGCGCCGCCGTTGACATCCAAGTAATTATCCGTTCCGCCACTGAAGGTGCCAGTTGTCATCGGAACCCAAGGCTGCGGAGCCGCAATATCGGCATTGGTGCGGATCGAATAGCCCACGCCCGAAGTGCCGGTGAAGTTCAATTGAATGCCCGAGCCCGCACCAAGATAGGTTTCCGAAATGAACTGTGGCGGCACAGCCTGAGTGAGGGATACAGTCGCGCTCGTGGCAGTCGCCGACGATGGGCTGGTGGCTTTTACATAGTAATTGGTAAAGTTTCTGCTGGCGACTGCGCCGATGGTATAGGTCGAATTAGTGGCCCCGCCGATCGCGACAAAGACACCATTGGATTCTATATACCATTGATAGGTAAACGGACCACTGCCACCGGCAACCGCGGAAAGCGCCGCAGATGAGCCAGAATAAACCGCGGCGGGCTGTGGTTGTTGGGTGAAGAACGGTGCAACCACCGCCGGTCCGAATCGGACGCCGCTCAATATCTGGGCGGGTCCAGCGGAAATCAGCGTCGCCGGCACGGAAGCCGCACCATTGTCGGTGATCTCGATGAGCTGGTTGCCGGTAGGCTCGGCCGTAGTGCCGTACAGTTTCGCACCCGTGACACCGGCGCCCCAAGTGCTGTGCGCGCTGAAATCCACGGTCAAGGCACGCGCCCCGACGCTGGAATTCGCTTCAGCTGGCAGGGTATAACTGTAGGTGTAGCTGCTCGGAGGCGTGCCATCCCAGCGCTGGATGCCTCCGGCTGGGATGCCGGAGCCACCGAACGCGCCATTGTCAGCGATATAAACTGTTGCGCCGTCCGGACTGGCGGCGAAGTCAACCGGGCTGTTCGTTTCCTGGATCAGCAAAGTTGGGGTACTGGCTGCGGTCGGCAAACCACTGAAGCCATAGATACCCACCGGAGTCGCACCAACGTCGGAAAACACAAGGTTTTCATTGACCACCTGGGCCACGCGCGGGCCGCTGAAACTGCCGCCAATGCTGACAATTCCCAAACCACTGGCAGGTTGGTTATCAACATTACAGTACTTCACCGCATTGCCACCTCCGGCCTCCCCGGTGGTATAGAAGTTGGTACCATTGCCATCGATATCCGCCGCGGAGTGAACCTGGTGCAAGCCGCCGCTATAAAGACCCGAATTGGTATAATTAAGACTGTAATATCCATAGGCATCCACAGTGGCAATACCGCGCCAGTCATTGCCGCCATTGCCTCCGGGTTCAAGTGTAAGATCCGCGCCCGCGAAGGGATAGCCTTGGACATATCCGACAAATGACAGGTCCTGTCCGTTGGGAGAGAGCGTAAGAATGCCCTCATAGGGGGCATCCGCGCCCGCCCCTGCGACCAGGAGCGCCTGGCTGCCAGTCGGTAAATTCGCACTCGCACTACCGCCAGTGCCGTATGGCTGGCCAATGCCCTCGTCGGGGTACTGGATGGTGTTGACGTAGCTTCCATTCACAGTGTATTGGTCCAGGTAAAGGGTGTTTCCCGTCGCGCTGCTCAAAACCTGCGCTCCATCGCCGATGCGGGCGACGACCAGGTTGGTCGGGAACAACGATTGGAGAGATGTGGTCACGGTCAGAACGCCGCCGGAAGTGGTGCTGGTGTTGCCGTACGGGTTGGTCACCACCAGGGAATAAGTGCCGCCACTCGAAAGTTGAATATTGGTCAGCACCAAACCACCGTTGCCGGCACCGAGTGCGCTAATGGTGCCGGCGAGGATGGGATTCGGATTGCCGCTCTTGTACCAAGCGTAAGTAATGGGAACGGTGCCACTGATGGTGGGCGCCCAAGCCAGATGGTCGCCGACGGTTTCCTTATAATTGGGCAATGCCGCCGGAGAAATCGCCGGCGCGCCAGCGGTCACGGTCAAAACGGCGCTGTTAGTGGCGGTCAAGCCGGTCGGATTGCTGACCACGGCGTAATAAGTGAAAGAGCCCAAGGAAGATCCAATCAATGTATAACTGCTGTTGGTGGCCCCGGCGATCTGGCCCGAGGGGCCATACCATTGATAGTAAAACGGCGCGGAGCCAAGCGCAGCCACTGAGAAGGTCACGCTGTTGCCGGGAAAATTGGTTTGACTTTGCGGACCGGCAATGATGGTGGGCGGTACGGCGGCCGGGCCAAAGCGCACCCCGCGCAGGGCCATATTTGTCCCGACTTGGGCCATCACATTTATCGTGGCCGGCACACTGGCGGGGTCTCCATTGTCAATAACGGATACGAGCATATTGCTCGATAGCCCATAAGTGGTGGCGTACAACTTTGCGCCGACTATTCCCGCCCCCCAAGCGGGATTCGCGCTGAAATCCACGGCCAAACCCGCGGTGCCCAGAGTGTCGCTCGGATCCACCCACAAGGTATAGCTATAATTGTACCCGCTCAAAGGGGTGGTGGTATCCCAGCGCTGGATGCCGCCAAGGCCATCGGCAACATAGACCGTCAGTTGATCTGGACTGAAGGCGAAGTCAAGGGGAAAGCTCCCCTCGTTGAGAAACTGGCTGGAACCGGCCGTGCCCGAGGCCAGCGGTTCAGGTAAGTTGCCCGCACCGAGATAGAGACCGATGACGGTGCTCGGAGTGGAGGCATCCGAAAACACCAGGTTGGTTCCAGCGACAACTTGAACCACGCGCGAGCCGGTGGCACTGGAGTCGATGACTGGAATATAATTGCCGGTGGCATAAGTATTCACCGCGCTGCTAACGTATTTCACTCCGTTGGCGCCGGCTTGTCCTGTCGTCCAGAAGTTGGTTCCATCTGAAGTCACCATGGAACGAATCGTGTGATTACCCCCGTTGTACAAGCCTTGGTTCGTGTACATCAACGAGTAGATGCCGAAGGCATCAACCGAGGCCAGACCGCGCCAGTTTAACTGGGACGCCGACGCGGTCACATCCGCACCGCCGGAGAAGGGATAACTCAGGCAGTAGCCGGCGAAGCAGACGAACTGCTGATTGCCCCCGGATGTGGTCAACATCGTCGAGCTCGGAGAGTCACTCCCGGCACCCTGGAAAATCAACCCGGGACTCCCGGCAATGCTGGCGCTGCTCCCCGTGCCGTAGGGAGCGCCCACGGCCTCGTCCGGCACCTGCACCGTACTCACGTAGGTTCCGCTGGGCGTGTATTGGTCGAGATAAAGCGTGTTGCCGGTGGCGCCGCTCAATGGCTGGACGCCGTCACCCAGACGCGCCACGAGGATATTGGTGGAATACAGCGGCAGCACAATGCTGTTGCTGACCGTCAGTGTGTAAAAGTTGGTGCTGGGCGCCGTAGAGGCATTTTGCACAACCACGGAATAGATTCCGTTGTTGCCGGTTTGAATGTTGGTCAAGACCAAGGCGCTGTTGGTGGCGCCGATGATGGGATTGCCATTGAGATTCCACTGAATTAGCGGTCCGCCGCCAGTCACGCCCACCGTGAAGGCCAAATGGTCACCCACTCGCTCGGTGAGAGCCTGGGGTGCCATCGGCGTCACCGTCAATGGATCCTGAACCGTCAGGGCGGTCGCCGCCGAGTTGGTGCTCTGCGAGCTGGCGCTGCCGGTCACAGTGCAATAATAACTGCCATTGTCAGCGTCTTGAACATTGCTAAGTGTCAGGGTGGCACTCAGGGCTCCCCCCACTGTCGCCGAACCGGTGGCGGTAGGGCCGCCATTGTTCAAGGCGGTTCCGTTTTCATACCATTGATATCCAAGAGTGGCGGAGCCGGCGGCCACAACCGTAAAGTTTGCGTTTCCTCCGGGTGCCACAGCCGGACTGGCCGGTTGCGTGACAATGGAAGGATCAGCCACCGAGAGCGAGGCTGCAACCGTGGATCCATACAAGCTGATGTTGTTTGTTACCGAGAGTGTGTAACTGCCAATGTCCTGATAAGAGACGTTGGTCAGGGTCAAGGTCAACGTGAATGGACTCGACCCGGCAGTCGTGCCAGTGGCACCGAAGGCGGTGCTGCCGTCCGCTTGCAGGCCATTGCTCAACAACGTCGTGCCTTTATACCATCCATATTTGAGCTGCGGATTCGCGGTGCCGATCTGGGCCGTGAAGCTGGCCGTTCCCTGATAATTAACGTTGGTGCCGGCTGGGCTGGAAATGACCTGCGGATCCAACAACCCCACGACTGTGGAGTTGGTCAAGCTGTAGCCGGTGCCGCTGGCCGTGGCGACCAATTGGAAATTGCCGGTGTCTCCAGCGGAAAGCCCGCTCAGAGTCAAGGTGGATGTCGTCGCGCCTGAAACCGTGGCGCCACCGCCGGTGCCGCCGGTGCCATTGGTGACATTATTCGCTGAACTCCCAGAGACCTTTTGCCATTGATAGGTCACGGTTTGCCCCGCCGCCGTGGCCTGGCCGGTCAGGGAAAGACTCTGGCCAAGATTGACGTTGGTGCTCGCGACCGGCAGGTTGGTGAATTCTGGCCCGCCCGTGACATACGACCAAGTGGTGCCCACCAGCAGGTTGGCGATGTAGTTGGTGCCCACGCCGCCATTTGCCCCATTGCCAACGCGGTCAATGAACACCAAGCCCGCGATGTCAGTCATCTGCGAATTCGTCCCCACCAAGTCCACCTGGGCCGTGCCGGGCGGCGCGGCCTTGCCGAGGCTGCTCGTGCTTGGATTCACCCACATCACATTGGTGTCGGAGGCGTTGGGGTTGTTGGCACCGTGAAAGGCATAACAGCCCACTACGAAGGCAGGCGTGCCCGAGGTAACCGAGTAAATGGAGCTAGCCATGCTCTTGCCCGCCGAAGTGTCGCAAGGACCGATATAAAATGAACCACCGGGGCCACCGGTGAGCAAACCATGCGCGGCGTAATGGGGAACAGTATTCGTGGTGGAACCGCCGAAGGTGTTGAACATATAGTTCCAATTGGGATATGAATTGATGGAACCGGGACCCGCGTTCAAGTTGGTTTGGCAAAGAAATGCGAAATAACGGCCGTTGTTGCCCGCACCCAACTGCCCCGCTTGGGCCACTCTAAATAAGTAGGAGACAAAGATCGTTTTGGTGCCGCTGGCCGGACGGGTTATGTCCTGTGAAAGATTCAGCACCGGGCTGTTGCCCACAATATTGACTGACTCAACGAACGCCGTGCCGTTCCAGACTAACGGCTGGGCCGCGTTTTCGAGCACGTTGGTGATGGCTGCGCCGACCGCTGGACAGCCCGGAAACGTGGACGGCAGCAGCGAGCCGACGCTCGAGTTGGGGAACAGGGTGCCCAAGCTGTCGTTGATAATGGCCACATCCAGTCCATGAATCCAGTTGGTGGGGCTGGAGCTGGAAGTCCCCGTCGACGTGTTGGTGCCGCCAAAGTTCATGGTCGTCCAGTTTTCGTGCATCGGGTCTGAAAACCCGCCGGAACTGAAATCCAGCACATCCGCTAAATATGTGTCGTAATTTTGCACCGTGCTGTTCGCAACCCCGAGACCAGTGGCGGCCTCGTTTATCACATGGATGGTGCCATTTTGAGTGAAACTGCACACCATGTTGGAGCCGTTCCCGGCCGCGAACTGCGGGAAAAATTCCGTGAACGGTTCGTAAGAGGGCAGCGCATAAGCTGAGATGCCAGCGGCGCTCAAGGCAAGCAGAAGGAGCTTTTTCATGGGATGATTGGAGTTGGTGATTTCATTATTTGGTTTGGGTTAACTTGTTTTACTAGTTTTTGACGCCGGTTCGTGATCCCAGCGCCGCTGGATGGTCGCAATTGATTTATTTCAAGAGGGTGGTGCGCTGTTGCAGCCATGATTCATCATCGAATTCAGCGGTACCCCGATTGACGGTGGTCCCGCGGAAAATTGCGCTGGAAAGGAACGAAGCGGAAGTCCACTTGTGCAATTCCGAGTGCCCGTCCGAGAAACCAAAGCCGCAACTGCCGGAATGGACCTGCGACGGATCATCCTGAACATACATGCTCGTGGGGGTGTCGTTGGCGATTGCGCATTCGAAATAATCGTCGTTGATGCTGGCCGGTTTTTCATCGAGAAAAACAAACATCATCGTGGTCTGTCTCAAATCACTCGTTTTTCTGAAGGTCCAATAATAGTTTGTGTCCTGTCCACCGCCGATTCCGTTCATGAAACTGTTCATGGAAATGCTCCGAACCCTGGGAGTGCCGACAGGACTGCCCGGGTCGCCAGGGCATTTGTAAACGCCAGCGGATTTAGTAAAGGGCCCCAACAGGGAGGAAGTCAGCCAGGTCAAATTGGTTTCGTCCGGCAGACCAGAAACATCTCCATAACACCAGGTGCCATTGGTGTTGTAGTATTGGACCGGTTGAGCGTCACCGACGTTGGCCACCAGGTTCCCGTTGAAATCGTCGGCATACAAGAGCCAAGCCAGGGTCATCTGCTTCTCATTATTCATGCAGTAGATGGCTTGCGCCCGGATCTTTGCCTTGCTCAGCGCCGGCAGCAGCATGGCCGCCAGAATCGCAATGATGGCGATGACGACCAGAAGTTCGATCAGAGTAAAGCCTCCCTGCCTTAGTGAACGAATCGACGTTTCTCTCCTACAGCGAGTCCCGGCATTTGCACAAATGTCACTCATCGGGTTCAAATTGGGTTTATTCGCTATCAAAATAATGGGCTTAAGTCTTGTTGTCAATGGAAAAGCGCTCAAAATGCAAATTAATAATTGTGTGCATTAGCCTTTTAGAAACCCCCCGAGACGACCAAGAACCGAGGCGGACTGTGCCAGTCGAGTATGGACACCAATTTGCCGACATCAGTTGAATCCAAATTCCGGACAACCCGATGCGCAGCATGGTCATGCTGGTTTAAGCACAGATTCATAATACATTTATCAATCACAATGGTCGTCGTTTAATATTTAAAGTGCCGAAATCTTTCGGCTGCTTTTTCTCAAAATTTAATTATCGCGCCCAGACCAGACATGAGGCTTTTCCGTGACAATGAAAAGCTTGAGCGTCCAATGTTCGCATTCTTATAACTACCAACATGATCGTATATTAAATCAGAAATGAACACTGTCAACACTTTTTAAAAAGAATTCGTACCCCAACTCGTTACTGCTTCGCAGCAATCCTGGAAACAGCCCGCGTGGAAGGCTGCGGACGCTGTGGAGCTCGGAGGAGGCTTGTGCGATCATCACGCAAGGCATTCATTTAGCGCTGAGGACATCGAATTCGGCCAGCACCGAGTTCCTTTTTCAAGTCCGCCGCGAGGGGATGATTAGGATCGCGCTGAAGCACAATCGCCAGCAGGGATTTGGCCCGCCGATTTGCCCCCAAGCCTGCTCGCGCCTGCGCTTGCATAAATAATGCCCTCGTTTCCTGGCGAAATTGCAAGTCGTCATCGAAGAGCAACATCGTCGGCAGCGACGTGGCGAAGTATTCGACTTTGGCTTCCGATTTTTCAAGCCGTTGGGCGCAAGCCTGCAAATCGCGGAACAACTGTTTCGCTTTCGCCTGCTGGCCGAGTTTTTCCCACGCCCGCGCGGAATAAAACGTCAGCTCCGAAAACGACCGCACGCTCATCTCTTGAAAATCGCCCTTAAACTCCGCCGCGGCCCGCCAATGGTCGCGCGCTGCCTTTTTGTCGCCCAATGCGGATAGGGCAGCACCGAGCCAGTAGTGAATGTCACTTTGATTGGCGAGCAAATGCCTGGCCTCGCCAAGATTATGTGGCGCGGTCAACGCGGCGGCAAAATGCCCCCGCGCCTCGTCGGCCTCGCCGCGCCTGAGCGCCAGCTGCCCCAACGCCAGGTGCGAGCGCACCCACTGCCCCAGCGGCCCGCCTTCCCCGCCTTCCCACGGCTGAAACTTGCGCGAACTGACCAGCGCAAGCGCCTCCTGATGCCGGCCCACCTGATTGCAAAGGGCGCAGAGTTCCACGCATAGATCGTCGCGCCGCGCAGTGAGTTCGGGGAACTTCTCCAATTCCCGCAGCCGCGCCTGCGGCTTTTCGCCGAGCCGTTTCCAAAGCTGGTCGCGCTCGAACAACAATCGGGCATCGGCCGGATTTGCTTTGAAAGCCTGATCGTACGCGGCTTTGGCCTTGGCCGGCTGCCGCGAAACGTTGAACCAACCGATGCCCAAATTACGCCAAACGACAGAGAACGCCGGGCCGAGCTTGGCGCTACGCTCCCACGACTGGATGGCTTCGGCATGCCGGCGGCGGTCATACAGCAAATTGCCCAGATAATACGGCGCCCGGGCGTCTTTCGGGTTGGCTTGAATGGCGGATTTGAGAATCAATATCTCCTCCAGCCGCGCCGGAAAACAGTAATCCGGCGATTCCGCGGCGGCCCGGCGGTACGCTGCCCGCGCGCCTTTTTCGTCTCCCAGTTTTTCGCGCAGCCAGCCGAGCGTGTAAAGCACCAGCGGCATTGCGCCCCAGTTTTGGTCCGGCAGATCACCTGGCGCCGGAGATGCCTCCCCGTGAGCACCGGAAGCGGAGGGAGTATGAATAACGTCCGCCCTCATCCCGGCTTTCTCCCCAGTGAATGGGTCTCCCCTTTGCCCCTCACCCGGCCTGCGGCCACCTTCTCCCGTTCCCACGGGCGAGGGATTCGGGGAGAGGGAGAAACGGCTTCCGCCTCCAGGCAAAATCTGACGTTGTCGGTTCAGGGGTGCAGTGCGTGACTCGTCCGGCACAACCTCCTCCAGCAACTCGATGGCTTCGGCATAAAATCCGGCACGGGTAAAATCGTGGGCCAGATCCAGCCGGGTCTGCGCATCGCATGAAATGCTATGATCCAGCAGCCAGTGCGCCCACCAGTCCAGGGGGTCGAGCGCCAGCGTCTGGAGCAACCATGTCTCCGCCTCCTCAGGCTGGTTCAACTTTCGCAGCACGACCGTTTTCAAATCGCGGACGCGGAGATCGTCCGTGTCCAAACGTAACGCGCGATTCAGATGATCCAGGGCGGCAGGCCAAGCTTTGCGACCGCAGTCAATTTCCGCGAGCGCGTGAAATCCGGCCGCAGCCCAGGCCTGATTCCATGTGGCCTTGTAAAACGCCGCATAGGCCTCGTCATCTCGTCCGAGATAACGCAACGTCAGACCAAGATGGTAAGACGGTTCGCCATCCTGCGGACTGAAATTGCGGCGGGTAAGACTTTGGATGGCTGTGCGGAAGTGATCTTCGGCCTTGACAAATTCGCCTCGACGCAGATGCCAGCGTCCCATGGCCGTGTTGCAGCGCGAGTCAAGCGGATCGCGGATCAAGGCCGCCCGCCAATAAATTGTCGGACAGCGCGTGGCATGGCGGTATTGTTCGAGGTGCAGGCCGGTCAGGAACAACTCGTCGGCACTGGAGATTTTCTCAGGCGGCAGCGGCTCAGCGGCGGGCGGCGGCACACTGCATTGGACGCGCGGCTTCGGCCGGTAGGAAATGATTTCTACGCCGGAGCTGTCCGCCAACCGGATCGTCAAATCTATTTCTCGGATTTTATTCCGCAATTTGATTTGTTCCACCAAAGGCGCACCAGGTGAGAGGTTCCGCTGGAAGCTGGCGAGCACTTGGCTTTTTCCAAGAATTTCAAGCGTGGCGCCCGGAAAATGTTGCGTAACGGAGACGCCGACGCGAATGGTCCACTTTTCAAGGCGCAAGGCGACGGCCGCATGGAGATTTGCGTGTTGCGCCGGGCCAATTTGCTGAATCGGATACCAAAATTGACTCCAAGTCTTGGTTTCGCCGGGTTGGAGGAAGCTGAAGTCCGGCTGGTTATCAGTGTACACCCCGGCCATGATTTCAATGTAGGGCGCAAATTCGCCGGCGGCATCCGCCTCGGTCAGATTGCGGTCCCAAGCGTAGCCGAACTCGTGGTTGCCCCACGTCCATTGTTTCTTGCCGGGAGAAATGTGATGATCGGCCAGGTGGACGATGCCGGCCTGGGCCTTGAAATCGTAACCGCCAAAAAAATCCTCCTGGCTGCCCATGCACATGTAGGAGGTGGGCACGGGAATGTTGGCGTAGAAGGACAAATCGTTGGGCGAGTAGTCGGGAATGGCAGACGGCTGATGGCTGATGGCAAATTTGTTGGCGCAGTGGGGCGGAATGTATTGGCGCGGGATTTCATTGAGCGGGATTCCTTCGCGCCCCCGTTCGCCGTAATTAACGCCATAATAATGGCCTTGCGCCAGCGGATACGTGCTCATGGATCGGCGCGCGTGGTCGGCCACGTACGAAACATCCGGCGGGAAAAAGCTTTGGTAAGCTTCGTGAACGCGCGTGGCGACATTGGCCCACCAGAGAAACGTTTGCGTGAACGGCGTGCGATTGTAGGCGCGCACCTTCAGTTCCACGAATGACTTGCCCGGGTGCAGGCAGATTCCGTGCATTCCTTTCAGGCGGCACATCGGGTCGTGATCGCTGCACCAAACCGTTTTTGAGCCGTCGGCGTGTTCCTCGACTGCGATGTCCACCGGCAGAAACGTGGCCGGGCGATGATGCTGCGGCCAGTTGAACTCGATGCCGCCGGAAGCCCACGGTCCGGCCAAGCCGACCAGGGCGGGTTTGATGACCGGCTGGTTATAAATCAGATCGTAACCGTTGGTTTTGTCCTGGATCGCATGGATGCGGCCGCCCAGTTCGGGCAGGACCAGCACGCGCATGAATTCATTTTCCAGCCAGATCGCCTGCCATTGATGGTCCACTTTGGTTTCCGAAATCCGGTCGGTGAACGGGAGCGGGTACACTTTGCCGCTGCTGCCCTGATAAACCCGCTTTTCCAAAAACATGGGATTCTTGTCCGGCGCGGCAGGGAGATAAGTGGGTATGACCAGATCCTCGTGCCGGACGGAGACCGGCGAGGAAACGCTTCGAATTCCGTCACCTGGAGATGCGGCGGCTAAAGATCCCGAATGGCGCGCCATCCGGCGGCGGCGCGCCCGGGGTGTCCGTCGAGAGCTCGCCTGGTCCTGCCTGACCGGAACGATAATTGGGCTGCCATGAGTCTTGGGAAATGCCATTTGTTATAGGCTGCCAACTTGAGGCCAGCGCTTCAATTGTCAAGTTTGCCAATTTGATTGTCTATTTTAACAAACGGCTGCGATATTGCGTGGGGGTGGCCGAGAAGTGCTGCCGGAACAGCCGGCAGAGATGGGACGCCGAGGCAAACCCGGCGCGGGCCGCGATTTCAGCCAGCGTCAAATCCGTCTGCTGCAATAGATTTGTCACCCGGTCCAGGCGCAGCCGGAGGATTTCCGCGCGGATGCTGCAGCTGAGCCAGCGCCGGAACCGCTGTTCCAAATCGGTTCGGGACCGGCCCACGCCGGCCAGCACGTCCTTTACGGCGATGCCGTCGCCCACGTGGTCGCGAATGAAATGCACGGCCTGGGCCGTAATGGGGTCTTCCATCGCCACCGCGTCGGTGGAGGCTCGCTCGACCACTCGCAAGGGGGGAATTTGCACCATGAGGCCGGGCTTAGGCCGTTCACCGCGCATCATCCGGTCCAACAGGGCCGCCGCTTCGCGCCCCATCCGGTCGGTGTCCGGCGCAATGCTGCTCAATGGCGGAGCACAGAGACTGCACAGCAAATCGTCATTGTCCACCCCCATGACCGCAACTTCTTCCGGCACCTTGATGGCGTATTCGCGACAGGCGTTGAGCACCTGTTGTCCGCAAACGTCATTGCAGGCGAGGAGTGCCAGCGGGCGAGGTTGTTTGCGGAGCCACGTCGAAATCGCGTGTTCCCGGCTGAGACCGCTCTGCTCCACTGCTTGGATATGGGCTGGCTGCAAGTTTGGAACCGGGGCGGAAAATACGCGGACTTTATGCTGCTGTCCGGCCAGGTAATCCGCGAACGCCGCGGCCCGGCGGTCGGAAAACGGAATGTTCCGGTAGCCAACAAAGGCGAAATGCCGAAAGCCGGCCCGAAGGAAGAAATCAGCCGCCAGCCGCGCGACCGCGCTGGCGTCGGTATCGAAGGCGGGAATGCCCATGAACGGGGCATTGCCCAGCACGTCAACAACCGGATGCCCCAGCCGCAACAGCACGCTGGCCATGCGCTGGTCTTCGATGCGCGCGATGATGCCGTCGCCTTTCCACGAGCGCAGCCACGCCGGGACGCCGCTGTGCAATTCGCGCTCCTGCGCGAACAACGACCACGGGCCAATGACGTGCGCCTGTCGCGCAATGCCGGCCAGAATGCCCCTCCCGTAGGTGCGGGAGGATTCAATGAGCAGGGCGACTCTGGGAAGCTTGGCGGGCATCACAGGAAAGCGGAAATCTGGCGTGCAAGGTTCGCGGAGCGCATAGAATGGAAGTTATTTCGGTGCCGCGCGTTTGGCAAGGATTCCGTGACTTCCACAGCAATTCCGCAAGGTGGGTTGTGTGGCCGCTTTCCGTTCGGGACGCGAAATTTTTCTCGGGGCTCAATTCCTCAGAGCTTGAATCCAGGTTGCCGACGGCTGCACGAGACGACACTCCTCCCGT
>Ga0302320_10001980_pt1 | contig 48848 bp, 41 predicted proteins | sample Bog_T0_3_FD_202130 | JGI IMG/M metagenome (GOLD analysis project Ga0302320, IMG submission 202130) | Peat permafrost microbial communities from Stordalen Mire near Abisko, Sweden - Bog_T0_3 | ecosystem: Environmental > Terrestrial > Soil > Wetlands > Peat | place: Sweden: Abisko, Stordalen Mire... | reverse complement strand
TGAGCTCGCGCTCGTTCCATTTCGCCAGCAACTTCGGATCGGGCAGGCAGCCGATCAGGCCGGGATGAACGAGCCCTGCGAAATTCACGCCGGGAACGTGGCGCGAGGAGGTGTAGAGGCCCTTGATGTCCCAGATCGACTTCTGCGCCAGCGGGAAGTGCTCGGTGAGAAAGCCGCCGCCGTTCTTCTTGGAGAAGAAGCCGTTGAATCCCCACAGGCTCTCCTTCTTCGGGCCGACGTCGAGCAGATCGACCACCAGGAGATCGCCCGGCTCCGCGCCCTTGACGCCGATCGGGCCGGACAGGAAGTGAACGATCGACAGGTCGATGTCGCGTACGTCGTCGGCGGAATCGTTGTTCTTGATGAAACCGCCGGTCCAGTCGTAGGTCTCGATGATGAAATCGTCGCCGGGGCCGACCCACGCGACGATCGGAACGTCGGGATGCCAGCGATTATGGATCATGTCGTTTTCGTAGGCCGACTGTGTGAGATCGACCTTGATCAGTGTCTCTGGCATCAGAATCTCCCCTGGTTGCAAGTTAAGTTACAATCTAGACCGACAAATATTTCGAGATCTGGGCGGCATCGACGCCTTCGCGCGCGTCGTCGCGCACGATCTCGCCGTTCTCGATCACCAGCACGCGATCGGCGATGTCGAGCGCGAAGCTCAGGACCTGCTCGGAAACCACGATCGACAGCCCGCGTTCGTCGCGAATGCGTTTAAGCGTGCGCGCCATCTCGCGGATGATCGACGGCTGGATCCCCTCGGTCGGCTCATCGAGCAGCAGCACCTTTGGCCTGGTGGCGAGCGCGCGCGCGATCGCAAGCTGTTGTTGCTGCCCGCCGGACAGGTTGCCGCCGCGGCGACCCTTCATTTCCAGCAGCACCGGGAACAGCTCGTAGATATCGCCGGGCACCTCGGTCTCGCCGGAGGACACCAGACCGGTCTCGATGTTTTCCTTCACCGTCATGGCCGAGAAAATCATGCGGCCTTGCGGCACATAAGCCAGCCCCTTGGCGACCCGCTCATAGCTCTTCAGAGCAGAGAGTTCCGTGCCTTCCATCTTCACGGACCCGCTCTTGGTCGGGAGGATACCCATCAGCGACTTCATCAAGGTGGTCTTGCCCATGCCATTGCGGCCCATGATCGCGACGATCTCGTTGGGCGCGACCGAGACATTGAGGCCGTGCAGCACCTCGCTCTGGCCGTAGGCGACGTGAAGATCGGAGATAGCCAGCATCAAGATATTCCTTCAGTGCCCGAGATAGACTTCAATGACCTTGGGGTCGTTCTTGACGTGCTCCATCGAGCCTTCCGACAGGATCTGGCCCTGGTGCAGCACGGTGACCTTGTGTGCGATGTCCTCGACGAATTTCATGTCGTGCTCGATCACCAGCACCGACCGTCCCTGGATGATGCGGTTGAGCAGATCGGCGGTCTTGACCCGCTCGCTGACGCTCATGCCGGCGACGGGCTCGTCAAGCATCAGGAGGTCCGGATCCTGGATCAGCAACATGCCGATCTCAAGCCATTGCTTCTGGCCGTGGCTCAATTGGGCGGCATAGGTATTGAGGCGATCCTTCAGGAAGATCATCTCGGAAATCTCTTCGACACGCTCCCGCACGATGGCGTCGCGCTTGAAGGTAAGGGAGCCGAACACCGTTCGCCCGCGTGGAAAGGAGATTTCCAGGTTCTCGAACACCGTGAGGTCGTCGAATATCGATGGCGTCTGGAACTTGCGGCCGACGCCGGCCTGCACGATCTGGTTTTCCTTCATCCTGGTCAGTTCCTGGCTGCGGAACTGGATCGAACCCGACGTCGCCTTGGTTTTCCCGCAGATCAGATCGAGCACCGTGGTCTTGCCGGCACCGTTGGGGCCTATGATCACGCGGATCTCGTTTTCCTCGACGTAGAACGATAGATCATTGACCGCCTTGAATCCGTCGAAGGAAACCGTCAGCCCTTCGACCGCGAGCAGAAAAGGCTTGGGCTGATGACCTATGAGCATGATCGCCTCCTCACTCCGCCGGCGCGCCGTCGGCGACCGAGTTGTCTTTCCAGCCATTGCCGGATTTCGATTTGCGCGACGATATCAGGCGGTCGATATGCGGTTGAATGTGATCCCGCCAGATTCCGGACAGACCGTCGGGGAAGGCCAGCACAACGGCGATGAAGAGCGCGCCGAGACCGAACAGCCAGAGCTGCGGGAATGATTCCGAAAGGCTCGTTTTGGCGAAATTCACCAGCAGCGAGCCATATACGGCGCCGAAGATCGACATTCGGCCGCCGACCGCGGTGTAGATCACCATCTCGATCGACGGCACGATTCCGACGAACGAGGGCGACATGAACCCCACCTGCAGGGTAAACATGGCGCCGCCGATCGCGGCAAAGACCGCGGCGGCACAGAATGCAAAGATCTTGAAGTTTGCGACGCTGTATCCGGAAAAGCGAACCCGGTCTTCCTGGTCGCGCATCGCCACCAGGATGCGACCGAGCTTGGTCAGGCGGATGAACTGCGCCGCCATGATGCACCCGAACAGGCAGACGACCTCGACGAAATACAGGACGAACTTGGCGTGATCGGTGCGGATGTCCCAGCCGTGCAAGGTGCGCAGGTCGGTGATGCCGTTGATGCCGCCGGTATAGCCCTGTTGGCCGACGATCAGGATGGTGAGAATCGCCGCAATCGCCTGCGTGATGATCGCAAAATACACGCCGCCGACCCGGCGCTTGAACATCGCCGCGCCGATAATGAGGGCGAAGAACGCCGGCACGATGATGATCGCGAGCAGCGTGAAGGTGAAGCTGTGAAACGGCTTCCAGAAAAACGGCAGTTCGGTGATTTGATTCCAGTCCATGAAGTCGGGAATTCCCGGGGTCGACTGGATCTTGGTGTTGGCCGGACTGGAGGCCTCGAGCTTGAGGTACATGGCCATGCAATAACCGCCGAGACCGAAGAACACGCCCTGCCCGAGACTGAGAATGCCGCCATAGCCCCAGCACAGCACGAGGCCGATCCCGACGAAAGCATAGGTCAGGTATTTCGCGACCAGGTTGAGACGAAAGATGTCGATCGTGAGCGGCAGGATGACGAACAGCAGAACGGCGAGCGTCAGGAAGCCGATGAGTTCGGAGCGATTGAAGAAACGCGAGTTGATCATGACGGTGCCTGTCTTTTTGTTCTTATTTGCGGACCTTGAGGGCAAACAGGCCCTGCGGCCGCATCATCAGGATGGCGACGATCGCCAGCAGCGTCAGGACCTTGGCCATCGAGCCCGACATGAAGAACTCCATGGTCGACTGCGCCTGCGAGATGGTGAACGCCGAGGCGATGGTGCCGAGCAGGCTGGCGGCGCCGCCAAACACGACGACCAGGAAGGTGTCGACGATGTAGAGCTGTCCCGCGGTCGGACTGGTCGAGCCGATCATGGTGAAGGCGCTTCCGGCAATGCCGGCGATGCCGCAGCCGAGGCCAAAGGTGTAGCGGTCGACCTTTTCGGTGTTGATGCCGACGGCGCCGGCCATTACGCGATTCTGCATCACCGCGCGGACCTGCTTGCCCCAGCGCGACTTGTACATGATGTAGGCCACGCAAAGCGTGATCAGGAAGGTGAGACACATCACGAAGATACCGTTGATCGGCACCTCGATGGTGTCGGTAACCTTCTCGGAGCCCAGCATCCACTGCGGCAATTCGACACCAACCTCACGGGCGCCGAAAATCGAGCGATAGGCCTGCTGCAGGATGAGACTCAGTCCCCAGGTCGCCAGCAACGTATCCAGCGGCCGCTTGTAGAGATGACGTATCAACGCCCATTCGACCAGCATGCCCAGCGCGCCGGAGGCAATAAACGCGAGAATCATCGCGAGGAAGAAATATCCCGCGAACAGACCCGGAAGATACGCCTGAAAAAAATTCGACGTCATCCAGGTGACGTAGGCGCCGAGGATCATGAACTCGCCGTGGGCCATGTTGATGACGCCCATCTGGCCGAAGATGATCGCCAGACCCAGCGCCATCAGCACGTAGACGGAAAACAGGATCAGCCCCGCGAAACCCTGCATCGCGAAAATCGCGCCGAGATCGCCAATCGAATAATCGCCGAACATCGAGTTGTTCTCCGTCGTCGGACAGGGCCCGCGGCCCGCGAACGAATTTGCGGGGCAGCGGTGGTCTGCGGGCGTGGACCGAGCAGGGTCCACGCCAGGAGGCGGTGTTTGACAGCGCGTCAGGCTGCGCGCGGCTTCACTGATAGCCCTTGGGGAACGGATCCGGCTCGACCAGGTCGGCGGTCTCGTAAACCAGTTCGTATTGGCCATCGAGCTTGGCGCGGCCGACGCGGGTCTTCGACCAGAGGTGATGATTTTCGTGGATGCGGACGTAGCCTTCCGGTGCGCCCTTGAATTCAACGCCCGGCGAAGCAGCCGCGATCTTGTCGATGTCGAAGCTTCCGGCCTTTTCCGCCGTCAGCTTCCACAGCCACGGGCCGAGATAGGCCGCCTGCGTCACGTCGCCGATCACGGTCTTCTCGCCCCACATCTTCTTGAATGCGGGCACGAACAGCTTGTTGTTCGGATTGTCGAGCGACTGGAAATACTTCATGCAGGCATAGGCACCCGCGATGTTTTCGCCGCCGATGCCGTCGATTTCGTCTTCGGTCACCGATATCGTCAAAAGCGTCTGCTTCGACAGGTCGATGCCGGCCGCCTTCAGCTGCTTGTAGAAGGCGACGTTCGATCCGCCGACGATGATGGCGTAGATCACGTCGGGCTTGGTCAGCTTGATCTTGTTGATGACCGAGTTGAACTGGGTGTTGCCGAGCGGGAAGTACTCCTCGCCCACCACCTTGCCGCCGGCCAGATGGCCCTCGATATGCTTGCGCGCGATCTTGTTCGAGGTGCGCGGCCAGATGTAGTCGGAGCCGAGCAGATAAAAAGTCTTGGCGCCCTTGGTCTTGTTGACCCAATCGAGCCCGGCGATGATCTGCTGGGTGGCTTCCTGGCCGGTGTAGATCACGTTCTTGGATTGCTCGAGGCCTTCATAGAAGGTCGGGTAATACAGCATGCCGTTGTACTGTTCGAACACCGGCAGCACCGCCTTGCGCGAGGCCGAAGTCCAGCAGCCCATCACGGCGGCGCATTTGTCGTTGACCAGCAGTTTTTTCGCCTTCTCGGCGAAGGTCGGCCAGTCGCTGGCGCCATCCTCCTGGACGAATTTGATCTTGCGACCGAGTACGCCGCCGCCCTCGTTGATCTGTTCGATCGCGAGCTTCTCGGCCTCCACCGACCCGGTTTCGCTGATCGCCATGGTGCCGGTAACGGAGTGAAGGATGCCGACGGTCACTTCGGTGTCGGTCACCGCAAGACCGGTGGTATTAACCGCGGAAGTCGCGGGAACGTCCGCGAAGGATGGGCGTGGAAGCAACGATATGGCCGGCAAAGCCGCCATTCCCATCAGCAGTTTGCGCCGAAGCGGAGACTGCAGGCCCCGCTTGATTTCGTCTGACATGAGTACCCCATTTGGTTCGAGGACGCGCTATTGGTCAGGCGAGGATTGCTGAAATTGTGCAGTGCACAGATACGCAAGATCGCGTATATTGCACCGCAAAATAGCGACGTAGGTTTGGAGAAGGATTTTGTGGGCGGGCTAATCGGAGATCGCTTGCGGTAAGGGAGTCCAGAAGTGGCAGGGCGGCAGCGGATAGACCGCGTCAGGCGCCAATATAATCAATGGGTTGCCAATCAGACGCTGGAAGATTACGCGCTGCGCTTTACGGCCAAGAGCGCGCGGCGCTGGTCCGCCGCCCGCGTCGCCAACACCGCGCTGGGCGCAATCTCGTTCCTGGCGCTGGAGGCCATCGGCGGCACCATCACCCTCAATTATGGCGTCACCAACGCCACCGCGGCCATCCTGGTCGTCAGCGTCATCATCTTCTGCTGCGGCCTGCCGATTGCCTACCATGCCGCCAAATGCGGCATCGACATTGATCTTCTGACCCGCGGCGCCGGCTTCGGCTATATCGGTTCCACCATCACCTCGCTGATCTACGCCTCCTTCACCTTCATTTTCTTCGCGATCGAGGCGGTGATTCTCGCAACCGCGCTCGAGATGTGCTTCGGCATCCCGCGCCCGATCGGCTATCTCATCAGCGCGGTCGTCATCATTCCGCTGGTCACCCACGGCATCACCCTGATCAGCCGCTTTCAATTGTGGACGCAGCCGGTGTGGATCGTTCTTCACATCCTCCCCTTCGCGGCGATCGCCTACGCCAATCCGCACTCCTTTGCCGAATGGACAAAATTCCCCGGCGAGCACGGTGATCCCTCGGGCCATCTCGACCTCTTGCTGTTCGGCACCGCAGCCTCCGTCGTATTCTCGCTGGTGGCGCAGATCGGCGAGCAGGTCGACTTCCTGCGCTTTTTGCCGCGCGACCGGCGAACCTCGCGAACATCGTGGTGGATCGCGCTGTTGAGTGCCGGTCCCGGCTGGATCGTTCTCGGCGCCCTGAAACTACTGGCCGGATCGTTCCTGGCATTCTTTGCGCTGAGACATGGCGTTTCCTACGAGCACGCCGCCGAGCCCGCGCACATGTATCGCGAAGCATTCCGCTATGTGCTGTCGCAACCAGATCTCGCGCTGGCGCTGACCGGCACCTTTGTCATCCTCTCGCAGTTGAAGATCAACGTCACCAACGCCTACGCCGGATCCATCGCGTGGTCGAATTTCTTCTCCCGGCTTACCCATTCTCATCCCGGCCGCGTGGTCTGGCTGGTTTTCAACGTGCTGGTCGCGCTGCTCTTGATGGAGATCGGCGTCTACAAGGCGCTCGAGCAGACGCTCGCGCTCTACTCCAATGTCGCGATCGCCTGGGTCGGCGCGCTGGTTGCCGATCTCGTCATCAACAAGCCGCTCGGATTGCGCCCGCAACACATGGAGTTCAAGCGCGCGCATCTCTACGACATCAATCCGGTCGGCGTTGGCGCGATGACGACCGCCACCATCGTCTCGATCTCTGCGTTCTACGGCCTGTTCGGACCAACGGCGAAGGCGCTGGCGCCGTTCGTTGCGCTGATCGTGGCGTTCGTCACCGCGCCGCTGATCGCTTATGCGACCGACGGCAAGTACTATATTGCCCGCAAGCCGAAACGCAGCTGGCAGAATCTCGCGGCGATCCAGTGCTGTATCTGCGAGCATTCGTTCGAGCCCGAGGACATGGCGTCATGCCCCGCCTATGCCGGTCCGATCTGTTCGCTGTGCTGTTCGCTCGACGCACGCTGCCACGACCTCTGCAAGCCGCATGCGCGGATCCAGGCCCAGGTTTCCGAAACCCTCGGCAAGCTGCTGCCGCAGCCGATCTACGCCCGGATCAATTCGCAGCTCGGACACTATCTCGGCGTCTTCACCGTTTCCGCAGGGCTGGTCGGGCTGACGCTCGGCCTGATCTACCTGCAGACATCGACAACGGTCCATGTCGATTCCGTGCAGCTGTCCGACGTGCCCTGGAAGGTGTTCTTCGCGCTGAGCATCATCATCGGGGTGGTGGCATGGCTGTTCGTGCTGGCGCAGCAGAGCCGGCGCGCGGCGGAAGCCGAAACCAGGCGGCAGACCGCGCTGCTGATCCAGGAAATCGACGCCCACAAGCGCACCGACGCCGAATTACAGCGCGCCAAGGAAGTCGCCGAATCCGCCAACCTCGCCAAGAGCCGGTATGTCGTCGGCCTCAGCCACGAACTGCGCTCGCCGCTGAATGCCATCTCCGGCTACGCCCAGTTGCTGGAGCAGGATATGACCCTGCTTGCCAAGCCGCGCGATCAGGTGCGCGTGGTTCGCCGCAGCGCCGACCATCTGTCGGGGCTGATCGACGGAATCCTGGACATATCCAAGATCGAGGCGGGGCGGCTGTACCTGTCGCGGGACGAGGTTCGGCTCAGTGATTTTCTCGATCAGCTGGTCGGCATGTTCCGGCTGCAGGCCGCCGCCAAGGGCATCGATTTCATCTTCAAGCGGCCGGCGGTACTGCCGGTGGTGGTATTCGCCGACGAAAAGCGGCTGCGCCAGATTCTGATCAACCTGTTGTCGAACGCCATCAAATTCACCCAGTCCGGCAGCGTGCACTTCGTCGTCCACTACCGCAGCCCGGTCGCCGAATTCGAGGTCACCGACACCGGGCCGGGCATTCAGGCCACCGACCTCGAACGGATCTTCGCGCCGTTCGAACGCGGCGCATTGGGCGTCTCGCAGCCGCAAACCGGGACCGGTCTCGGGTTGACCATCAGCCGGTTGCTCGCGGGCGTCATGGGCGGCGACATCCGCGTCACCAGCGCGGTCGGCACCGGAAGTACCTTCCGCGTCAAGATACTGCTCTCGGAGGTGACCAATCCGACCCGGATTGCGCCGGTCGATGCGCCGGTGTTCGGTTATCACGGCCCGCGCAAGACCATCCTGGTCACCGACGACGATCCGGTCCATCGCGATCTCTTGCGCGAAGTGCTGACGCCGCTGGGCTTCATCCTGCTGAGCGCACCGGATGGACCGGCCTGCCTCGCGCTGGCCCAGCACTGCCGGCCCGATCTGTTCCTGCTCGATATCTCGATGTCCGGCATGGACGGATGGACGGTAGCGGAAACGCTGCGCTCGACCGGCCATCATCAGGCCCGCATCCTGATGGTCTCGGCGAGCGCGCTGGAAGCACACGGCACGCCGCTGGCGCAACCGTTTCACGACGGCTATCTGATGAAGCCGATCGATATACCGCGGCTGTTGGAGTTGATTCGCCAGTTGCTCAAGATCGATTGGCAGTATGAAACCGATCAGATCGTCGTGCCGCACTGGGAGCCGGGCAGCGGCTCGCGGCCACCGGTGAAGCATGTGGAGGAACTGATCGGCCTGGGGCAACTGGGCTATATCCGCGCAATCCAGGTCAAGCTCGACGAGATAGGTACCGACTACCCGGAGCATGCCGACTTCGTCGCGCAGATGCGCTCCCTGATCGACCGCTTCGACCTCGATCAGTACATGGCAACCCTGAAGACGCTGTACAGTTATGATCACTGACCCCAAAATCACGGACCCGAGGAAGCGCGACGTCGCGCTGGTCGTCGACGATTCGCCGGAAACGCTGCGGCTTCTCACCGACGCGCTCGACGGCGCCGGCATGACGGTGATGGTGGCCATGGACGGCGCGGCGGCGATGCGGATCGTCGACCAGATCACGCCGGATATCGTGCTGCTCGACGCCGTGATGCCGGGCATGGACGGCTTCGAGACCTGTCGGCGTCTCAAGCGCGACGCCGGGCTCAGCAACGTGCCGGTGATCTTCATGACCGGGCTTGCGGAGACCGAACACATCGTGCACGGCCTTGAAGCGGGCGGCGTCGATTACGTGACAAAACCGATTGTCATCGAGGAGATGCTGGCGCGAATCCGCGTTCATCTGGCCAATGCGAGGTTGACCCAGAGCGCCCGCGCCGCGCTCGACGTGTCGGGACGGTTCCTGCTCGCGGTCAGCCGCCAGGGCAAGATCATGTGGGCAACGCCACAGGCACAGAAATTATTGTCGGATAATCTCGCCGCCGGCGGCGATGACGAACTGGTGCTGCCGGATTCCATGCTGCAATGGCTCGAACAGGCGCAAAGCGGCAAGGCCGGATCGAAGACGCCGGCGATGGCATCGTTTCCGCAAAATGAGCTGCTTCGGCTGCAATACATGGGCAAGCTCGGACCGAACGAATTCCTGCTGCGGCTGGCCAAGGATTCCGGCGCCAACACGCCCGAGCAATTCTCCAGCGAGCTCGGCCTGACCACGCGAGAGGGCGAAGTGCTGTCGTGGCTGTCCAAGGGCAAGACCAACCGCGACATCGCCCAGATTCTGGGCTTGAGCCCGCGGACGGTGGACAAGCATCTCGAGCAGATCTACGCCAAGCTCGGCGTCGAGAACCGCACCGCCGCCGCCGCCATCGCGACCTCCACCAGCCGACGCAATTCGTGAATCCGGCGTTCGCGGTGTTCGAACGAACCGACTCCTCGGCGGCATGTCGCATCTTGTACACAAGCCAACAAAATGACCTTGCCTGACAAGCGGTCTCGATTAGATTTCTTATTTTAGTAGATGATTCGGTTTCAAGGATTTCCACGCGCGGGATCGAAACTTTTTTTGAGCTGGCAGATTTGCTGTCGCCTCGTATGGACCATTTGGTATGACCGCTACGCCCGGGGTAGAGGAAATCGTAAGATTCCTGCGCCGATTTGCCGACCTGATGTCAAGCGGGCATAACTCAGACCATTTGTTATGCGCCGCCCAGCTCATCGAGACGCTCACCAAGCGTCTCAAGGAGGCGGAAGAACTAGCACAGGAAGAGCAAAAAAAGAGCGAGAACAACTTGCAATTGCATATGCGGGCCGAGGCCAGCTGCGCCAACCTCAAGAGCCAAATGGCCGAAGTCGAGGCGAAGCTTGCGGAACAGCAGTGCAGATTGAACGAAGCGACCATCGACGCTGCCACGAAAGAGCATGCACTGGTACCGATATCAGCTCTGCGACATGCCGAAGCGCTGTTTGCTGCCCTCGCCAGCGAGGCATGCGACGTCGTTTCGCGCGTCATGTGCGAGGCTGGCGCTTCCTCGCTGGATCGCATGATCCTTGAGTCCACCGCACCATCGCCGGGAAGGACTTCCAGGCACGCGGCCTGATCCTGCTCCATTTGCAAGAACGCCTTGTTTTGAGCATCCCGGAATTGTCCGATAGCCGACATACCGTGGCACGCGCTTCACAAACTGAGCAGCGCGGGCGCTATTCGGACAAACACATTCGAAACCTTGACATCGTTTGATGAGGGCCATGTTGCGCCTGGTTGGAGTTCGCGGACTGCCGACCCTATCAAGGGCAAACCGTCGTTCAATGGAACGCGCGAATAGATGCTTTTCTGATCGCATCGGCCGAGAACGTGCAAGCATTCGTAGCCAATGAAGGACCGCCGGGGCAAAGTACCTATTGCCCTGAAGCCAAAGGGGCTGCCCGACAGTTCCGGCCTAATCCCGCGAAGCGTTCAACCTAAAACGCTAAAATTATTCGAACCGATGAGCATCGGATTGGACTATTGCCACTCCAACCCTAATTCTTCCGCGGCCGCGTTGATCCAGATGAGCGCTGTCCGACAATCGATCCAAACCAACCGATCGTCCTCGACGAGGCCGTCTCTTGATGAAAGATGCAACAGAAATGTTCCATCTCCCATTCGAAACAGCGAATCACGCGCTTGACGCTCGACAAGCGACTGAGCATCGATGAATGGATAAGTGCGCGAAATAACGAGCTTCATTGCGAATCGCATAAGTTGGCGAAGGCTCGCAATCGATTGCAAAATAAAATCGTTAATAGCTGCTTTCGAAATCCGGCTGCTGCTGTCCTCAAGAGAAAAACGCTTGATATTTACTCGCGGCCGCCCGACCCGAGCTTCACAAACTGAGTAGCGCGGGCGCTATTTGGACAAACGAATTCGAAACCTCGGCGACATTTGATGGGTCGCGTTTATGGCCATGCGGGCTTCGCGCACTGCGGGCCTTAGCGTGAGCAGGCGGATGGGGACTATCGTTCAAATGAAGGCGCGTGAAATAGATGCTTTTCTGCTTGCATTGGCGGAGGCCGTGGAAGCATTCGTCGCTGACAGGGGTTCTGTCGAGAGCAACCGGAAAACCATCGAGTCGATGGCGCGTAGTATCGAGAATCCCGAATCGCGCGAGCGCTTCTTGCGACACCTGGAATCAACGCGTCATCAGCAGCCAGTATTTGAATGAACCCGGCGCGCCCGCCACAGCGCCGGCGCTGTCGAGTTTTCAGTTGCCGCGTGCGCGCGCAAGAGTTTCGGATGGAAGCTCGCCAAATGCCTCGCGGTATTCCCTCGCGAAGTGCCCGAGATTTCCAAAGCCGCAATTGAATGCCACTGCCGTAACCGACGTGCTCGAATTTCCGGAGGCAAGCATTTCCCTCGCATGTCTGAGACGGATCATCTTCGCGAATGCCATAGGCGAATAGCCACGAGCGGTCCTGAACGATTTGAACAGGCTTCGAGCACTGACGTTTGTCAACCCGATCAGATCCCCAATGCGAACCGGCCTGTTCCAGTTGGCTTCGATGTATTCCTCCGCCTCGCGAACCTCCCGGGACGAGGTGCCAGGAACGCCTGATTCCAGAAGACTGCTGAAGGTGTGCCGATTGGCGAAGAGCAGTGCCACGACTACGGCCTGTTCGAGACTTCCAAGCACCGGTGCTGGAAGGTCCGCCGCCGTCGAATCCAATTGCCGGGCGAGGAAGGCTATGAGTTGCCGGAGCACCTGCGCTTCCGGTCGATCATTATCTACGGAAGGTTCGAACTCAAGGTTGCCCTTCGGCTTGTAGCCCAGGATGGAAATCAAGGTCTGTTCAAGCGCGGCCGCGCCAACGCGGAGGGTCAACCATCCGTGTCGGCCTTCACCGGTCATCCTGGTCTCATTTTCCGGTGAAATGATACAGGACTGACGCTCATCGATAGCGGTTACCTTGCTACCAATGACAGCTTCGCCGCGCCCCGTGATAGCCGTGCAAAACCGGAACAGTCTCACTTCCGGGTAGTCAATCGAGACGCCGGCATTGCTGGCGCCGTGGATCAGCGCAATGTCCTTAAGCTGGACAAGGTTCCCGCGCGCTTCGAAATCGGGCTGCTTTTTGACCTCGGCCCTCGCGCCTCCAAACTTCGTCAGGATGGCGTGACTGAACTCTTCGATATCCGAGGTCTTGAAGATCGGAAATCGATGCAGCGGCTCGGTCACCTCTTCCGAGGCCATCGTTGAAATCCCGCCCGTCACCGCTGCTGAAATTAGCACGGCTAACCCTCTTCGTCATCTCGCGGTTAAGCTTTCAACAACAGTTGAGCGAATGCCTTGGCCAGGCTGACCATGGCGCGTCGGTCTGATCCGGTCCGGGCAATCGACTTTCTGTTCGGCCGGCGCGGACCAAGGCAGGCGCCACTCGCAGCGGACTGCGCCGATCGGGGTCTGGCGCGCAGGATTCATTGCGGCGGTCAACTCGCGCTCCCAAGTTGACGCGAAACGTCGACCGCGGGTCGCTCGACATCTCAGGGCCGGCTTCACTCAAAAAATGTCCTACCCACTCAAAAAATGTACACGAAAACCCGGTTGGAAACGTCCCTGACCGAGGCGCGTGATCGCGGCCTAATCAGATGGTCTCAGGATGACGAGCTTGAGGGTGGGGTCGGCAGCCGCCAAAAAGGTTGTTTGAACAAATTTCAGCAAGCCCCAATCTGGATGATTGAAGTCCTTTTCGTTTCCATCCCACCACAGAACTTGCTGTTCTGCCCAAAACCGCCGAAACAGATCCGACTCCTCGCTCAACCCCTGAACCAGATCGAGCATCTTCGGATCATCGATATACCTGGCGAATTCAATCCGGAAATGCGCCAGAAGGCGGCGCGCGCGAGGCTCCCAATCAATCACAAATGTTCTCGCACTCAAATCAAGGAACATATATCGCAGCACGTTTTTTTCAGGGCTTCTCAGCCATAGCGGGAACAGATCCGCCAATTTGGCATTCCAGAACAGCGGGGTCCAATATTTGTCGAGCACGCAGGCCGGGTGCGAAATGGAAAGCACGCAGTTCTCCATGGCCTTGCTGACGAGCTCGCCGTTGACCAGATTCGAAGTCCCGTTCGGGTCAACCCGTCCGGCCACCTGGAAAAGGTAAGCCCGCTCTGCCGGCGCCAATTGCAGCACGTTGGCTATGCGGCCGAGCGCGGCGCCCGAGGGCGTTACCATTTTTCCCTGTTCGAGCCGGGCATACCACGTGGAACTGATCCCGGCCATCTGAGCAACTTCTTCTCGCCGGAGACCCGATGTTCTGCGCCTTCTTTCGCCGGCCTGTTTGTCGTCCACAGGCTTGGTGGACAACTCTCGGTGCTTGCGCAAAAACTCACCGAGCGCTTGTTGCCGCACCGCATCGCGTATCATAGGATATTTTGTACCTCGATATTTTTCTTGAGAGCTTCCCAAGCTCCATTCCCCGACAGCAAACCAAATTGCCTGTCACAGATCATACGACAATAATTTTGATCACTGTCTTCCATCTGCCAATTTACCCAACGTTGTAATTTAGAAGGCATCCTGCGGTGATTGTCGAGTTCTAGTTGTCACATCAACCAGTGCCGACAACAATGCTGTGGGCAATCGGGCTCTTCAGCAATTCATGGATTGCGATCGTGCAGAAAGCCGAAAGCGCCGTGTTCGGTCGGACCCAGCCGCTGCCTCGATTTTGGCAGGTCTGCCAGGACCGTGCGAGGAGCGCCTGCCCACCCAATACATCTGCGCGAGCTGAATGCACGCAGTGGTTGAGGCCTTCGTTCGATCCTGCGAAAGGCCGGATTGCATAGATGGCCTTTGGAGACAGAAAGAGCGAGCGCGTCGACTTCGATCGCGGCGTCCGGGTTCATATCATGGGGATTGACGGAACGTGGCGCCGGGACTGCCTGATGATCGACGTCTCACAGACCGGCGCACGGCTGTGCGTCGATGGAGCGCTCGAAGGGTTGGACCTGAAGGAATTCTTCCTGCTTCCGTCGTCGACGGGTCTTGCCTATCGCCGCTGCCGATTGGTGCGTGTCGCCGGCGATCAGATCGGTGTCGAGTTTCTGGCCCTGGACAAGAATGCCAACAGGAAAAAAGCCCAAAAGCGGCATTCGATCCACGTGGCCAGGTGATTCGCTGGAAAGGGTCTATTCGATGTCCGACGCGTACAAGATAACTGGAGTTCTCATCTCGGCCAAGTCGTCCGAGATGCTGACCGGAATCCTCCAGGTAAATACCGCAGACGCGGAGATCAAATTCGAGATAACTGAGGATCTGGCGCACAGGATCTGCATCGATCTCGAGCGCTTTCTCACCAGAAAGCGGTTCGCGGACCCTGTATCGCGGTCGGCAACGATCGGTTTGAACAACAGCCGCAAAAATTGAGACTGACTTGCCATGCCTGTTCATGTCGTCGCCGACACTGCTTCCAAGCTTTCCAGCCTGCGTGCGATGTTGGAGCAGCAATATCCAGTAACATCCGAACTGCTGAGCAGCGCGAGGACCCGATGCAGCGCGTCCAATTCTGTCGTCGTCACCGCTGATCTGCGGGTGGTCGAAAATATAGCAGCCCTGAAGGAGATGTTTGAAAAGCTAAGCAAGGTGCCCAAGCGGATATTCCTGGTCGACCAGAGGGCGCGCTTGTTCACCGTTCAGGCCTTTGCGCTTGGCGCCACACACGTCCACGTCAATCCTGTCAATGTGGCGACCTTGTTGGCCGAACTGGCCGATAGCGTTGATTCCGAAACATCTTCGAATGACACTTCGCATGACACCCGAGAAGCCGCCTCGATGGGGGCGACGACCTTGGCGTCGATGTTCTCCTCGGTGTTGAGCGGCAAGCCCATCGATGTAGCGAGCGCGAAAGGCGCAGGCAGCCTGATCGCAGACAGCATCGCCGAGCACGGGCTTTCCAGCTGGCTCGACACGGTTCGCCGCCACCACGAGGGGACCTATCAACACTGCCTGTTGGTTACAGGTACGGCTGTTGATTTTGGGTTGAGCCTCGGTCTGGCGAAGCCTGACATTGAGCGGCTGTACTCGGCTGCGATGTTTCATGACATCGGCAAGGCAAAAATTCCTCTCGCGGTCCTCGACAAGCCCGGTCGCCTCGATGCCGGGGAACGCGCGCTGATCGAAACCCACCCTGCGGCCGGATATGAGGTGCTCAAGGATAATGCCGGCATTTCCCTGGAGGTGCTTGATGCCGTCCGGCATCATCACGAATATCTCGATGGAAGTGGATATCCAGACGCACTTTGCGCCCCGCGCATATCCGACATCGTTCGGATGTTGACCATTTCCGATATTTTCGCGGCATTGATCGAGCACCGGCACTACAAGCCAACCATGCCTCGGGAACAGGCATACGAGATCATTCGGAGCATGCAGGGAAAGCTGGAGAAACCGCTGGTCGCTGCATTTAGAGCGGTAGCGCTGAGTCGGTGAGCGTACATAACGAATGCGATGAATGCCGGACTTATAGCGCGACACCCCACGTCCGCGCCGTCTGCACGATCCAGTCGCGGTAGAGCGACAGCGGCGTGACGCCGGTGAGGCCGCCGCAGCCGGCGCCATTATTCGGGCCGGTCGACCAGCTGATGACGCCAACGATGGCGGGGCCGTCCTGATGGTCCTCGAAGACGGGACCGCCGGAATCCCCAGTACAGGCGCCAAGTCCGGCGCTTTTGCCCTGCCCGGCTGGATCGACCAGCCGGATCTGCAGGCTGCCGGGACGGCCGGTCGCGACCAGGCCGGCGGTACGCACCGTGCCCGCGCTCTTGCCCTCGCCGCGAATGGTGACGCCGACGCCGGCGATGGTAAACCGGCTGCCGGCCAGAAGCGGAAGCTGCGGCACACCGATCGTTGCCGGATTTTTCCCCTGCGGCGGCGCGTCGAGCTGCAGCAAAGCGACATCGGCGGTGGCGCGATGGGCCAGAATCGCCTGCATGTCGAAGCCGGGGTGGATGGCGACATTCCTGACATCCTGCAGCTGCGGCGGCCTGTCGGCGCCATATTCGACGATCTTGTAGGTCGAGCCTGGCTGCACGCAGTGCGCCACCGTCAGCACCAGCTTCGACGCGATCAGGGTGCCGGTGCAAAAATTGCCCCGCGAGCCGACGATCGTAACCACGGCGCGTCCGATACCTTCGGTGGACGGCGCCGCGCCGCCGACGATCGCGGCAGCCGGTGTTGCGAGCAGCAGCGCCGCGACGGCAATGATCGAGATTGAGAACTTCATCATTGCTGCAATAGCCCGCAAGCCCACCATCGCCAAGCCGCTGAGGTATCCCCCGCATGTTTGTGCGCTGCGGCCCCGCGCCGCGCGCAAGTCAGGCCGGCGATCCTGTCGATCCGCGCGATCCCGGCTTGCCGATTGGAGCCAAAAGCAGCATGGTTGCCACAAAAAACAGGTCCTTCGGTTTTGCATCCGGAGGCAGGGAGGCGATCATGAAGAAACCCGAAGGGTTTGACCGGCGCGACTTTCTCAAGCGGGCCATGGTCGGCGGCGCCACAGCAGTAGGCGGCAGCGCGATCGCGCCGCCTGACATCGCGCACGCCGAGGCACCTGCGACAGCGGCACCCGCCGCCACGCCGCCGGCAGCGACCGGATATGAATTCCTCAATCTCGACGAGGCCGCCTTTGTCGAGGCGCTGGTCGATCACATGGTGCCGGCCGACGAGATCAGCCCCAAGGGCACCGATCTCGGCGTCAACATCTATATCGATCGCGCGCTGGCGGGTGCCTGGGGCAAGGGCGAGCGGCTCTACATGCAGGGCCCCTGGAAGCTGGGCGCGCCGAGCCAGGGCTACCAGCTGCCGCTGACACCGGCGCAGCTCTATCGCGCCGGCATCGAGGCCACCAACGCGCATTGCCGCAAGTCTTACGGCAAGACCTTCGACCGCCTCGACGACGCCCAGCGCCAGGAAGTACTGACCGGCCTGTCCACCGCCAAGATCACCTTCGACAACGGGCCGCCGGTGCGGGTGTTCTGGACCACGCTGTATCAGACGGTGGTCGAGGGCATCTATTCCGATCCGATCTATGGCGGCAACCGCAACAAGGCGGGCTGGGCGATCATCGGCTTTCCCGGCGTCATCGCGGTGCATCGCGATCACGTCGAAAAATATCGCGGCAAGCCGTTCCCGAACAAGCCGCTCGGCATCTCGGACATGAGTTGAGGGCGCGCCATGACCACAAAACTCAAAGAAGTCGACGTCGTCATCGTTGGCCTGGGCTGGACCGGCGGCATTCTCGCCAAGGAACTGACCGAGGCCGGCCTCAAGGTCGTTGCATTGGAGCGTGGGAGCCCACGTTCCAGCGAAAGCGACTATTCGCTGCCCAATATCCGCGACGAGCTGCGCTATGTGGTGCGCCACGATCTGATGCAGAACACCGCGCGCGACACCATTACCGTGCGCAACAATCCGCAGCAGGAGGCGCTGCCGATGCGCCGGCTTGGCTCGTTCCTGCCCGGCGAGGTGGTCGGCGGCTCCGGCGTGCACTGGAGCGGCCACACCTGGCGCTGGACCGACATGGAATTCAAGGTCCGCTCCAACTACGAAGAGCGCTACGGCAAAAAGTTTTTGCCGGACGACATGACGATCCAGGACTGGGGCATCAGCTACGCCGAGCTCGAGCCCTATTACGACAAGTTCGAATATACCGCGGCGGTTTCCGGCAAGGCCGGCAATATCGGCGGCCAGATCATGGCCGGCGGCAACCCGTTCGAGGCGCCGCGCAAGCGCGACTATCCGCTGCCGCCGCTGACGCCGATCCTGGCCAGCGAAATGTTCACCGATGCCGCGCGCAACGCCGGCTATCACCCGTTCCCGCGGCCGTCCGCGAACGCCTCGCAGCCCTACACCAATCCGGACGGCGCCAAGTTCGGCGGCTGCCAGTATTGCGGCTATTGCCAGCGTTTCGGCTGCGAGGCCAACGCCAAGGGCAGCCCGCATATGACGGTGATCCCGATCGCGATGCGCAATCCGAATTTCGAGCTGCGCACCCATAGCTGGGTCACCAGGGTGCTGAAAGATTCCGACGGCAAGCGCGTCACCGGCGTCACCTACACCAACATCAACAATGGCGAGGAATTCGAGCAACCCGCGACCATCGTGCTGCTGTGCGCCTATGCCATCAACAACGTGCATTTGATGCTGCTGTCGGGCATCGGCACGCCTTACGATCCCGTCGCGCAGAAGGGCGTGATCGGCAAGAACTACTGCTACCAGACCGGCGCCGCCGCGACCTTGTTTTTCGAAGGAAAATATTTCAACCCCTTCATGAACGCCGGCGGCTCCAACGCCACCATCGACGACTTCAACACCAACTGGGCGTTCGACCGCGCGCCGCACAATTTCGTCGGCGGGTACAACGTGTCGGGCGGCTTCAACACCCCGCTGCCGATCGGCTATCGCCCGGTGCCCTCGGGCACGCCGCAATGGGGCAGCGAATGGAAGCGGGCGACCGCGAAATGGTACCAGACCGCGATGGTGATCAACGCTTCCGGCAGCGTGATGGCCAACCGCTACAATTGCTACGACCTCGACCCAACCTATCGCAACGCGTTCGGCCAGCCCTTGATGCGCATGACCTTCGATTACAAGGAAAACGAGCACAGGATGGGCGTGCACGCCGCCAACCTGATCAACGACATCGCCAAGACGATGAACCCAACCAAACTCAATCCGGCGAGCGCGCGCACCGATCCATGGACCGTGGTGCCCTATCAAAGCACGCACAACACCGGCGGCACCATCATGGGCACCAATCCGCGCGACAGCGCACTCAACAAATATCTGCAGAGCTGGGACTGTCACAACCTGTTCGTGGTCGGCGCCAATGTGTTCCCGCACAACTCGTCGTACAACCCGACCGGCCCCGTGGGCGCGCTCGCCTACTGGACCGCGGATGCGATCAAGAACCGCTATGTCAAAAATCCCGGCCCGCTGGTGCCGGCATGATCGACGCGATGCGCGTGACGCTGGCGTCGATCGTGACGCTGCTGCTGGCGTGGCCAGCCTTCGCCGATGGCGACGCCGCGCGCGGCGAAGCAAAATTCCAGGATTGCGCCGCCTGCCACAGACTGGAGGCGGGCGCCAACAATGTCGGCCCAAGCCTGCACGGCATCTTCGCGCGCAAGGCCGGCGAGATCGCCGATTTCCGCTATTCGCCGGCGATGAAGCGCAGCGGCATCGTCTGGAGCCCGGAGACGCTCGAGACGTTCATCACCGATCCGCAAAGCGTGGTGCCGGCCAACCGCATGCCCTATGCCGGCATGGCCAGCGCTGGTGATCGCGCCGACCTGATCGCGTATCTGCGCAACGCGACGAAGTAGGGGACGGCCTCCCCTCCCCCCGCGAGCGAAGCGAGTGGCAGGGAGGGGAGACGAAAGACGCGTCGCCGCTGGGCAACTTCCGATTCAATTTTCAAAGAGCAGTCGTGACTCCGCGATCTCGCCGCGTGTTTTCTCGCGCGAGGCTTGATCTTCGTTCGCCCTCAAGAAAGGGCGTGGGAACGCCGGGCGCTTGATGCACCCGCAACCTCCTACGCCCAGCAAAACAACAACGGGCGTAAGCACCACAGATACACCAGAACACCCGGCGCTCCGCACGCAATGGTTTTACAGCTGCTTCGTGCTCTTCCCGGTGATCGGGCTTTCTTGCCACCGTCGCCTTGCGGATTGACGGCAACGTCCGCGCCCGGTTGGGCCGACCCCGCCTCCGCAAGACTTGACACCAGCGTCGAGGTGCCAGAACCACACGACTTGGCTGTACGCGGCCATCCGTCTCCGCCAAAGGCTTCGACAGGATAAACCCCTCTCAGCCAAAAAGCTTCGCCGGACTTGGGCGCCGTTCGTCAGCCTGCCGCCGATCGCTCACGAGCCGCCTGAGACTCGCCCTGCCATCACGTGTCAGGCCTGACGCCGCCGCGTCCATCGCATCCCCATCCCGCGTTCGTGACGTTCGGCCGAGCGCCCCTTTCGAGTGGGACGGGATGGCTGATGATATAGGTCTGATTTTTACTTCTGAAAAGCAGAATATTTTTGTGAGCGGGCCTTGACACGCGGCACTCCCGGTGGAGTTGTAGAGCACTGATTTGCCCGTCGGGCAGGCGCGGGTGAAACTCCGGTCTCGCCGCTATTTGCCGAGATATCTGTCGAAGAAGCGGGTCAATTCCGTGAAGTGCTCTTTGGTCTCGGGCGCAAATGCGTCGCCCATGTACTGCGCATGGGACTGTCCCTCGAAGACATTCAAGTCCGCAACCACGCCGGCCTGGCGCAGCTTGCGGTGCACCCGCACGGTGTTCGAAAGGAACAGGTCGCGCGTGCCCGAGGTCAGGATGGTCGGGGGAAAGCCCGTGAAGTCGCCGTAGATCGGAGAGAGCTGCGGGTCCTTCAGGTCGGTGCCGTTGGCATAAAGCCTGGCGGCGTCGCCCAGCCAGCCGTCATTGCTGACCAGAATGTTGTCGACCATCTCGTTGGTGAAGAATGTGTCGCCGGTCTTGGTCATGTCAGACCAGGGCGTGCCCGGCGCGATGGCGGCGGGAAACGGCAGGCCTTCCTTCCTGGCACGCAGCACCATCGCCAGCGTCATTCCGCCGCCGGTCGACGTGCCGAAGATCGCCATGTTGTTCGGATCATTCGTCTTCACCACCTCGCTCCACACCGCCATCGCGTCATCCATCGCCGCCGGATAGGGAAAATCAGGCGGCATGCGGTAGTCGATCGAGATCACTTTCATCTTGCCGTAGCCGGCCATCAGGATCGCCTCGCGGGTCCCGGATTCGCCAGGGCCCAGCACGTAGCCGCCACCATGCACATGCACGAGCAGGCGGTTGCGGTTCGCCTCGGGCATTGCCTCGGGCGTCACGATGAAGACGTTGACGCCGCCGACCCTGGCTGGCGCCACCTTGACACCGAGTTTTGCGCGCAGATCGGGCAGCGTCGCCGCGACCGCATCGGCGCGCGCCTTGATCAGCGTCTTCCATTCGGCGGCATCCTTCGGATGCTCATTCCAGAACGGCGAGAGCGGCGCGGCGATCAGCGCCTGCACCTGCTGGCTGACGGTGTCGGGTACCGGGACCTCGCGCGCGGGTACCTTGCGCCCCGCGGCTTCGAAAGCAAAGCCAGCGCCTGACGCCAGCGCGATCGCAAGCGCCAGTGCGGCGACATGTCGTGTTTTCATGGACGGCCTCCTGCAACATCAGTTCGTGATTGTCGGCTCGCTCCAAGGCGACGACCATTTCGGCGCCACCGGTCGCTGCTTGGCTGGACTGCTGTCTTCAAGCACTCCCCACCCGCTCGGCGCATGACAAGGCCCTCCCGACAGGTCGTTTATTTGGATAGAAAGCTTGCAAAATACACGCATGCGGGTTGGAGGGCATCTCGATGAGGCTGTTGGGCTTTTTGTTGTGCTTTTTTGCTGGAACTGCTCACGCCGAGGACTTCGTGAGATCTGCGAATTCGGGGCGGTCGACGAAAATGCATATCTATCGATCCTGGACTACTGACTGCAAAAGTACCCTTGGGATTGTAAAGGTCTTGTCCAAACCCTCCCACGGCACGCTGACCCCTACTGAAGTTACCGCTCCAATCGGCGTAAGCCGATGGAATCCGGAAAATACGGCGCACTGCAAAGGTGTGTCCACGAACGGATTTCGCGTTGACTACGTATCCGCTCCGGGTTTTCGTGGTACCGACAATTTCCAGATTCAGTTCACGTCTGGAAAACACGTCGATGTCGACAGATACACTGTCAACGTTCATTAGCGTTATGGGCGGTCTCCCTATTCCAGCGGCTCGACCTTGACGATCGAGGCGCCGTGATTGCTGCCGGCCCAGAACGTCACCGGCGTGGTGGAGTTGTCGACGAACACCCGCCTGATATTGGTGTTGCGCGGCAACAGGTAGTTGATGCTCTCGCCGGTCGCGGGGTTCAGCCGGGTGACCTGGTCGCTGACCATCGAGCCGGTCCAGGCCTCGCCGTTTTTGTCGGTGATGACGTCGTATGGCGACGACCATTTCGGCGCCACCGGCCACTCCCTGAACTGCCCGGTTCTGGTGTCGAGCATGCCGATGCGGTCGCCGCGATATTCGCCGAACCACAGCCGGTCCTGCGCATCCATGCTGCCGCGCCGCGGCGCCGAATTGGCCGTCGGGATTTCGTACAGTTTGATCTCGCCGGTCCTGGCGTCGATCCGCCCGATGTGGCGCTGGCGGAAATCGGTGAAGAAGGCGTTGTTCTTGGAGTCCGGAACAATGTCGTAGATATTGTGCGGACCCGGCACGCCCTTGAACGGCTCCCAGGTCTCGAACTTCCCGCTGGCGATATCGAGCCGGTGCACGCCGGCAAAGCCGTTGTTCTGGGTCCAGACCTTGCCGTCGACACCGGAGCTTTGCGGGCTCGCCATGTTGATCTGGGCGGCGTCGATGTTCTCGTCGCCCTCCAGCGGCCAGAATTTGAATTTTTCGGTTTTGGGGTCGAACCGCACAATCGTGGCCTGATACATGTTGCCGAGCCACAGATTGCCCTGGGGGTCGCTGCGCAGTCCGAGCAGGCCGGTCGGGAAGCCCGGCTTGTGCTCTTCGATCGGAAATTCCGTGACCTTGCCGGTTTTGGGATCGAGCTTGCCGAGATTCTGCTCGCCGAAGCTGGAATACCAGACCATGCCGCTGCCATCGACGATCACGTCATGCGGCTCGATGGTTTCGCGCGGCAGATCGTATTCGGTGTAGATGACGCGGGTGGCAGCGCCGGTGGGGCGCGGCAATGTCTTGAGCTCGAAGTTCCACTTTTCGCGCGTGGAGAGATTGATGCTGGCGAGGTAATCGGCCGCGGCGCGGTAGACCTGCACGCGCTGGTCGCCGCGCTCCTCCATCAGCCGCTCGGCGTGGCGCAATTGTGGATGCGAGGGAATGCTCTGGTTCACATAGCTCTGCATCCGCGGCAGGATCATGGTCATGAAATCGTCGGCGCTGTATTTCGAATTCAGCGGCCGCGACAGCATGTGGCAGCCGACGCAATTGAGCAGTTGCCCCTTCTGCGCGTCGGTGCCCGGCATGCTGGCGAGCCATTCGGCGTTGCTCAGTTGCGCGGCGAGATCGGTGGTCTTGCGCAGGGTCAGGTCTGATGTCGCAGGCTTGTCGGCCGTGATCGCGACGGCATCGGAACTGGCAAGGTCGTATCCGGCGGCACGGATGCGCAAGCTGTACTGGCCGGGCTCGAGCCTTGCCGCCGGAAAACTGTAACGGCCGTCCTTGTCGCTCACGACGGTGACGGTCACGGTCGATCCGGCCTTTTTGGCGCTGACCAGAACGCCTTCCAGCGCGCCCTCGCCGGCCGAGACCTTGCCGGTCAGCGCCGCAGGACCGGCCTGCGCCGACACCTTGCCGTTGCCCGCAAGCAAGGCTGCCAATAACAGGAAACCGACGCTCGCAACCATCGAACGACGCGGCATGACCACCTCCCAAGTTTGCTTATTTTTGTTTTTTCGAACGCAGCACCTGAACCCCATCATATGGGGCGGATTTCCCTGAGGCTAGGGGGTGTCGGGCCGGCCGATCATGTCCCGGCTGGTCCCCTGTCGCGCCACAACTTCCCCGAATCGGGGATAGACCTGCTAATGACGCCCTGTTGAAACCCGTCGATCTCGGCGTCAGTATCGAAAGCCGGTGCTGCCAGCTTCCAACCGGACCGTCAAAGCCGCATGCCTGTTCCCAACGTGAAGTCCGGCTTCGCGCCCAACGCGCTTTCGGTCCTGAATTCGGTGTTCGGCCTGCCCGGCTTTCGCGGCGCGCAGGAGGAGATCGTCCGCCACGTCACCGAGGGCGGCAATTGCCTGGTGCTGATGCCGACCGGCGGCGGCAAGTCGCTGTGCTATCAATTGCCGTCGCTGTTGCGCGAAGGCTGCGGCATCGTGGTGTCACCGCTGATCGCGCTGATGCGCGACCAGGTCGCGGGCCTGCTCGAGGCCGGCGTCAAGGCGGCGGTGCTGAATTCGACACTGTCCCAGAGCGAGGCTGCCGCGGTCGAGGGGCGACTGCTGTCAGGCGATCTCGATCTGCTCTATGTCGCGCCGGAGCGGCTGCTGACGCCGCGCTGCCTCGCGCTGCTCGCCCGCGCCAGGATCGCGCTGTTTGCGATCGACGAGGCGCATTGCGTGTCGCAATGGGGGCATGATTTTCGTCCCGAATATATCGGCCTATCCGCCATCTCAGAGCGCTTCCCGAGCGTGCCGCGCATCGCGCTGACCGCGACCGCCGACGAATTGACCCGTAAGGAGATCGTCGCCCGGCTGGGGCTTGCCGGCGCGCCTAGCTTCATTGCCAGTTTCGACCGGCCGAATATCCGGTATGAAATCGTCGACAAGCAGAACGCGCCGGCGCAGCTCAAGGCGTTCATCAGCGAGCGCCACGCCGGCGACGCCGGCATCGTCTACTGCCTGTCGCGCGCTAAGGTGGAAGACACCGCTGCGGCGCTGAGGGAATACGGCATCGAGGCGCTGCCTTATCACGCCGGGCTCGACGCCCGCACGCGCGCGGTCAACCAGGATCGCTTCATCAATGAGGACGGCGTCGTGATCGTCGCCACCATCGCGTTCGGCATGGGCATCGACAAGCCGGACGTGCGCTTTGTCGCGCATCTCGATCTGCCCAAGAGCATCGAGGCCTATTATCAGGAGACCGGCCGCGCCGGGCGCGACGGCAAGCCGTCCAGCGCCTGGATGGCCTATGGCCTGTCCGACATCGTGCAGCAACGGCGCATGATCGATGAATCCACCGGCTCGGAGGCGTTCAAGCGGGTCTCGATCGGCAAGCTCGACGCGCTGGTGGGGCTGGCCGAAACCGCGAACTGCCGCCGCACCCGCCTGCTCGGTTATTTCGGTGAAACGCCGGGCACCACCAAGTGCGGCAATTGCGACAATTGTCTCTCGCCACCCCTGATGCGCGACGGCAAGGTGATCGCGCAAAAACTGTTGTCCTGCGCCTATCGCACCGGACAACGATTTGGGGCGATGCATCTGATCGATATCCTGGTCGGCCGCATGACCGAGCGCGTCAAGCAGTTCGGGCATGACCGATTGTCGGTGTTCGGGATCGGCCGCGAGCTCAATGAAAAGCAATGGCGCGCCGCGTTGCGGCAGCTGGTGGCGATGGGCCATCTGGCACCTGACAGCGAGGCCTTCGGCGCGCTGAAGCTCACCGAGACCGCGCGCGGCGTGCTGAAAGGCGAGACCGAGGTGATGCTGCGCGAGCAGACCGCCGATACCCGCGTTCGCGCCAGCCACGTCAAGTCACGGCGCGGCGATCTGGCCCCGGCATCCCCCGGCCGTGCGCAAACGGGCCATCCCGCGCTGCTCGCCGCGCTGCGGGCGTGGCGCTCCGAGACCGCGCGCCAGCGCGGCGTGCCGGCCTATGTCGTGCTGCACGACTCCACCATCGACGGCATCGCCAGCTTGCGGCCTGCAACGCTGACGCAACTTCGCGATATCCCCGGGATCGGCGACAAGAAGCTCGAACATTACGGCGACGCGCTGATCGCGCTGGTAAAGCAAAGCGGCATCGGGGCGTGAGCCGAGACGGGTGATTGTGCCGGGGACGGGAATCACCGAGGGTGGTTCTTCACCCCCAGGGACGATCAATCCGTGCCAGTGGCAGCCCCTTACCTTGAAGGCCTCAATCCGGAACAGCGGCGGGCCGTCGAGCATGGCGCGGCCGGGCCGGGACCGTTTGCGCCGCTATTGGTGATTGCGGGCGCCGGTTCCGGCAAGACCAACACGCTGGCGCATCGCGTCGCCCATCTGATCGTGGGCGGCGCTGATCCCCGGCGTATCCTGCTGATGACATTTTCGCGCCGCGCGGCGTCGGAGATGACGAAGCGGGTCGAGCGGATTGCGCGCAAGGTGATGGGCGACAATGCCGGGGTGATGACGGACGCGCTGAGCTGGGCCGGCACCTTCCATGGCATCGGCGCGCGGCTGCTGCGCGAATATTCCGAGCAGATCGGGCTCGACGCATCCTTTACGATCCACGACCGCGAGGATTCCGCCGACCTGATCAACCTGATCCGGCACGAGATGGGATTTTCGCAAACCAAGGAGCGCTTCCCCGCCAAGGGGACGTGTCTGGCGATCTATTCGCGCTGCGTCAACGCGGAGAGCGGAATCGAGCAGGTGCTGGGTGCGGCGTTTCCGTGGTGCGCCGGATGGGCCGCGGAACTCAGGCAGTTGTTCGCGGCCTATGTCGAGGCCAAGCAGCGCCACAACGTGCTCGATTACGACGACCTGCTGCTGTACTGGGCCCAGACCATGAGCGATCCGGCGCTGGCCGGCGATATCGGCGGCCGTTTCGACCATGTGCTGGTCGACGAATACCAGGACACCAACCGCCTGCAGTCGTCGATCCTGCTGGCGCTGAAGCCCCATGGTGACGGGCTCACCGTGGTCGGCGACGATGCGCAATCGATCTACTCGTTCCGCGCCGCGACGGTGCGCAACATTCTCGACTTCCCCGGAAGCTTCTCGCCGCCGGCCGCGGTCGTCACGCTCGAGCGCAACTATCGCTCGACCCAGACCATTCTCGCCGCCGCCAACGGCGTGATCGATCTGGCCAAAGAGCGCTTCACCAAGAACCTGTGGACCGAGCGGACATCTAGCCTACGGCCCCGGCTTGTCACGGTCCGCGATGAGACCGATCAGGCCGGCTGCATCGTCGAGCGCATGCTGGAAAACCGCGAGTCCGGCACGCTGTTGAAGCAGCAGGCCGTGCTGTTCCGCACCTCCAGCCACAGCGGGCCGCTGGAAGTCGAGCTGACCCGGCGCAACATTCCCTTTGTCAAATTCGGCGGGCTCAAATTCCTCGACGCCGCGCATGTCAAGGACATGCTGGCGCTGTTGCGCTTCGTCGAAAATCCGCGCGACCGCGTCGCCGGTTTCCGCCTGATGCATCTGATCCCTGGCGTCGGCTCGACCTCGGCGCAGCGGGTACTCGATTCCATGGCCGGCAGCGCCGATCCGATCGCAGCACTTGGAGCCGCCCCGGCGCCGCCGCGCGCCGGCGAAGACTGGCGCCTGTTCATCACTGCGGTGGCGGAGATCCGCCGGTCAAACTGGCCGGCCGACCTTGAGCGCGCGCGGCGCTGGTACGAGCCGCATCTCGACCGCATCCACGAGGATGCCGAGAGCCGCCGCGCCGATTTGATCCAGCTCGAACAGATCGCCAGCGCCTATCCGTCGCGCCAGCGCTTCCTGACCGAGCTGACGCTCGATCCGCCTGATGCCACCAGCGAGCAGGCCGGCGTGCCGCTGCTCGACGAGGACTATCTGATCCTGTCGACGATCCACTCCGCCAAGGGCCAGGAATGGAAATCGGTGTTCGTGCTCAATGTGGTCGACGGCTGCATGCCCTCGGATCTCGGCGCCGGAACCAGCGCGGAGCTGGAGGAGGAACGCCGGCTGCTCTACGTCGCCATGACCCGCGCCAAGGACGATCTGCATCTGATGGTGCCACAGCGTTTCTTCACCCACGGCCAGCATGCCAGGGGCGACCGCCACGTCTATGCGTCGCGGACGCGTTTCATTCCCGGCCCCCTGCTCGGCCTGTTCGAACAGACGGTCTGGCCGGCTGCGATGGCCGGCGCGCCCGCGCGCGCGGCAAGCCAGGGCCCGCGCATCGACGTCGGCGCGCGGATGCGCGGGATGTGGCGCTGATCGGCGATGTGCGGCTTACCCTCCCCTGGAGGGGGAGGGTCGATGCGAATGAAATGAGCGGCGGGGTGGGGTGACAGTCTCTCTATTCGAACGGTGCCCGAGCTGAGAGATCACCCCACCCCGTCTCGCATTCGCTACGCGATGCGAGCCGACCCTCCCCCTCCGGGGGAGGGTAAGAAAAGAGCGCCCGGAACGATTCAATTCAAACCCGCTTCGCTCTACACCAAACCCGCCAGTCGATCGGCAATCGACGGCGGCGCCCATTCCGCCTTGATGCCGAGGTCACCGAGAATCACCTGCGCGGCGTTGTAGCCGGGCAAACCGGTGATATTGCCGCCGGGATGGCTGCTGGAACCGCAGAGATAAAGCCCGGACAGGTGACCGCGATAATGTCCCGCGCCGCGGAACGGACGGTCATAGCCGATCTGGCCACGGCTGAAGGCCCCGACCAGCAGGTCGCCCTCGCGCATGTTCGGCAGGCAACGCTCGACGTCGCGCGCCGAGCGGGTGAAGGACCCCAGCACGCTGTCGGCGAGGTTCGGCGCGTGCTGTTTCCAGAGCGCAAGCATGTCGCGGCCGTGGTCGTCGCGCAGGCGGTCCCAATTGGCGGGATCGCCGTTGAGACGATACGGCAGTTTCTCCCACATGAAGGCGGTGTGCATTCCGTCGGGCGCCTGGCTCGGGTCGAACAGCGTCGGACAGGCGCCCCACATCACCGTCGGCGGAATGGTGCCGGCCTCGTGGTGGCGGACGATATCGGGGAACTGGTCGACATGGTCGAGCCCCATGATCACCATGAAGGCGCGGTCCAGTTCGGGGCGATGGCTGGCAGCCGCGTATTTCGGCGCCTCGCGCAAATTGAGATTGAGCGCGAACAAGGGCGCGATCAGGTTGTATTGAAACCGCTCGGCCTGCTCGCGGAACGCGCGCGGCAACACATCGAGATCGAGCAGGTCCAGAAACGTCTGCTGCGGATTGAGCCCGGAGGCGACAAAGTGCCTGGCCCGGATCAGCTCGCCGTCGCGGGTCTCGATGCCGACGGCGCGGCCGCCCTCGACGACGATTTTTTTCGGCTCGGTCATCACCTGGAATTTGCCGCCGGCTTCGCGGACCGCGCTTTCCAGCGCGCGCGCCAGCGCCGCCGTGCCGCCACGCGACATCTGCGCCTTCGACGGGCTCGCCAGCAGCGCGGCGATATGGTGCCCAAAGCCGCGCTCGCGCAGATCCACCTCGCGCAAGCCGTTGAAGAACAGCAGCCCCGCCTGGATCACCGGGCTTTCGAATTCCCGATGGACGAATTCGATCGGCGACAATTCGCTGACCTCGAGCAGCCGCCGTCCCGCCGCGCTGCGCTGAAGCAGCGCCCGCCGCTGATCCGGCGGCAGCGGCGGCGAACGCCCCTCCCAACCCAGGATATTCTGTACGATGGGAACGAACTCGTCGCGCCAGCGCTGCAGCGTCTCGGCGTCGCGCCGGCTGAACTCCGCGAATGATTCGACCGTCTTCTGGAAATCCGTCCACCATTCCAAAGCCCGGCCGTCGCTGGTCAGCAGCACGACGTTGAGTTCCGGCTCGATGTAGGCAGCACCATGCCGCTCGAGCTCGAGGTCTTCGTACCAGGGCATCGAGGTGATCGCGCGCTGGAAGAACGCATGGGTATTGTGCAGGAAGCCCGGAAAGCGCGGATCTTCCATCGTGGCGGCGCCGCCGCCGATCACCGCCCGGCGCTCGATGGTCAGGACATCGAGGCCAGCCTTGGCAAGATAGGCCTGCAGCACCAGGCTGTTGTGACCGGAGCCGATGATGATGCCGTCGTAAACCCTGGTCATGGCGCCCTCTCAAACCCCGGACTCGCTCGTCCGCCGCCAACCTAGCCAGCCGGATCGGAAAAGCCAATTTAAGCCGGCGGGCCGCCGGTTGATGTGGATCAAAGCCAGCGGGAAATGTTGGCGCCATCCTGCCATCCTGAGAATGGTCATACGGGGCGCTTCATTGGGGAGTGCAGCTCAATGCGAAAAAACATCCATCATGGGGGGCACGATCCAAGGTCGCTGGATTTGGCCGTCATCATCACGCTACTGGCTATCGTCGTCGCAACCTGTGCGGTTGTGACCGAGGCTTCCAAGGCGACGATCGAGCCAACGGCGATCACCAGGACGGTGGCCTGGTAGGCTCAGGAGTTGCCCGGCAGGTCGATCGGCGGGTGAGCCATGTCTTGGCGCGCCCTGAGCGAAGCAACGCGTTGGCGTTCATTCCGCGGCGGTCAGTTTCGCTTCGTCCGACCAGGCGGCGAAGCCCTCGTGGACGCTCCATATATGGTTCTTCATGGCGCGAGACGCACGCGCCGGATCATGCTGCTCGATGGCGGCGATGATCTCGCGGTGCTCACGCTTTGAGATCGAATAATACGGCTCCCTCATGCGGTCCTTTTTATAGGACGTCCATGTCGGCGCGCGCCGCAGGCCGTTGAGCTGTTCGAGCAACGCCACCATGATCGGATTTCGGGTGGCTTCGGCGATCGCAAGATGAAGCTGATGATCCCAAAGATTATAGGCTTCGGGCTGTTTGGTGTTTTCACGCTTCTCCGCGGCCATCATCATATGGGCGATATCCAGCGGCTGCGCGGTGACGGCCGCGGATGCCGCGATCGCGGGCTCCAGGCAAAGTCGCGCGTCGAGCAATTCTTTCGGTGAGACCTTGCCCGGATTCATGGATGGTTCGCTTTGCAGTTTCGAGGACCGGCGGCCGACGAACGTACCCTGACCCACATGCCGCCAGATTTCGCCTTCGGCTTCCAGAATTTCGAGCGCCTTGCGCAGCGTCGATCGTCCCACCCTGAGTTGCGCCGCCAGCTCGCGTTCGCCGGGCAGGCGCCCTTCCGTTTCGAACTGGCCATGGTCGATGAAGCTGCGCATCTGCCGCAAGGCGAATTCCGCCGAACCGGACCCGGCGGACAAACCAATTGCTGCCATTGGTTTGCTTGATCGCTCATTTTTCATTGAAATCCGCCTGAAAAATTTGACCGATAATGCTGATTGGTTTACTCCCTAACATACCGCGCCCGCAACGCTCGGGCGACAAAAGCAATCAATAAACAACGCTATCAATAAAAAATGGGTGGAAATAACGTGACACCAAGATTGTACATCGGGACCTGCGGGCTTTCGGTCTGGTTCAGCAACGATTTCGGACAAACGTTCGAGCGGCTTTTGGGCACCTCGGGCCTCTACAGCGAAACCCGGGTCTGGGCGCTGAACTGGCACCCGGACAAACCGGGTGAACTGCTGACGGGAACCAACAGCGGCATTCACCGGCTCGACCTTGCCACCAACAAATTCGAGCACGTGGCCTCGCCGATGGACGCCATGGAGGTCTGGTCGATTGCCCGCAGCCCGAGCAATCCCGATCTCATTCTCGCCGGAACCCGTCCCGGGGCGCTGTTTCGTTCGACTGACGACGGCAAGTCCTGGAAGAAGATCGAGGCGCCGTTTCCCGAAACCTGCATGTATGTGATCTATCCCCGCGTCACCAAGATCCAGTTCGATCCCAGGGACAATAATCTGGTTTGGGCCAGCCTCGAGCTTGGCGGGGTGTTTCGAAGCGAGGATGCCGGCCTGACCTGGAAGAAAACTTCCACCGGTCTGATTTCAGACGACGTTCATGACGTCGGCGTCATGCATAACGGCGGCAGGGTCATGTTCGCGACCACCAATGAAGGCCTCCATGTCAGCCACGATGACGGCGACAACTGGAAATGGCAGCCATTCGCATCCAAGAAACCCTATACGCGAACCATCACGCCGCGCGCCGACGACACCGGCGTCGCCTTCATGACCAACGGCGACGGCCCTCCGGGATCATGGGGGCGTCTGCTACGGACCCGCGACTATGGCGAGCACTGGGAAAATGCCGGGCTTCCCGGCGACCTCCAGAGTTCGGCGTGGCTGGTGGCGGCGAATCGCGCCAATCCCAACCTTCTGTTCGCCTCCAGCGCGCTCGGCCAGTATTACCGCAGCGACGACGGCGGCGAGAGCTGGGAGGCGCTGCCGCGCCGGCTGACGGAGACCCGCGCGCTGGCCTGGGTCCCCATTTCATAACCCACCACATCACCGGAGTTAATAGTATGGATCTCGGAATTGCCGGACGCCGCGCGATCGTGTGCGCCTCGAGCAAGGGCCTCGGCCGCGGTTGCGCGGAAGCGCTGGCGCGCGAAGGCGTCGACGTCATTATCAACGGCCGCAACGAAGCCGAGGTGATGGCCACCACATCGGCGATTCGCAAAACGGCCAAAGGCAGTGTCACGCCCGTCGTCGCCGATGTCACCAAGGAAGCAGGTCGCGAAGCCCTGCTGAAAGCCTGTCCGGAGCCGGACATCCTGATCACCAATGCCGGAGGGCCCCCGCCCGGCGATTTCCGCGATCTCGACGAAGCGCAGTGGCTTGCCGGCCTCGTGCCCAATCTGGTGGCGCCGATCCTGCTGATCAAGGCGACCATCGACGGCATGGCATCGCGCCGTTTCGGACGGATCGTCAACATTACCTCACGTTCGGTCAAGACGCCGCTGCACCATCTGCCCCTGTCGAACGCAGCGCGCGCCGGATTGACCGGGGTGGTGGCCGGCCTCGCCCGCCAGGTCGCCAAGGACAATGTGATCATCAACAATCTGCTGCCCGGTCCGTTTGCGACCGATCGCCAGATGAACCCGATGAAGGCGCGCGCCGCGCAGGCGGGTGTGCCCTATGACGAGTTCGTCAAGCAACAGACCGAGCATGTCCCGGTAAAGCGCTTCGGCACGGCCGAGGAATTCGGCAATACCTGCGCCTATCTGTGCAGCGTCCATGTCGGATTTATCGTCGGGCAAAACATCCTGATGGACGGGGGCGGATTCGCGTCAACCATCTAACGGCCGGCGAGCCATCGCCGCGGAGAGACTTCATGGAACGCGCGTCATTTGCGACCCGACTGCTTGCCAACGCAAAATTCTTTCGACGCTCGCGCTTCCTGGTGGGATTCATCCTGATCCTGCTGGTGTGGGAACTGTCCGTTCACCTGACCAACGTCAAGGAGTACGTGCTGCCGCCGCCCGCCGCGGTGTTCGAGGGCCTGCGCGAGCAATGGCCAAAACTGCTCAGCAATGCGTGGACGACGACGGTCGAAATTCTGGCCGGTTACGCGCTGGCGATCGTGGTCAGCATTCCGCTGGCGCTTCTGATCGCGTTCTCCCGCATCGCCGAAGAAACCGTTTATCCCGTCGTGGTGTTCTTCCAGATCATTCCAAAGATCGCGGTCGCGCCGCTGTTCATCATCTGGTTCGGATTTGGCTTCATGCCGAAGCTTTTGCTGGTTTTCCTGCTGTCGTTCTTTCCGATCGTGGTGAGCAGCATCGCCGGCTTCAAGTCGATCAACCCGGAAATCGTCGATTTCGTGAAGACGACGGGGGCCAACGCCCTGCGCACGTTTTTCAAGATCCGGCTGCCGCACGCGCTTCCCGAAATCTTTACCGGCCTCAAGGTCGGCGCGGCGTTGTCCGCGACCGCCGCGGTGGTCGCCGAATTCGTCGCTTCCGACCGCGGGCTGGGCTATCTGTTGCTGCAATATAACGGCGACTTGAATACCAAAATGGTTTTCGCCGCGATCATCGTTCTGAGCGCGATCGGCGTGGCGATCTACTTTCTTGCCGAACTGCTGGAGCGGATTCTGATCCCCTGGCGCGCGCCAGCCGAAAACCATGTCGACATTACCTAAGTCCAAAACAACAAAACAATTCTCCGGAGGAAACCCATGAGACTGCCAAGAGTCCTGTTCCCGCTGATCGCAGCGATGACGCTGATGTCGGCACCGGCATCCGCGCTGGACAAGGTCTCGTTCCGGATGAACTGGTATCTCGGCGGCGCCCATTCGCCGTTCCAGCTCGGCCTGGATCGCGGCTACTACCGCGATGAAGGCATCGACCTGACGATCGTCGAGGGACGCGGATCGGTGAGTACGGCCCAGGGCGTTGCCGCCGCCTCGGACGATTTCGGTTTCGCGGATTCCTCAAGCATCATGCTGCTGGCCTCAAAAGGCGCCCCCGTGAAGGCGATCATGACGATTCACGGCACCAGCCCGTTCGGCATTATCTCGCTCGCCGAGACCAGGATCGAGGTGCCAAAGGATCTCGAAGGCAAACGTCTGGCCATCACCGCCGGCGACGCGCTGACGCAGCTGTTCCCCGCTTTCGCCAAGAACGCCAATCTCGACATGAGCAAGATCACGCTGGTGCAGATCGATCCGGCCGGCAAGGTGGTGTCACTGCTCGAAAAGCGTGTAGATGCGCTGCTCGGCGGTCTCGACGACCAGTATTTTCTCGTCAAGCAGAAAGGCGCCGATCCGGCCGGCATGAAATTCGCCGACCACGGCGCCAACACCGTCGGTCTGTCCATCCTTGCCAACCAGTCGACCATCGACAGCAAGCCGGATATGGTGAAGCGCTTCCTGAAAGCCACCGCGCGCTCCTGGCAGGCGGCCATTAAAGACCCCGACGCCGCGATCGACGCCCTGCTGAAGCTGCGGCCCGATCTGGATCGCACCTCCCAGAAGGGCCAGTTGCTTGCCGACATTTCCTTCATTCCGTCGGAGGCCAACAAGGACAAGCCGTTCGGTTACAATGCCCCAGCCGACTGGGAGCGCACCATGCAAATCCTCAAGGAATATCGCGATCTCAAGACCGACAAGCCGGCCACCGCTTTCTACACCAATGACTTCATCCCGAACGATTAACGCCTGGTTATGAGGGGACCCGAGATCAAAACGCCTGCCATTTCCGCCAACAATGTTTCCAAGAGCTTTGGAAGCAAGGACAAACCGATCGTCGCGTTGTCTTCGCTCGATTTCACCGTCGCCGACGGAGAGTTCATCGCTATCGTGGGTCCCTCGGGCTGCGGCAAGAGCACGTTTCTCAGGATCGTCGCCGGAATCTCCAGACCTACGACGGGCACGGTGACGACGCCGAAAGGCGTGGTCTCCGCGCCGCTGACCGATGTTGGAATCGTGTTTCAGAGTCCGGTGCTGCTCGACTGGCGCAACATTCTCGACAACGTGCTGATCCAGTTCGAATTGCGCGGGATCAACGCCAGGCCCTACAGGGACCGCGCCAAGGCGCTGCTGGAAGGCGTCGGCCTCGGCGAATTCCTCGACCGATATCCGCGCGAACTATCCGGCGGCATGCGTCAGCGCGCCGCCATTGCCCGCGCCCTGGTGCATGGTCCATCCCTGCTGCTGATGGACGAGCCCTTCGGCGCGCTGGACGCCCTGACCCGCGAACAGATGCGCGTCGATCTCGAGGAACTGTGGCTGAAGTCGCGCAAGACCGTACTGTTCGTGACGCATGGGATCGACGAGGCCGTGTTGCTTGCCGACCGGGTCGTCGTGATGTCGCCGCGGCCGGGCCGTATCGAACAGATCATTGACGTCGACATCCCGCGGCCGCGCGGCCTTGGCGGCCGGCGCAATCCGGAGTTTCTCAAGATCACCGAACAGATCACCCAGATATTTTTGGCGCGCGGGGTCTTTCACCAGGGCTCCAGTCTCAGCGCCACCCTCGGGCACTAAACAACTCAGGCCTGATCACCCACTACGGAGCGAAGCATGTCGTTACTTGGCCAAGGATTTGTCGCGATCTGGAATGGCATTGCGCCGGAAGGCCGCGAGGAGTTTTACGAGTGGCACAATCGCGAGCATATGCCCGAACGCGTCGGGATTCCCGGATTCGTGCGCGGCCGACGCTATATCGCGAAGTATGGCCACCCCGAATATTTCACGCTTTATGAGGCCGTCAGTCCCGAGGTGCTGAGCGGCCAGGATTATTTCAATCGGCTGAACAATCCGACGCCATGGACCAAACGCGTCCCGCCGTCCTTCTTTCGCGACACGTCGCGCGGCATCTGCCGTGTCAAATTTTCAACCGCCTGCGGCGACGGCGGCTGGCTTCTCACGCTTCAGTTCGGGCCCGCGCCCGGCCGCGAGGCCGAGCTCGAGACGGCGTTGCGGCACGAAATATTGCCCCCCATCATCGACGTGGCAGGCGTCGCCGGCGTTCATTTCGGCATCGCGGATGCCGAGGCGAGCGACGTACAAACAGCGGAACGCGCCGGACGAGCCGTCGGAATTCCCAAGTGGCTGATCATGATTGAAGCTTCGACCGCCGAAGGAGCCGATGCGGCGTGCGATAAAATTATCGCGGCGGATCTCGCAAGGCACGGCGCCGCCGAGGATCAAGACCGCGGCCTCTACATGCTGCAAAACTGCCGCGTGAAAGGTGGATGAAGCGCCTGCCTGCGCTTACCCTCCCCCTCCAGGGGAGAGTGAGAAAAGAGCGCCCAGACCGATTCAATTCAAATCACTCGCGCGCCGCATCATAGGCGCGGACGATCTCCTGCGCGGCGCTACGCAACTGCGCCAGCGAATTTCCCGGTTGGTACAGCGCAGTCCCGATGCCAAATCCGTCTATTCCGGCCTTGAACCATTCCGAAAAATTCGCCGGCCCGGCGCCACCGACGGCGTAAACAGTGGTTTGCGCCGGCAGCACCGCGCGCATCGCCTTGACGCCTGCGGGCCCCACCACCGAGCATGGAAAAATCTTCAACCCGTCGGCACCCGCCTTCAGCGCCGCAAAACATTCCGACGGCGTCAGCACGCCCGGCCACGACGTCATTTTCAGCGCCTTGGTCTCGATGACGACGTCGGCGTCGAAACTCGGCGAGACGATGATTTTTCCGCCGGCATTGGCGACGTCGCGGACTTGCTGCGCGGTCAGCACGGTCCCTGCCCCGATCGTCGCCACCGATCCGAACGCCTTCGCCAACAGGCCAATGCTTTGCAGCGGCCGCGGCGAGTTCAACGGAATTTCGATGGTGGTGAGACCGGCCTCGAGCAGGATCTCGCAAACCGGCACGGCCTCCTCGGGACCTATGCCGCGGAGGATGGCGATGATGTTGCGCGTCATCTGAAGTCCTTCGCAATTTGCAGGTAAGCCGATTTCAGGCCGGCCAGCGTCACATCGGCCGCATCGAGCAGGCGCGGCGAGCGGCCGAGCGTTCGCAGCGCCTGCGCATAGCGTTCGGATTGAACACCGTTGCCGACGATGGTCACGTTCGCCTCCAGCCAATGGGATTTCGCGGCGGCAAGTTCGGCCCCGATCAAGAGCCCCGACAAGCGCGCATTCGCCGTAGCCGCATCGAGCGCCGAAACGAGGGCTTCCGCGCGGATCGAGAACAGCCGGGCGCTCAAGTTGGCCGGCGCGGCGTGCATCGATCGTATGCAGTTTGCGAATTCGAGTGCGTTCCATCCGGCGCCATCCAGGCTATGCCGCAGCACCGAGTGCCGCGAAAGCAGGTTGAACAGTTCGCCGGTCATGAAGGTCGTGAAATGAACGATTTCGCCGGCGCTGATCCGCACCCATTTGGTATGCGTTCCGGGAAGACAGAGCACGCCCTCGAACTGCGGCTCATTGAGCAGGATTCCCGCAATCTGGGTTTCCTCGCCGCGCATCACGTCAGCCGGTTCGAGCTGCTTGATTCCGGCGAGAATGATCACCCGCAATCGCGGATCGCCGGTCGCGGGGCTGCCCATCACGTCGAAGCGGACCGGCTTGCAGGGTGCCTGTCGATAGGGAACCTCGACCCAGCCCTGGCGCGCGCCGACCATGCCACAGGCGATGACCGGGGTCTGACGATCGTGGGGCAGCCAGCCGTCGACCAATGCGAGAAGGGCCGGCTCGAAGCCGGCCCGGTCGAGCCTGGCCATTCCCTTGTCGGATGAAGCTTCAGTGACGACCCGGCCATCGGAGGCCATGCCCCAGACCCTGAGGTTGGACGTGCCCCAATCCACTGCGATCCAGGCAATGTTTTTCAAAGCGTTAACGCCGTCGTCCTGCATCGAAGCAAATTACCCGATTTCCGCCTGTTGTATTCGGCCGCAAGATGACTATACTTTCTTCTTCCGGCTTCGGCCGCACTATCTGTTGCATGGTTGGTGATCAGGCCCGTCTGCTTAGGCGGGCCATCGCCGTTTCAGGGGTCTATTTCAAGGGTTAAATGTGATGTCTCGCTCCAATCGGATCGACCATATTCGCCTTACCTCGCACCCGGCGCCGGGCGGCAAGCACGACTTCCCGATTCACTGGGGCGCAGCCAGCGCCCGCGAACGCGGACCGGTGATCGGCACGGTGTCGCGTCCGCAGGACCGCAACGTGATCGGCACCCATGGCGGTTCCTATTCGGTTTACCGGGCGCTCGCCGTCTCGTCCGGCGCGCTGGATCCGATCCGGCGTCCGGATCTCACCAACACCCACCCCGCGGCAACGGTCGGCCCGTTTCCGCAATGGAGCGAGCCGCAGCGCATCGTTTCGCTCGACCCCTGGGGCCATCTGGTCGCGGAAAACTTCGCCACCGAGATAGCCGAAGGCATCGACATCAGGCCGAGCATCGCCATTACCCGCGCGCGCCTCGATCTCCCGGAACTGCAGTCGGCGATTGCGGCCGGACGGCTGAAGCACGACGGCGAAGTCGTGCACAAGAACGGCAGCGTGTCCGTGGTCAAGATCGCGATCGATCCGGTGTGGTATCTGCCTGGTCTCGCCGAGCGCTTTGCCACCAGCGAGAACAATCTGCGCCGGCAGCTGTTCGAACAAACCGCGGGCATGTTTCCCGAACTGGTGACCCGGCCCGACCTGCAGGTTTTCCTGCCGCCGATCGGCGGCACCACCGCCTATCTGTTCGGCGACGTCACCAAACTGCCGGACCATCGCACCAAGATCACCTGCCGCGTGCATGACGAGTGCAACGGCTCGGACGTGTTCGGCTCCGACATCTGCACCTGCCGCCCCTACCTCATTCACGGCATCGAGGAATGCGCGCGCGCCGGCCAGTCCGGCGGGCTCGGCATCATCATCTACAACCGCAAGGAAGGCCGCGCGCTCGGCGAGGTCACGAAATTTCTGGTCTACAATGCCCGCAAGCGGCAGGAAGGCGGCGATGCCGCGGCGCAATATTTCGAGCGCACCGAATGCGTCGCCGGCGTGCAGGACGCCCGGTTCCAGCAATTGATGCCGGACGTGGTGCACTGGCTCGGACTGAAGCGGATCGATCGCTTTGTCTCGATGAGCGACATGAAGCATGATGCGCTGACCAGCCAGGGCATCGAGATCGTCGAACGGGTACCGATCCCCGACGATCTGGTTCCGGCCGACGCGCATGTCGAAATCGCGGCGAAGAAGGCCGCAGGTTACTACACGCCGGAGCCGCCGAAACCGCAGGATCTGGACAATTCGATCGGCCGCCCGCTCGAGAAATATTGAGGGCGGCTGGCCGTGTCCTTTGTCAGTCCGGAAACATCGGCGGCACTGTCATTGCTGAGCGCGGCGGCGGTTCGCGAGCGCGCCCATCGCATGCTGGCGATCGGGCTCGAAGACCGGTTGCCAAATTTTCGCATCGATCTCGATCGCATGGCTGATGCCGTCGACCTGGTGCTTCAGACCACGCGCAGGAACTATCCCTCGCTCGACGTTCCCTTTCATTCGCGCTGGCGGCACTTTTTTGCCGGTGGGAACAATCGCTGGGCGGCCCTGGCCGACCGTGCCCCGTGGCCCGATCGGGCGACGCGCGCCCGCGCCGAGTTCGACCTCGCCATTGTCAGCGTGCTGCTCGATGCGGGTGCCGGCCCGTCCTGGCGCTATCGGGATGCGAAAACCGGCGTTGAGATCGGCCGCTCCGAGGGGCTGGGATTGGCGAGCCTCGCGATGTTCGCCAGTGGCGCGTTTTCGGCCGATCCGGCAGCGCCGTTACGCGTCGATGCAAGCGTGCTCGCAGGACTCGCGACCGCTGACCTGGAGCGTCACTTTCAGGTTTCTCCCGCCAATCCGCTGGTCGGAATCGAGGGCCGCGCCGACCTGTTGCGCCGGCTCGGCAAGCTCGTGGCTTCAAAACCCGAAGTTTTCGGCAGCCAGGATACGCCCAGGCCCGGCGGCCTGTTCGATCGCCTCGCAGCGCTGGCGAACGACGGAAAACTCCCCGCGCCCGTGATCCTTTCAGAACTGCTGCACCAATTCGGCCCGATCTGGCCATCGCGGCTGACACTCGGCGGCATCGCACTCGGCGACTGCTGGAGCCATCCGGCGCTGGTGACGGCCGACGCGACCAGCGGATTGGTGCCGCTGCACAAGCTCTCGCAATGGCTGGCCTATTCGTTGATCGAGCCGCTGCAGACCGCGGGCATCACGGTAACCGATATCGATGGCCTCACCGGACTTGCGGAATATCGCAACGGCGGCCTGTTCATCGATATCGGCGTCTTGGCGTTTCGCGACGCCGACGATATCAAGCGCGAGCACGATGTAGCCTCGCCGCTGGTGGTCGAATGGCGCGCGCTGACGGTGGCGCTGCTCGATCGCCTCGCCGAGGGCTTGCGGCTGCGACTTCAACTCGATTCCAATTCGCTGCCGCTGGCCAAGGTGCTCGAGGGCGGCACGTGGTCCGCCGGCCGCCTGTTGGCGCGCGAGCGTCGCACTGACGCTTCGCCGCCGGTAAAAGTCATCAGCGACGGCACGGTTTTCTAGGGATGAAACTCATGGACGGCGTCACGATCGTTGACCACCCGCTGGTGCAGCACAAGCTTACGCTGCTGCGAAAAAAAGACATCTCGACCAAATCGTTTCGCGAACTGCTGAAGGAAATCGGGGTATTGCTCTGCTACGAAGTCACCCGCGACCTGCCGCTGAGCGACGTCGACATCGAGACGCCGCTGGCGCACATGAAGTCGCCGCAGATCTCCGGCAAGAAGCTGGTGTTTGCGCCGGTGCTGCGCGCCGGCGTCACCTTCGCCGACGGCATGCTCGACCTGGTTCCGACCGCGCGCGTCGCCCATATCGGACTTTACCGCGAGCCGGAAACCTTTGTCGCGGTGGAGTATTTTTTCAAGGCGCCGAGCGACCTTCATGAGCGGCTGGTGATCGTGATTTCGCCGGTTCTCGCCACCGCCAATTCGGCGGTCGCTGCGGTCGACCGGCTGAAGGAACGCGGCGCCAAGGACATCCGGCTGGTATGTCTATTAGGCGCGCCCGAGGGCGTCGAGCGCATGCGCGGCATTCATCCGGACGTTCCGATCTGGCTGGCGGCGATCGACGAGGGACTGGATGAAAACGGCTTCATCCTGCCCGGCCTCGGCGACGCCGGCGACCGCGCCTACGGCACAAAATAACTTATTCGCAGCGCGGTGCTGATGGCGGAACGAGGCCGATCGCGCATGCGCGCCGTTTTTGCAGGCAATAAAACCTTTAGATTTTCTTGGACCGGATGGTATTGAGGCAACGAGGCCGCGCAAACCGCATCGTAGATCGAGTTCATGGCGATTGATTATTTCCAGGTAGGCCAGCGGCTGCGCGCGCACCGGATAGGGCTGGGCCTGTCGCCCGACCAGGCGGCGAGGGAGCTGGGAATATCGCGTGCCGCACTTTACAATTATGAGAAGGGCGAAGGCCCGGTCAAGCTCGAGACGCTTGAACGTATTGCCGAAATTCTGCGGACGTCCCTGCCTTCTCTGCTCGGGGTAGGGACCGAATATTTCTCCAGCGCGATCGCCTATTTTGAGCGCCTGCGCCAAATCGAGGCGGCGTCCGAACGCGTGCTCGTCTATTACGAGCCCGTGACCTTTCTTCTCACCTCCGATGAGTATCCAAAACTGCTGCAGAACATGCTGATCGAAGGACTTCCCGCAAAGCTGCCGAACCGGAAGAAGGCGCAAACCGAGATCGAAAACCTGATATCCGTGCTGGCCGAACGCCGGGCCACGATATCCCGGGGCGGCCCCAGTTTTGCCGGCATCGTCGGCGCGACCCAGGTCAGGCGCCTGCTCCGAACCGGGCTGATCGGCACTTACGATCTTCCCAAAGCCGAGCGCGAGAAGCGACGGCAGGCCGCGCGTCGCGAAGTCGAACGGATCGCGGTCATCATGGAAAACGAACCGGTCGGGATCCAGATCGGCGTTGTCGACGACACGCTTCCGAACCAGACCTTCGAGATCTGCCGGCTGCGCGACGGCACCGTGTTGGTTGCGGTAAGTCCGTTTCGGCTCGGTGAACTGCCGAATGTTCGCCTTGGCGTTGCCACCGTGACCGCGGCGCAAGAGGCCGTAACGCTGTATCAGCAGCTTGCCGAAGCGATGTGGGACCGGGCGGCCAAGGGCACAAGCGGCGCGGCGTTGCTGCGCAAATGCCTGAAAGAACCTCAGATCTAGCTGCATCCGGCCGTTTGGCGGCGTGCTTTCGCCGGCGCGTCCCGGGCCGGCTGCTGATTTTCGGCAATCCCTGCCCCAAGCGGCCGGCTCAAAAAATAGCCAGTCTATGTTTATAGAATAATCTTGATTTTTATACGTATCGGGTGTGAATTTGTTTTTCTGGAAACCGAAGTTGAGGAAATTTTCGCGCAATCATCGTTGAAACGGGGGACCATCGTGAGTCATTTCGAAGCCACCGCCGACACTGCCAGCAGCGACATTCCGGAAAGCTTTACGCCCGCCAAGGAGAAGGAGGCCAGGAAAGCGCTGCTGGGCTCGGCGCTCGGTTACGCCATGGACGGCTTCGATCTCCTGATCCTCGGCTTCATGCTGCGATTGATTTCCGCGGATCTGGGATTTGGACCGGCGCAAGGCGCTTCGCTGGTCACTGCGACATTGACCGGAGCCGTCATCGGCGGCGTGGTGTTCGGGATGTTGTCGGATCGCATCGGCCGCATTCGCGTGCTGACCTGGACCATCGTTCTGTTCGCGATCTTCACCGGCATGTGCGCGCTGGCGCAAGGCTATTGGGACCTGCTGGCCTATCGGACCATTGCCGGCATCGGGCTTGGCGGCGAATTCGGCATCGGCATGGCGCTGGTCGCCGAGTCCTGGCCTGCTTCCATGCGGGGCCGCGTATCTTCCTACGTGGGGCTGGGATGGCAACTCGGTGTTCTCGCCGCCGCCATTCTGACGCCGATCCTGCTCCCCATTATCGGCTGGCGCGGCATGTTCGCCGTCGGCATTTTTCCGGCGATCGCGGCCTACTTCATCCGTCATTCGCTGCACGAACCCGACGTGTTCGTCGAGCGTACCGCCGGCACGCCGAAAACCAGCCTGCCGATCGAGTTGCTGGTCAAGGACCGCGAAACCACCAAGACCAGCATCGGCATGATCTTCATGTGTTCGGTGCAGAATTTTGGCTATTACGGCGTCATGATCTGGCTGCCGAACTATCTCTCGACACGGTTCGGATATGGCCTCGCGCAATCGGCGACCTGGACCGCGGTGACCATCGCCGGCATGGCGGTCGGCATTTTCCTGTTCGGCCAGGCCGCCGACCGCATCGGCCGCCGCCCGGCCTTCATCACCTACATGCTCGGCGCCGCCATCATGGTCTTTGTCTATTCAAAGCTGACCGATCCGATCGCCTTGCTCATTGGCGGCGCGGTCATGGGCCTGTTCGTGAACGGCATGCTCGGCGGCTATGGCGCGTTGATGAGCGAATTGTATCCGACCGCGGCGCGGGCAACCGCGCAAAACGTGCTCTTCAATATCGGACGGGCCGTCGGCGGCCTTGGCCCGGTTGTGGTCAGCGCGGTTGCGGCAGCCTACGGCTTCGACACCGCGATCGCGTTACTCGCGCTATTGTACCTCGCCGATATCGCGGTGTTCTGGTTCCTGATTCCGGACCGCCGCGGCGCGGAGCTGACTTGATCGTGCTGATGGCACGGTTTGCGGGGAGTCATGAGCAGTAAGCGTCCGGTTTCGCTGGTGACGGCAGGACAGGCTACCGGGCTTGACCTGCCGGGCAGCGACACGCCTCGCAGCGACACGCCTCGCAGCGACAACCCTTGCAGCGACAAGCCTTGCAGCGACAAGCCTTGCAGCGACAAGCCTTGGGCCCCCACGGTGGTCGGGGAAATCGCGGTCGTGGTATCGAATGCCAGCGTCAACGCCGAATACCACCACCTCATCGTTCAATGCGGCACGGCCTCCGCCGCAGCCGCACCCGGCCAATTCTTTCAACTGCTGTGCCCCCACACCGAAGGCGCCCATCCATTTCTCCGACGCCCGATGAGCGTTTACGGCGCGAACCCGGAACGCCGGCAAGTCGAGTTCCTCTATAAAGTGACCGGGGCCGGCACCCTGGGCCTAGCCACGCTGGGTCCCGGCGACAGCATCGACATCATGGGACCGCTGGGGGTAGGCTTCACGTTCGATCCCGAGCTGCGCCATATCGTGGCGATCGGACGCGGCGCCGGGCTCGCGACCCTGGCACCGCTTGCCAAAGCTGCCAGGGCCAACGGCACCGCCGTGACCGCGATCCTGAGCGCGCGGCGACCCGAGCTATTGGTCTCCGTCGAGTTGTTTGGAAGCCAGGGGGCCGAGGTGATTGCCGCGACCGACTCCGAAGGCACCAGCGGCCCTGCCAATATCGAACGCGTGCTGCGCGGGCTGATCGACGAAGGCCGTTGCAAGGCCTTCTATACCTGCGGTTCGAGCCGGCTGTTGCGGGTGCAACAACGCCTGGCGCGCGAGTTCGGAATTCCGGGCCAGGTGGCGATGGAGCAGCAAATGGCCTGCGGCATCGGGCTTTGCTATTGCTGCGTGAAGGATTTCAATGTCGCTGGAGAAATCGTGCAGCGCCGGGTGTGCTGGGAAGGGCCGGTGTTCGACATGATGGAGGCGCTGCCATGATCGACCTTTCGGTTCGCATCGGCGGCTTGACCCTGGCCAATCCGGTGATGCCGGCCTCCGGAACCTTCGCCGAAGGGCTCGACAAGGTAATGGATTTCAACCGGCTCGGCGCCTTCGTCACCAAGACCATCACGCGTGAACTGCGCGCCGGCAATCCGTTGCCGCGGGTGGTCGAACGCCCCGGTGGACTGATAAATTCAATCGGGATTCCTTCCAAAGGCGTGCCGTATTTTCTCGACCACACATTGCCGTACTACCAGAACTACCGGCCGCCGCTGGTTGTCAGCATCTCGGCGCCGACCGCCGAGGAATTTGCAGCTCTTGCCGCGGAGCTGACGCGGCCGGGCATCGCTGCGATCGAAGCCAACATCTCCTGCCCCAATATCGAGGAAGACGGCAAAGCCTTTGCCATGAGCGCTGCGTCAACCGAAGCCGTGGTGCGCCAATTGCGCGCCGCGACCTCGCTGCCGCTGTGGGTCAAGCTGACACCGAATACCGGCGATCTGCCCGAGGTCGCGCGGGCGGCGGAGCGGTCCGGCGCCGATGCGCTTGTCGTGGCCAACACCATCCTGGCGATGGCCATCGACCTGCAGACCTTCAAGCCATGTCTCGGCAATATCATGGGAGGGCTGTCCGGGCCGGCGATCAAGCCGATCGTGCTGCGTCAGGTCTATCAATGCGCGCGGACCGTAAAAATCCCCGTGATCGGCTGCGGCGGAATTTCGACGACCGAGGACGCGATTGAATATATGCTGGCGGGCGCTGCGGCCGTCCAGGTCGGAACCGCGACATTCATTCAGCCCGCGGCCATGATCCATATTATCGACGGCATGACCAAATTCTGCGAACGGCGTGAAATTTCGCGCGTGGCCGACCTGATCGGCGCGGTTCTGACCGAAGAATCCGATGAAATCGAACTGGCGTGGGTCGCGCCGCCGCGATGACTGCAATAGCGGACCGCGCGGTGGTGCCAGCCATGAACATGGCGCGAGACCGGGAATTCTGCCAAAGCCTGTTCGCAAAATTGCGCGAAGCCACCGGCGATGGCGTCGGCATCACGCGCCAGAGCTATGGCGCGGGGGAATCGCTCGCGCTTGACATCATCGAGAACGCCGCCCGGCAATTCGGCCTGCAAACCGAACGCGATCTCGGCGCCAATCTGGTGGTGACGTTGCCGGGAAGCGCCCCCGATCTGCCCTATCTGGCCTGCGGCTCGCACCTCGATTCGGTCCCGCAGGGCGGCAATTACGACGGCGGCGCGGGCGTTATTGCGGGCCTCGCGATCCTGGCAGGCCTGAAACAGGACGGCTTCACCCCGCAGCGGACGCTGAAATTGTTCGGGCTGCGCGGCGAAGAAAGCGCCTGGTTCGGCAAGGCCTATATGGGATCGAGCGCGCTGTTCGGCCGCCTCAGTCCGGAGGATCTGGCCTCGCCCCAGGCCGCGACCGGGCGCTCCTTGGCTTCCTGCATGAGGGATGTCGGGGCGGACGTCGAACGGATCGCGCGCGGCGAGCCGCTGATCGACGGCACCAGGATCGCCGCCTGGGTCGAATTGCACATCGAACAGGGCCCGGTGCTGGTGGCCCGCAAACTGCCGATCGCGATCGTGACCGGAATTCGCGGCAATATCCGCCATCGCGTGGTGCAATGCATCGGCGAGGCCGGGCATTCCGGCGCGGTGCCCCGCTGGCTGCGCCGCGACGCTGTCTTTGCCACCGCCGAACTGATAACCCATCTCGATCGGCACTGGCGCACATTGCTTGAGCGGGGGCGTGATCTTGTGATTACATCGGGCATTATGGGAACCGACAGCTCGGAACACGCCATCGCCCGCATTCCCGGCGCGGTCAAATTCAGCTTCGAGGCCAGGAGCCAAAGCCAGGAAACGCTGGAGGCGTTCTACGATCTCTTTGTGTCGGAATGCGCCAGCATCGGCGAGGAGCGCGGGGTCGAGTTCGTGCTCGACCGGCGGCTGCAATCGGCGCCCGCGACCATGGATCCGGTCTGGGTGGAAAAACTGCGCGCCGCCGCGCGCCATCGCGGGCTGCCGGACGAGCCGATCCCGAGCGGCGCGGGCCACGACGCCGCGGTGTTCGCCAATGCCGGCATTCCCAGCGCCATGATCTTCGTGCGCAATGAAAATGGTTCGCACAATCCCCATGAAGACATGACCATCGACGACTTCATGAAGGGCGTGGCCGTGATGCGCGACGTGCTGGCGGAGGAGGCGGCATGAACCTCGATGTTCTCTTCGACGCGTCGGCAAAGCCGAAGGGCGCGGCGCCCGACAGCATCACCATCCGGCGGCCGGACGACTGGCATATTCATTTGCGCGACGGCGCGATGCTGCGGGCGGTGCTGCCCTTCACCGCCGGGCAGTTCGCGCGCGGCATCGTGATGCCCAATCTGGTGCCGCCGGTCACGACAACGGAGGCAGCGGAAGCCTATCGTTCGCGCATTCTCGCCGCCCGGCCCTCGGGGAGCGATTTTCAGCCGCTGATGACCTGCTACCTCACCGACGACACGTCGGCGGACGAGATCGAGAAAGGTCACAGCGAGGGGGTCTGGATCGCAGCCAAACTCTATCCCGCAGGCGCGACCACGAATTCCCATTTCGGTGTCAGGGATCTCAGGGCCATTCGCGCGGTGCTGGAGCGGATGGAACGCATCGGCATGCCGGTCCTGATCCATGGCGAGGCCACCGATCCCGCCATCGACATCTTCGACCGCGAAAGCGTCTTCATGCAGGACACGCTGTTGCCGCTCCTCGGAGAGCATCAGGGCCTCAAGGTCGTCATCGAGCACGTCACGACCGAAGAGACCGTCGCCATCGTCAGGGCGCATGCGCCGCGCGTCGCCGGGACCATCACGCCGCATCATCTGATGATCAATCGCACCTCGCTGTTCCAGGGCGGTTTGCGACCGCATCTGTATTGCCTGCCGGTGGCAAAACGGGAACATCATCGCATCGCCTTGCGTCGCGCGGCGACATCAGGCGATAGTTGCTTCTTTATCGGCACCGACACGGCCCCGCATCTGGCCAGCCTCAAGGAGGCGGCTTGCGGTTGCGCCGGGGTATTCGGCGGCGCGACCGCGCTGCAGACCTATACCCAGGTGTTCGATGAGGAAGGCGCGCTCGACCGCCTGGAAGGCTTCGCTTCGCTGAACGGTGCAACGTTCTATGGCCTTGCGCCCAATACGGGCACGATTGAACTGCATCGCCGGCCGGCCGCGGTGTTGGCGGCCGTCCCGGTCGACGATGGCGAGGTGGTGGTCTTCCGCGGCGATGAAAAACTGCCATGGTCGATTGGCGAGGTACGGCCATGACCAGGGACGAAATCGGCTCAGCGACGGCGCAACTTCTGCTCAGCGCCGGCGCCGTGCATGTGAGCCGGGATCGTCCGTTTGTGCTTGCCGCGGGCTGGGCGAGCCCGGTCTATATCGATTGCCGGCTGTTGATCGGCGAACCCACGTTTCGCCGCGAGGCCGTCCGGCTCGCCGCCGAAGCGGTGCGCACCATGATGAAATCCGAAAGTTTCGACGCTATCGCGGGCGCGGAAACCGCGGGTATTCCTTTTGCGTCCTGGCTTGCCGACGCCCTCGACATGCGGCTCCGCTATGTCCGCAAACGTCCGCTCGGCATCGGTCACAACGCGCAGGTCGAAGGCGGACCGGTCGAGGGCCTCAAGGTCTTGCTGGTGGATGATCTCACGACCGATGCCAGCAGCAAGCTATCCTTCGCGAAGGGCTTGCGGCAGGCCGGCGCCGATGTCACCGACGTGCTGTCGATCT